>Ga0315909_10004296_pt1 | contig 16915 bp, 13 predicted proteins | sample LakEriMetagenome_11_FD_203527 | JGI IMG/M metagenome (GOLD analysis project Ga0315909, IMG submission 203527) | Freshwater fungal communities from buoy surface, Lake Erie, Ohio, United States - Buoy 2 MA125 | ecosystem: Environmental > Aquatic > Freshwater > Lake | place: USA: Lake Erie, Ohio...
ATTTATTCCACCTAAACCTTTTAATTCTTGGATTCTAAATGAAGATACATGCCTATGGGATGCACCTACACCATATCCAACAGATGGACAATTCTATCGTTGGAGTGAAGATGATCTCAATTGGCAAGTTGTATCAATGGAGTAATATAAATTGACTAGGGCAAGAGATGTAGCAAGTATTCTCACTGCCGCCTCAACTTTGTCTACGGACACAGAGACGGCGTCAGTAGCTAGTTCTGCTGCATCTTCTGCCGTATCAGCACATAATACAGCAGCAAATGGCCATGTAGGCCGTGGCAATACGGCATCAAGGCCTGGATCTCCTGCAGTTGGAGATTTATATTTTGACACAACTTTAGACAAATTAATTCAATATACATCAGCAGGATGGGCAGCAATTGCTCCTGTTCCTAATGCTCCAACATCTGTATCAGCAACTGGCGGAGTATTGCAGGCAGTGGTATCTTTTACTGCACCTACAAATACAGGTGTAAATTCTTACACAGTAACTTCATCCCCAGGTAATATAACAGGATCTGGCACATCGTCACCAGTAACTGTAACAGGCTTAACAGCTGGAACTTCATATACATTTACAGTAGTTGCTTTAAATTCCAATGGAACATCACCCGCATCATCGGCAAGTAATAGTATTACTCCAACAAATGCAACATTTTCTGTTGATTATCTTGTAGTCGCAGGTGGTGGTGGAGGTCCAGGATATGCTTATGGCGGCGGCGGTGGTGGTGGTGGAGTTCGATCAACTGTAACAGCAACAGGCGGTGGCGGTTCATTAGAATCTGCTCTTTCCATAAGTACATCAAGCAATTATCAAGTTACAGTTGGTAGTGGGGGAGCAAGGGGAACAGTTGCAAGTCCTACTATCAATACAAGTGGGGGCAACTCAATTTTTTCAACAATTACATCTACGGGTGGTGGGTCTGGCGGCATTGGAAATCCTAATGTAAGTGGTACAGGTGGATCTAGCGGAGGCGCTGCTGGTAATAGTTCATCAACTGTTGGAGCAAGAACTACAAATCCAATTCAAGGAAATGTCGGTGGAACTGGAGCAACAGATAGTAATAGCTATGCGAATGGCGGTGGGGGCGGCGGCGCTGGAGCAGCAGGAGGTAATGCTACTTCAGGGGCTAGCGGTAACGGAGGTAATGGTGTAGCTATATCCATAACTGGATCATCTGTTTATTACGGAGGTGGCGGCGGCGGTGGTGGAACTGGTAGTGAAGGAACTGGTGGATTAGGCGGCGGCGGAAATGGAAGCGAAATTAACGTTAATACAAATGGAACTGCAAACACAGGCGGTGGCGGCGGCGCTGGTGGAGGCAATAGTGCAGCTGGTAATGGAGGAACTGGAGGTTCTGGAATAGTAATTTTACGTTATCCAGAGGCTCGTACAATTACATTTGGTGCAGGATTAACTGGAACAGAAGGTGCAGCAAGCGGTGGATATAAAGTAGCTACAATAACTGCTGGCACAGGAAATGTGAGCTGGTTATAATGGCTAATAAAGACTTTAAAGTAAAAAATGGTATAGATATCCAATCTCCCCTACCTGTAACAATGGGCGGAACAGGACAAACTTCTACTACTAATACTTTAAATTCTTTACTGCCCGCCCAAACTGGTAATGCAAATAAAGTTTTACAAACTGATGGAACAAATACAACATGGTATACAGTTCCTGCGGCATATACAAGGGGCGGAACAGCAAGTAGGCCAGTATCTCCAACAGCAGGAGATCTATTCTTCAATACAGATAAAAAAGCATTTGAAGTATGGACTGGTAGCGCTTGGATATCATTAATTGCAAATGGAGCAGTTCCATTAGCGCCAACAATTGGAACGGTAACGGTAAGTGGACTTACCGCATCAGTTCCATTTACAGGCCCTGCAGATTTTGGCGATGCAGCAATTACTTCATATACAGCAACTTCAAATCCAGGCGGGATTACAGCAAGTAATGCATCTAGCCCTATATCAGTATCAGGACTATCTCAATCTACTTCATATACCTTTACCGTAACTGCCACAAATAGTTATGGAACATCAAATGCATCATCTGCATCAAATTCAATTACAACTGCCACAACTCCAGGTGCTCCAACATCTGTCACAGTATCAGATCCTGGTACTGATGGATATGCACTTGTTTCCTGGACTGCGCCTGCATCAAATGGCGGCAGCGCAATAACAGATTATGCTGTGCAATATTCATCAAATTCAGGATCATCATGGACTACATTTAGCGATGGAACATCTGCATCAACATCTGCTACAGTTACAGGATTAACAATTGGAACCGAATATATATTTAGGGTGGCAGCAACAAATATAATTGGAACAGGCTCATATTCAACAGCAAGTGCTTCATTTACTCCTCCTACTCATATTACAACAGTGATGGATCCATTATATGTTGTTACTGTAGGACCTAATGGTGCTTCTAGTGTTACTTTTACCAACATTCCTAGTACTTACAGTCATTTACAATTAAGAATATTAGGACAAACTAATCGTGGAACTTATGGTACAGATTCATATTATATGCGATTTAATTCCGATACTGGATCTAATTATAATCATGGATTTTTAAGGGGTAATGGATCTTCAGCAGCAGCATATCATTATAATGGAAATCAATCTTTAATAGAAATTGGAAGCGCATTGGGAACAACTACTGCAAGTTTATATACATTTGGATCATCAATAATAGATATTTTAGATTATTCTAATACAAATAAATATAAAACACTGAGAGCATTAACTGGAACAGATATAAATGGAACTATTTCGGAATCTGGTGGATTTGTTTATTTGACAAGTGGTTTATGGATGTCAACAAGTGCAATAAGTAGTATTCAATTTACTTTTGATAATACTGTTCAGCCAAATTCTCAATTTGCCTTATACGGGATAAAAGGATAATAAATGAGTACTTATACACCAATTGCTTCACAAACACTTTCTTCTGCTGCTTCTAGTGTAACCTTTAGCAACATACCACAGACCTATACTGATTTAGTTTTGGTTATCAATGGTACTTCGAATCAAGACGATACGGTTGGTTTACAATTTAATAGCGATACAGGAACAAATTATTCGGCAACACGATTAAGTGGAAATGGTACAACCGCCTCATCTGGAAGGTGGAGTAGCATTTCGCAATCATATTATGGCGTATTTTATACAACAACGACTAACGCAATCATCGATTTTCAAAACTATTCCAATGCGACTACTTACAAAACTTTTATTGCAAGAAGCAATAACGCTAGCAATGATGTCAGAACAACTGTTGGTTTATGGAGAAATACTGCAGCAATAACATCAATTAAATTAACTTTTTTTGGTGCTTCTACTTATTCTTCAGGCTCAACCTTCAACCTCTACGGGATTGATGCACAAGCATCTGTTCTGGCTAAAGCAACTGGCGGACAAACTATCACAAAAGATGCTAATTATTGGTATCATGTATTTAATTCAAGTGGTACTTTTACACCATCCCAAAGCGTAACAGCAGACATTCTTGTCATAGCAGGCGGAGGAGGCGCAGGTTATAATAATGGCGGAGGCGGAGGCGCAGGAGGCTTGCTAGCACATAATTCACAATCTTTAGCATCTGGAACAAGCTATACGGTAACAATAGGAGCTGGTGGCGTAGAAAATACTGGTAATGGTTCAAATTCTCAATTTGGTTCTCTTACTGCTTCAGTAGGCGGCGGTGGCGGAGGAAATTATTATGCTGTTAATGGTTTGTCTGGCGGATCAGGTGGTGGCGGTGGAGCACAACCATTTGGAGAATCTCCTTTCTTAGGAGCAGGCAGTGGAGGCTCACCAACTTCGGGACAAGGAAATGCTGGAGGTGCTGGACAAAGCAATGGTCATCCTAATCATTTAGGCGGCGGTGGCGGAGGAGCAGGTGCTGCTGGAACTAGCGCTGCTAGCGGTTCGCATGGAGGAAATGGTGTATCAACATATTCATCTTGGGGATCAGCAACTGGTACAGGTCAAAATATAGGAGGAACTTACTGGTATGCAGGCGGAGGTGGAGGCGGTAGATCAAATCAAAATGGCGGTACTGGAGGTAATGGCGGCGGAGGTAATGGCGGCGGAAATATAGGCCCTAGACCTGGAACCGCTAATACAGGTGGTGGCGGTGGAGCACAACCAAATCAAGGAACTGGTTCTAACTTGGCTGGTCAAGCAGGTGGAAGTGGTATAGTTATAGTCAGGTATCCAGTATGAGAGGAAAAAAATAAATGCCAGTAAATGATGATATGAGATTAATTTCTTCTGTTACAGTACCTGCGGGTGGGGCGGCTAGTATAGAGTTCACTAGCATACCTGGAACTTATACTGATTTGAAATTAGTGTTTTCTACCCGAGTAAATGTTGGCGGTGGACAAAATGGTTTCTATATCTCTCTAAACTCTAGCACCGCTAGTTTTTCTGCTAAACAGATACAGGGTGATGGAAGTTCTGCTCCTGCTAGTTTTAGTCTTCTTCGTTTTGCAGGTTACAGTAATGCTTCAGGTGGAACGGCTAATACATTTTCAAACGGAGAATTATATTTTCCTAATTATGCTTCATCAAATAATAAATCATTTAGTGGCTATTCAGTTCAAGAAAATAATCAGACAACCGCTTATATTCTTTTAGGCGCTCATTCATGGTCTAATAGTGCGGCTATAACTACAATTACATTAACGCCCGATACGGCAAACTTTGTTCAATACTCAACCGCCACCCTGTATGGAATAAGATCTTCTAGTGTTGGCGCAACAATGGCTACTGGTGGAGTTATCAGTGAAACATCTACACATTGGATTCATACATTTAATAGTTCTGACACTTTTACACCACTACAAAATTTAACTATTGATTATCTTGTAGTTGCTGGTGGCGGAGGAGGAAGATCTGCAATAGGCGGCGGAGGCGGTGCTGGTGGAATGCGTTGTACTGTAGGCGCCACAGGAGGAACAGGATCATTACCGTCAGCAGTTTCTGTAACAGCAAATACCAATTACACAGTAACAGTTGGCGGCGGAGGAAATAATAGCCAAGGATCAACTTCATCCATAACTGGATCTGGATTTTCTACAATATCATGTACTGGTGGAGGATATGGTGGAACTAGAAGCGACCATGCGGGCGGACCAGGTGGATCAGGCGGCGGCGGTGGTGGACCAGAACAGGCACAAAATAATAATACTGCAGGCGGCGCAGGAACAGCGGGTGAAGGATTTAATGGAGGAAATGGAACAACTATTATAGGTAATGGCGGCGGTGGAGCAGGAGCAACACCTCCTTATCCACCAACTACAAGTAATGGTGGAACTGCAGGTGGTATTGGTAGACAAACAAGTATTAGCGGTTTTGCAACTTATTATGCTGGCGGCGGTGGAGGATGTTATTCTTATGGAGGAACTCTTACTGGCCCTGGAGGATTAGGCGGCGGCGGTAGAGGTGGTGGATATGGACTTCCTCCAACTAATGGAACTGGAAACACTGGCGGCGGAGGCGGCGGTGGCGGATATGCTGGAGCTGGAGAAGTAGGTTCAACTGGTGGCTCAGGTGTAGTAATCATTAGATACCCTAAATAATATAATGCTATAATTAAATATCCAATAAAGGGAGAGTGAACTGAATTGGCAGATAAAGACTTTAAGGTCAAAAATAAGCTATTTGTAAATGGCTTATCCCACAATTCTGGCGTTATTCTCGCCACAAATAATAATTTAGATTCTCATACTAATGTTCCGACCCAATATGGCGGAACTGGAACAACTCAATCGCCAAATGCGGGTCAAGTATTATATTCGGCGGCAGGAACAAATTATGCCCCAACCACTTTATCATCATTAATTCAAGGATCTAGTTATCAAGCAGATGCCCCTTCATCTCCAGATGTTGGCGATATTTGGATTGAATCTGATTCTTCCGCCGATTCTTTTGATCCTAATATTATCCGCCGCCACACATTTACAGCAACAGGCGGGCAGACAAATTTCGTAGCATCAGTAAACTTTGTAGATGGATATGAGCAGGTTTATTTCAATGGTCTTCTATTACTAAAAACTACAGATTATACAACATCTGGAAATAATACTGTTACTCTTACTTCCGCCGCCGCTGCTGGCGACATTGTAGAGATAGTTACAGTAACAAATTTAAATTCAACAAATACATATACTCAGTCTGAGATTGATAATATTGTTACAACTCAGATAAATAATCTTATTGCTAATGCCCCAGCAGCCTTAAATACACTTGACGAATTGGCTCAGGCATTAGGCGATGATGCAAGCTTTGCTACAACCGTCACAAATTCATTGGCGGAAAAGAAAAAAGAAGTAGCTGCCTCTATATCAACAAATACAAATATGATAGCGGGAGTCAGATATTTTGTAACATCAGCATCTGCTTTAACTCTAACGCTTCCAGGCACTCCTTCAGTAAATGATCAAATAGACATTTTTGATGCATCTGGAAATGCTTCGACGTATAATATAACCGTAGCCCGTAATGGCAAATTAATCAATGGCAATGCAGGAAATTTAATTATTGACGTAAACGGTGGATGGTTTACTCTTGTTTTTACAGGTAACACATATGGATGGAAGGTGGCATAATGGCTGATTTAAGAGCATCTGGACTCGGAGGAGTCCCTAAAGGAGCAACAGCCGATAGGCCTGCATCTCCATCAATTGGCGATGTGTTTTATAATGGCGATTTGGGTTATATGGAAATGTATACCGCTCAAGGATGGTTTGCAGCTACACCAATTAATCCAGGAATTCCTACATCTGTTGTTGCAACGAACACTGGATCAGGCAGAGCATTTAATAATGGTAGAGCCTCAGTAGCATTCAATTCTGGAACAGATGGCGGACTACCAACATCATTTACTGTTACATCTAGTCCAGGTTCATATACAGCAACTGGATCATCTAGTCCATTAGTAGTTACAGGACTTCAGTCAAATACAGCTTATACCTATACAGTTACAGCTACTAATAATTTTGGTACATCTTTAAGTTCATCGGCATCATCTGCTGTTACAGCAACTACTGTGCCACAAGCACCAAGTATTAGCGCATCTGCAGGAAATGCCCAAGCAACATTAACATTAACTGGAGCAACTGGCGGATCTTCTATAACTTCATGGTCAATTACATCAAGCCCTGCAACAACTACACAAACAGCAACATCTTCACCTTATACATTTACAGGGCTTACTAATGGAACTGCATATACATTTACAGCAACTGCAACAAATGCAAATGGAACATCCGCTGCGTCAGCAGCAAGTAATAGCGTTACACCAATTAATAATATAACCGTTGAATATTTAGTTGTTTCTGGAGGTTCTGGTGGAGGTAAAGCACACGCAGGCGGCGGAGGCGCAGGAGGAGTAAGTGCTTCAAGTTTAAACTATATTCTTGAAACAAATGTTACATTAACAGTAGGGGCAGGAGGAATTGGAGGAAATGCTAATACTATACCAAGTGGTAAAAAATATGGCGATGGGTTCCCTGGAAGTCCTTCAGTTTTTAGTAGCATTACAAGTGGTTCTGGAGTCGGCGGACAAGACGTAGGAGGTACATCAGGAGCAGCTGGTGGAGCATCTGGTTCACCGCAATCAAATTCTGGAGGAACTGGTAATCTTGGAAATAATGCTGAATCTGGCGGCGGCGGCGGCGGCGCTGGAGGAACAGGAGGAAATTCAGGTAATGGCGTTGCTGGAGTCGGAGGAATAGGATTACAGAATTCAATATCTGGAACAAGCACTTATTATGCAGGCGGTGGCGGTGGAGGAGGGGCACCAAACTGGTCATCGGCAAGTGGAGGATTAGGCGGCGGAGGAGCTGGAGGTCCTAGTGCACCTTCTAGCGGCTTTGCTGGAACTGCTAACACTGGCGGTGGCGGTGGAGGAGGAAGAAGTGGTGGAGATTCTAATCAAACAGGTGGTAATGGTGGCTCTGGAATAGTTATATTGAAGTATCCTTCAAGTAATACAATTACAGTAGGCGCAGGACTTACATCTTCTGAAATAAGCAATTCTGGAGGATTTAGAATTAGACAATTTACAGCAGGAACAGGAACAATTTCCTTCTCATGAGTCGTATCAGAGATATAGCAAATCTATTCAGCGCAAATACGTCGGCAGCGACGGATTCCGAAGTAACTGCTGCTATCTCTGCACATAATTCTTCAACAACAACAGTACATGGTATTTCTGATACTGCCGCCCTTGCAACATTATCTTCTGTAACTTCCGCCATTTCTACACACAATACAGCGGCAAATGGTCATACTGGCCGTGGAACAACGGCTAATAGACCAGCATCTCCAACAGTTGGTGATTTGTATTATGACACAACTTTAGATGCTTTAATTCAATACAAATCAACAGGATGGGCACAGGTTTCCCCTATTCCTAATGCTCCAACAAATGTTAACGCAACTGCTGGAAATACACAAGCAACAGTTACATTTACTGCTCCAACAAATGTTTTAGTATCATCATATACAGTAATCTCATCTCCAGGTAACATTACAGCGTCTGGCGCATCGTCGCCGATAACTGTAACTGGACTGACAAATGGGACATCTTATACTTTTACTGTTACAGCATTAGGATCAAATGGAACATCTGCTGCAAGTTCTGCAAGTAATTCGGTAACTCCAATAGCGCCAGCTCCAAGTACAGTTTCTTATTTAGTAGTTGCTGGTGGAGGAGCAGGAGGAGGCTCAAATAATTCTCATGGAGCAGGTGGAGGCGGTGCTGGTGGCTTTAAAACAGCATCAGGATTTGCAGTTTCTACTAATACAAACTATACCATTACTGTAGGAGCAGGCGGCGCTGGAAATAATTCTACTAGGGGAGCAAATGGCGGCAATTCTGTTTTCAGTAATATAACATCTACAGGCGGCGGCGGTGGAGGATACGGAACAGATGGTGGTACTAATCGTCAGGGACAAAACGGAGGTTCTGGAGGTGGAACTGGATCATCTAATAGTGGTTCTATTTCTGGTGGAACAGGAATTTCTGGAGAAGGTAATAACGGAGGCGCTTCTGGTCCTGCTGAAGTAGGTCGTGGTGGTTCTGGAGGAGGATCTTCAGCAGCAGGCACTACTGCCGCAACAATTACAACAGATACAGCTGGTGGAGCAGGAACTTCAAATTCTTTAACTGGATCTTCTATCACTTATGCAGTAGGTGGTGGATGTAATGGCACAATAAATACTCAGTTTCCTTCAGGAACAGCAAATAGAGGAAATGGTGGTCATGGAGCATACAATAGTGGCAGTGGTGCAATGGATCCCCCAGGTGGTTCAGGTGGTTCTGGAATTGTAGTTATTTCTTATGACTCTACAAAAAGAAATTTAACAATAGATCCTGGATTAACATATTCTAGTAATATATCTGGAGGAAATTTAATTTATACATTTACGGCTGGTACTGGAACAGTGAGCTGGTCATAATGGCTAAATTAATCAGAGTATGGGATGGATCTGCATGGCAGTCTGTTGGCGTAGCCGCAGCACAAGGCCCAACTGGTGCAACTGGTCCTACAGGACCAACTGGACCTACTGGCGCAACTGGCGCTAGCGGTGCACCTGCTGTAACAAATCAATCTATATCATCTAATATTACTTTGGTGGCGGGAACAAGATATTTTGTAGATACTACTACTGCTAGAACTCTTACTCTTCCCGCCTCACCTTCTGTTGGCGATGAGATTCAAATATTTGACGCATCAGGGACGGCGGCAACAAATAATATTACAATATCAAGAAATAGTTCTAAAATTAATGGATTAACAGAAGATGGTATAATAGATGTAAATCAATCAGCTTCTTCATTTGTATATACAGGGGCGACGGTAGGATGGAGGTTTGACTAATGGCAATTAGAAAGTCTTCTATATCAGGAACACCTTCAGGAAATACTGCAAATCGTCCTACAAGTCCACAAGTTGGTCAAACATATTTTAATGGAGAACTTGGGATTCTTGAAATTTATACATCTTATGGCTGGTTTCCTACATCTGTTCCGCAGACACCAGCAGTACCAACTTCTGTTGTTGCTACAAACCAAGGATCTGGTAGGCCATTAAATAATGGTCAAGCATCAATATCTTTTAATATTCCTGCAACTGCTGGAACGCCTTCTTCATTTACAGTTACTTCAAGTCCAGGTGGATTTACAAATACTGGTACATCAAGTCCTATAATAATTACTGGTTTGCAGTCAAGTACATCTTATACATATTCAGTTACATCTACAAATACTTTTGGAACATCTGCGGCATCCACTGCATCATCAGCAGTTACTGCAACAACTGTGCCACAGGCACCAAGTATTTTTGCAGCATCAGGAAATACAACTGCAACAATTACAATTACTCCACCAGCTTCAAATGGAGGATCTGCAATTACACAATATTCAATTACATCAAGCCCTAATACTACAACACAAACTACTTCTAATACAACTTATACCTTTACAGGATTAACAAATGGAACTACTTATACATTTACTGCAACTGCAATAAATGCTAATGGTGCATCTCTTCCATCAGCAGCAAGCGGGAATGTTACTCCGTCAAATGTAGTTAAAGCCACAGGAGGAAATATAGTTACATCTGGAGGATACACATATCATTCATTTTTATCTACAGGCTCATTTGTTCCATCTGAACAACTTACTGGAGTTCAATTTATGGTAGTTGCTGGTGGTGGCGGAGGAGCTGGTTCAAATGTTGGTGGCCCTGGAGGTGCAGGGGGATTTAGAACAGCAAGTTCACAAACATTTAATTCTGGAACTAGTTATACAATAACAATAGGATCAGGTGGAACAGGAGGCGGCATAGGGTCATCTGGAACTAAAGGAGGAAACTCATCTATTTCAGGATTAGGATTTTCTACTTTTAGTTGTACAGGTGGAGGATTAGGTGGTGTAGGAGGAGGAAATGGAGGAAATGGAGGCTCAGCTGGTGGAGGAAATACAACTGAAGGAAATGAGGGGGGATATTCTCCAGTAGAAGGATATGCTGGAGGAGCTAGTCGAATAAGTGCACCTGCTTATCCAACAGGCGGTGGTGGCGGCGCTGGAGCAGCAGGAGGCTCATACTCTGGTAATACGGGTGGCGTAGGAGGCATTGGTTCTTTCACTACAATTTCTGGTGGAGCAGCAACAGGATATGGACAATTATCTGCTGGAAATTATTATTTTGCTGGCGGAGGTGGTGGTAGCGGCTATGGACCAGAAGGTGGTAACGGTAACGTTGGCGGAATCGGCGGAGGTGGTGCAGGCACTAATTATGGCTCTGCTACTGCAGGAACTGCAAACACTGGAGGCGGCGGTGGCGGCGCTGGTGGCACTAATGCTACTGGTGGCGCAGGCGGTAGCGGAATAATAATTATTCGTTATCCAGTATAAATATAGTATTTACTTTCCTAAATTAATATAGTAAACTATATACATGCGTTTTCATGTAATATCATTACCCCATACAAATACAACTTTAGAATTTACATCATGTGCATTTACTGAGAAGGTAAGACGTTTCTGCATGATGATGAAAGATATGGGACATGAGGTATTTTTATATGCTAGCGAATTTAATTCCGCCCCAGTTGATGAACATATTCCATGTATTTCCGAAGCGGAAAGACTAGAAAGCTTAAACGGTAATCATTATACAACTGGATCATTTGACTCATCTCTGCCTCATTGGATTAAATATAACAACAAAATAATTATAGAATTATCAAAGCGAATACAGCAAAAAGATTTTATATGTTTAATTGGCGGATACGCCCAAAAATCAATTGCTGATTTTTTTCCAAATCATATGTCTGTAGAATTTGGTATAGGATATCCAGGAACATTTGCTAAGTATAGAGTATTTGAATCGTATGCTTGGATGCATAGCATTTATGCCCAGCACAATCTTGCTTCCGCCGTCGATGGTAAATTCTTTGATGCTGTAATTCCAGGATATTTAGAGCCACATATGTTTCCGCTTCAAGAACAAAAGGAAGATTATTATCTTTTTATTGGCCGTTTAATTGAACGCAAGGGATATAGAATTGCACAAGAAGTTTGCCAAGCTTTAGGTAAGCGCTTAATTCTTGCAGGTGCTGGTCCACAAGATGGATATGGAGAATTTGTTGGAGCGGTAGGACCAGAAGAAAGAGCAAAACTAATGGGAGGCGCAATAGCAGTATTTGCTCCAACTATATACATAGAACCATTTGGCAATATTGTGCCAGAAGCACATTTCTGCGGAACTCCTACAATTACAACAGACTGGGGCGCATTTACAGAAACAAATATAAATGGAGTCACTGGATATAGATGTAGGACTCTTGATGAATTTTGTAGGGCGGCAGAAGATGTAAAGAAATTAGATCCTAGAACTATATATGAGACGGCAAAGAATAAATATTCATTAGAAGCTATTGCTCCACAGTATGATAATTACTTCCGCCGCCTTTTAACCCTATGGGATAAAGGCTGGTACGAAAGGTCTTAGTGGTATAATTTAAAGATATGGGAACAACGGGCAAGGGTTTTCGATACCCACAATATTCAGACACACCAGACATTCCAAGAGACTTAAGTTATCTTGCGGCAGATGTTGATGCATATTTAACTGCACATCCTGGTCCAACAGGACCAACAGGCGCAACAGGCCCAACAGGCGCAACAGGTGCAACAGGTCCCACAGGCGCAACTGGTGCCACAGGCGCAACAGGAGTTACTGGCCCAAGTGGACCAACAGGCGCAACAGGCCCAACAGGCGCAACAGGCGCAACAGGCCCAACAGGCGCAACGGGCCCAACAGGCGCAACGGGCGCAACAGGCGCTGGAATAGAAATACTTGGTTCATATGCAACACTTGGCGCTCTTCAAGCAGCACATCCAACTGGTAATGTTGGAGATGCATATTTAGTACAACAAGATTTATACATCTGGGATTCAGTAGGATCTCAATGGAGTAATGCTGGAACAATTGCTGGACCACAAGGAGCAACTGGAGCAACTGGACCAACTGGCGCAACTGGACCAACAGGCGCAACTGGGCCAACAGGTCCAACTGGCGCTACTGGACCAACTGGCGCTACTGGACCAACTGGAACAACTGGAGCAACTGGAGCAACTGGAGCAACTGGAGCAACAGGCTCATCTGGCGGAATAACTTTAACAGTAACTAATTCGGGTTCTAGCTCATATTTAATTAATGGATCAAGTAATCCAACATTATCTTTTATTAGAGGACATCGTTATGTAATTAATGTTAATGCGGTAGGTCATCCATTCTGGATTCAAACAGTATCTGGAGCATATAGTTCTGGAAATATTTATAGTACTGGAGTAACAAACGGCGGAACAGATAATGGAACAATTATATTTGAAGTTCCTTATGATGCACCGCAACTTTATTATGTATGTCAAAACCATTCAGCTATGGCAGGATCTATTATAGTTTCAGATTTAGGCCCATCAGGACCATCAGGTCCATCTGGCCCAAGTGGCCCATCTGGTCCGTCAGGCCCATCTGGCCCAGAAGGTCCAGCTACATTGCCAAGAAATGCTCAAACAACAGCATATATTCTTCAATCTACAGATAATGGAAGATTTATTGATATAACAACTGGAGGAGTTTCTATAACTACAGCCACAGCAATGACAGCGGGACAAAATGCTGTAATATATAACAACTCTGCATCATCTCAAACAATTACTCAAGGATCTAGCGTTACATTAAGATGGGCAGGCACATCAAATACTGGAAATAGAACTCTACCAGCATATGGAGTAGCAACAATATTGTGTGTTTCTTCTAACACATATTTAATAGCTGGCCCAGGACTTTCTTAAAATGACTTATGCAGCTGCTGCATTAGGTATTAATGTTACTAGTACGTTAGAAATTTCTGGTGGAACTTTGTCTTCCGACGCAACATATTATTACAGAACATTTACATCAACAGATAATTTAATTATAAGCAATCAAAGTTTAGCAGTTGAATATTTAGTTGTTGCAGGCGGCGGAGCAGGTGGAATTGGCGGCGGCGGAGGCGCAGGAGGAGTAAGAAATGGAAATGCTACATTAATACCTGGAACTTATTTAGCTCAAGTTGGCGCAGGAGGATCTGGCGGTCAAAATCCTGCACCTAGCAATGGAAGTAATTCTTCTTTTAATTCATTAGTCTCAACAGGAGGTGGATGTGGCCCCTACTTAGGAAATGCAGCAAATGGAGGATCTGGCGGCGGCGGAACATCTTTTGGTAGTCCGTATGATATACCTACAAGGCCAGCTTCTGCAGGAACAGGAATTGTAGGACAGGGAAATAATGGAGGAACTTATTCTGGAAATAGAGAATATGGAGCAGGCGGCGGCGGTGGTGGCGCAGGTGGCGCAGGTAGCGCAGCAACTGGAGGAACTTCTCCATCAGGGACAGGCGGAGTTGGCGGAATTGGAACAAATTCATATTCAACATGGGCAACTGCTACTGGGACTGGACAAAGTGGATATTACGGAGGAGGCGGTGGTGGAGGAAATAATGGCACAGCTATAAATCCAGCTACATGGTCAGGCAGCCCCTCAGCAGCAACTATAAGTACGGCCTGGACAAGTTCAAGTGGTGGCTTTGGGCAAGGAGGAGGAGCGGCTGGAGGTCTTGGTGGCGGCGGATCAGGCGGAGCTAGATATGGATATTGGGCAGGAACTCAGTTAGGCTGGCAACCCTTTTCTTCAGGAGATCCAAGAGATGGTTCTATTAATACTGGCGGCGGCGGTGGTGGCTGGGGATCTTTTTATGCTGCAGATGCATTTTTCTATCAAGGAGTTTATTATGCTTCAATAGGTGGCACCATATTTAGTAATGGTGCTGGCGGATCTGGTATAGTAATAATTAGATATTTAAAGTCTGCAGTAGGAGGATAACATGTCATATAAAGCAGCAGTGCTATATGATTATCCTATAGCATATTATCCATTAGACGATTTAACAACAGTCGATGTAGTAGATACCTTTACTGCTTTTTTGGCACAATTTTCAACATACCAAGATGTTTTAGATAACGTATCTTCCTATGCAAATATATATGGAGATGTTGCTTATGATCATTCAGGATGTGAAAATGATGGGAACTATATTGGAGATCCCGCCCCAGATTTAATACCACTTGTGGCGGGAAACAGTAGAGCAACCAATATAACAAATACCAATTCAATTACATATACAATTAACAATGATTATACTGCTACTGCAACAACTAGCCAATTTGGAACAGCGTCATCATCGGATAATGATTTTACAATAGAGTTCTGGTTCCACCCTCAAATTTCTTCAACTGATGAAATTCCTTTAGTAGGAGATTCGGCGGAAGACGTAGGAGTATTTTATCAAAAAGGAAATATAGTATTTAAACTAGATACAGACTCTGTAGAATATACATTGCCCTCTACAAATAAATCCTTTCATGTAGCCTCCGTTTATTCAGTTAACTCTGCATCAATTTATATAGATGGACAATTGGCAGCTACAAAAAGCTTAAATAATTTTGAGTTTACAAACACTGATTTAAATCTAATTACTGGGCCTACCCCTAACAGCTCAAATGTATTTTTAATAAATAGCGTAGCTATATATAGATACGGCTTATCTCAAAATCAAATTGCATATCATTTTGCACAAGGACAACCTTTGCCAGCTATTCAAATAGTAGATCCAGCAAATGGGGAGCTCTTTGAAATGTATGACGATGAAATGTCCTCACTATATAAATTCCAATATCCTTATAGCAAAGGATGGGATGAATTAGTTACAACTGGTTTGACACATAACCTTACTTTAGATTGTCTTGAAATTACTCAAACAGATTCTGCAGCATCTAGTACTGTTACTATAAATGATTTTATTTCTATTCCTTCTTCCGCCACATTTGATTCGTCTAAAATTGAGTGGCATGGCGACAATGGAATTACTGTTCAGTCAAGTATAGATGGAGTAACCTATAACAATTGTATCAATGGACAACAAATACCAGGATATACATTAAATAGTTTTTCGTCGGCAGGAACAATATATTTGAGAATCATATTTACATCTACAGATACAACAAGATATATTCCTAGGCTATTTAACCTAGATATGCTTTTCTATAATAATCAAACCAGATATGCCTATAATGGAAATAGCTATATGACAACACTGGAAGAAGATGCTGGAATATCGGACTATAGAATTACTTTGGGCAAACTCCCATATGATATTCTTTCAAGAAATAGTAGAAATGGATTAAGGACAGTAGTTGATTCTGGATTTGAAATTACTACGACAAAGGGAGTTCGGACTCTAGAATTTTTCTATACCCCCGCCACTTTAACTGATAGCGGGCTAATTTCTACAACTGCCACAAATGGCTATGCCGCCTCAAATATATCTTGGCACAATTCGGGGGCGGTATCAAAAACCAATATCTCAGCAATATATGTAAATGGGGTAAATAAAACCTCACAGACAAATGTCTCAAATATATTTAGGGCAGGACAATTACACCACGTCCTAATAGTATTTGGGTCGGCGGTATCAAATGATATTAGATTTAATTATTCTGTATATGGATCAGTCTCAGCCCTATATCAATATATAGCCCTATATGAGACTGCATTTAATTCTACACAGGCGGCAGCCAATTATGACCTATATATACGTAAACAAAGTTCCTCAATTACAGACTCTTCGACAACAACCATGACAGAAGATGGCGTTGAATCATATAATAATGACTGGATCGTAATCCAAAACGTATAATTTTGTCATATTGCCTGACAAAAAGCTGGACTTAAGCCCACAAAGGTGGTAAAATAAA
>Ga0315909_10004297_pt1 | contig 16915 bp, 25 predicted proteins | sample LakEriMetagenome_11_FD_203527 | JGI IMG/M metagenome (GOLD analysis project Ga0315909, IMG submission 203527) | Freshwater fungal communities from buoy surface, Lake Erie, Ohio, United States - Buoy 2 MA125 | ecosystem: Environmental > Aquatic > Freshwater > Lake | place: USA: Lake Erie, Ohio...
TATAATTTTCCGTCACCGTAATTCATGGTAGTATCTTGTATGTATTTCTGCAATTCATTAAATCCACCTATCAATTGGTTGTTTATAAAAACTTGCGGTACACTTCTAGCAGTTGGTACGGCTTCTAGCAAATCTTCTTTAGTGTATCCATCACCAATCTTTTTTTCTTCAATTTCATAACCTTTTGAGTTTAATAACATTTTAGCTCTGTCACAGAAAGGACAGTCGTATTTGCTCCAAACTATTGCTTTCATTATTATACCTTTATTTGTCTCGGGGTGCCAATAACGGAACCTTTTCCATATTGGGCTTCTGCTAATTTTTTCGCCATTCCAGGATTACTGGCTTGTACTGTTGTTTTTATTTGCAGGATATTCCCAGTAGTTTCTTTTACGCGAACAGTCAGCTCATATGTTTTTATAAAATCAGTTGACTTTACCATATACTATACTCTTATTAAAAATAAATCAACCTTATTATTATAAAACGGGCAATTCGTCATAGTTGATTTTTTCACTCATTATGCCAATTACATAGTTTGTGCTTTCGTTTTCTTGTAATGCCGTCTGTTTCTTACTAGTATCACTATGTTTGTTAAACCAAGGAATCGGAGTTGTTTTTGGTGATGGGTTCCAATATTTGATACCAATATCCTTTAATGCTCCTAGGGCTGTATAATCAACAAAATCTTTAAGGATATTTGCGTTTAGACCAATAACAGGACCTTTCATGAACAAATATTCTGCCCATTCTTTTTCTTCTCTAATAACATCTTTATAGATCTGTATGACTTCGTCTTGGCATTCTTGAGCTGCACGATTGAATCGTGCGTCCTCTTTAGTTACTTGATTAATTATATAAGCTGTCCAGCCTTTATGTAGTAACTCATCTTGTAGAATCAAACTAATAATGTTACCATTACCAATAAAGATTTTGTTCTCGACCATTGCCAAACTTGTAGCAAATGATACCATGAAGCGGAATGCCTCTAAAGCATAGCTGGCATGTAATGCTAGATAGATTGCACGAACGTGTGCTTCTTCAGAATATTGAGCGCCTGTTTCTTTTGCACAATTGATATGATGGAGTCGATCATAGTGTTCGCCCACACTTGACGCCATGTTCACAATTTCTTCAGTATCATGTATTGTGTTAAAAACCTCTTTTGGTACATTATAAATGTTCCGAATGATATGACTGTAACTACGGCTGTGAATATTAGTTTCAAAGAATGTCCAGTTATAAACCAGTGCTTCTAGTTCTGGCAAACTGATAACTGGTGCAAAAACTTGGCTTGGTCCACGACCTTGCAAGCTGTCCAGAGCAGTTTGTCTTAGCAAGTTACTGGTAAAGATATGCTTAACAGCATCTGATGAATCCTTAAAGTCATTTGCATCTTTGCTTAGGCTAATTTCTTCTGGTACCCAAAAGAACCCACGTGCTGTTGTTTCAAAGTCTGCAATCTTTTTATATTTTACTTCTTCAAATCGTTGAATTGTTACAGGTCCTTCTGGATCAAGAAACATTTTTCGATTAAGATAGTCTGTCTTTGTGTTTAAATTGTATTGTTGTTTGCTCATTTTTAATCCAAATATTATAACTTACATGCTTCACAATCATCATAGTCTTCTTCATGAAAACCGTTTACTGGCATTTCTTTGTGACCATTTGTATGCATGATAGCTACCTCTTCATGCTGTATTTTTGAACCTGCTTTGTTTATTAAACTATAATAAAAAGTTTTAAGTCCCCAATAATGTGCCATCATTAAATTTTTAGCAATTAAGGTCGTTGGAACTTTTCTATCTAAAAAATGTGCAGGATTATAAAATGTATTTGTGCTGATACTTTGATCTACATATGCCGCTAGTACAGCCGCTGTCTTAATATAGCCATTGCAATCTTTTTGTTCCCACATCAATTGATATTTGTTCTTTAATCTTTGATAGTCAGGAACTACTTGAGTAAATGATCCAGCTTTACTTTCTTTAGTTGAGATTAAACTCATTGGCATCTCTATTCCATTAGTGCTATTAATAACAACACTACTAGACTCAACTGGAGCAATAGCCATAAGAGTAGCATTTCGTACACCATGTTGTTTCATCTCCTTACGTAAGGATTCCCAGTCAAGTTCTGGTGTAAAGTCTGCAAGTTCATTAACACCCTTTGCACGTAGTTCCCATGGGAACGTGCCTTGACCGTATCTTGTTTTACTACTATCTTTACAAGGGCCGCGCTCTTTAGCAAGTTCAACTGTAGCTTCAGTTAGATAGTAGGCTTGATGTTCTATCCAACTTTTAACTTCTGCTAGTGCGTCTTTCTCTCCATATTGCAAACCACGTTTGGCATGCCAATAGGCTAAATTAGTTACACCAATTCCTAATGGTTGTATTTCATCGTTACTAAGTTTAGATTGTATTGATAGAAAGTCTTGGTAGTCCAGTATATTGCAAAGGCTACGCTGAAGAATACGACAAGCGCGACGCATGTCTTCCGGATTACGGAAAGCACCCCAATTGATCGATCCCAACGTGCATAAAGCGATACGACCAGTATCATCATCCAAACGTTTAAAGGGCTTAGTAGGTAGTAGAATTTCACAGCAAAGGTTACTCTGATAAATGGTGTGATACTCAGGATCAAAAGGTCCTTGATTCATCACATTGTCAACAAACACTAGATAGATACGTCCTGTATCTGTGCGTTCTTTTAATATGCCTGACTTGAATACTTCCTCAGCACTCATAGTCTTTTTGCGTAGACTAGATTGCTTTTCATATTTTACATACAGTTGTTCAAATTTCTCTGTATTGCTGTAAAATGCTTCATATAAGTCTGGGACTTCGTTAGGGTCAAAGAATGTAATGTTTTCTTTATTCTTGAAACGTCTCCAAAAGAACGCACTAAGAACAACACCGTAGTCCATGTGTCTTACCCGTGTTTCTTCAGTACCTTGATTGTTCTTAAGTACAATAAGATCATCAAACTGATGATGCCAAATAGGATAAAAAACAGTAGCACTAGCATTACGGATGCCTCCTTGACTGCATGAGCGTAGGTCGCCAAACCATTTCTTTAAGAATGGTATCATACCAGTATGCATGATTTCGCCACCACGGATGGGACTACCTAATGGACGTAGTCTTCCAATTTCTAAACCAATGCCTGCACGTTTGCTGGCATACTTGGCCATCATTTCTCCGGAAGCGAAGATACTATCAAGATCGTCATCGCTACGTATAAGGACACAGCTACTAAACTGTTTGGTAGGCGTGCCAAGACCAGCAAGAACGGGAGTAGCGAGAGTAAAAAGACCGTCACTGGCTGCTTGATAATATTCTTTAATGTAACGCATACGTGCGTTATTTGGTTCTTCTTTATGGAAGACTGTAGCTGCTGCCACCATGTATCTAATTTGTGGAGTTTCATAAATTTCCTTAGTAGCACGATTGCGTACTAGATACTTTTCAATCAGTTGTTCAATGGCTGCATAACCGTATTGTTCATCTTTTTCATGATCCAACATATCATCCATTTTATTCCAATCTTCTTCACTATACCACTCTAACAACTCCGGCGTATATAGCCCAACTGAAATATTCTTTTTTACAATATCAATTAGTTTTGGTGGATCATAGCTACCATAAACGTCTTTGCGTAGCATACTCAATCTCTGCTTGCCTGCCACATATTGATAATTGGTATGTCCAATGTCTGGATTTGACTCTATATCAATCAAATCTACGATAGCTCTTAAAGTTATCTCATCAATTTCTTTGGTAGTGATTCCATCATAGAAGTGCGGCTGTGCTTTAATTTCAATCATACTCTGACTAACGTCAGCGATCCCTTTGCAAACTTTAGCTATCTGTGTCTGCCATTTTTCAATAGTGAGAGATTCTTTAATTCCACTTCTTTTTGTAACTGTAACTGTCATCTTTGCCTCGTTCTAATTTAACTATAATTTGGCAACTCAACTGCTGCCTGTAAAACGAGTTCTTTGGGCAACTCATTTTCTTCTGTGATATTTCCATAAGGGTAGTTTAGTATTTTATTATCAATGTAACAAGTATTATAAACTACTTTATTGCCTGTGTCTAGGTACTGTCTTATCTCTATTTTTGAATTTAAAAAACGCTCTGTTAATTTCAATGTATGCCCTATCATTATAGATATTGTTAATTCATCATATTTGCCATTTTTTATAATTTCCCATGGCGTGGGCCAATCTTCGGTTCTGAAAATGTTTAAATGTTTATTTACTAATGGTGCTTTCAACCAAAAGTGTAATGCATCTTCAAAAGGTAAAGGACTTTTTTCCAGTTTACCCCGGAACTTTCTCCAGACGGTAAACTGTCTTTCATAACTATCTTGAAACACTTGATATTTCTTTTTTAAAAATTAAAAATCTTTATAACTAGAAATTACAGTTACAGTATAATTTATTTCTGCATTACCACCAGGTCCCGAAGGATTGGCATAACGAACTACCAAAGTAGGTATCGTTGTTGGTGAGGAAATAAATTGGTTACCCACTCTACTATAATTGAGTGCTGACAACCCAACCACGTTTGCAAAAAATCTAATGTTACCGCCTATTATAGGACCAATAGATTCTGTTTGTCCACTATACATGAAATTATCACTTAATGTTGGTCCTGAGCTTCCAGGGGCAGTCATATCAGGATGTATATTAATTGTTAATGTTCCACTTCTATATAAATCTACTGAATCTTTTTTAATTACATAATCAATTATTACTATCGAAGATGACCATGCTGGGGTTTTAAGTAAAATTTTTGGATTAGTTGCTGGTGTGTTAAAATTTAAAATAGCACGTCTTGCTCCGTAGGTCATACGGTCTACACCACTAACATCTGGAATGTATGCAACTAAGTTAGTTCCTAACCCAGTTTTATTATAATCAACTTCTATTACATCAAAACTTCTTTGGAAATAATCACTAATGCTATCACAATTTTCAACTTGGAAATCTAAAACAGGCAGTGTTGGTTGTGTTTGTTCTAAACTATTATTTCCTACATCAAAAAATTTGTTGTTGAGACTTCTATGATTCTTTGCTTCTGAATTAGTAAACACTTTCCAAGCTTCTGCATCAATCTTATCAAAGGTGCTATCAGAAACTGTATAATTTTGTGGCCCAAGCAATTGTCCAGATACTTGTGTACTAGTTTGTGCTAAACTTAATCCTCTAAAAAGATTCATAAATTTACAGTTTTTAAATCTTATTCTATCACTGTCATAGTCAGAAAAAACACCATGTTTTAAATTTTTAAATTCACAATTTAAAAACTCAATATCTTCAGTTTGAACAGCACCGATACTTCTAATTACCACTCCAGAATCAGTTCCTGGAATTTCTGCACCATATTCAGATCCATCGCCATTGGTATATTTTCCTTGGAACTTGCAGTCATTGAAGGTTGCTTTTCTTAAACAATCCAAGTAAACGATTGGAGCAGGGGTTAAACTTCCTGTATTTCTTTTAAAGGTAAAGCCAGTAATAACAACATTGCTAGGAGCAGTATTGTCAGTCATTGCATTTAATAAAACATAAAATCCAGGAGTACTTGCTACTGATACAGTACGCATAATTGATGTTGCATCTGAGTCTTGGAAAATAACTGTTTTATCTTTGCCTTCGCCAATTAAAGATACATTAGTGGGGATATTCAAAATACCAGTGATTTTGTATACTCCAGCAGGAAAAAATATTTTTTTCGCACTAGCTTCTGTATTTTTGTTTTCAGCTTGCAGATAAGTTTGATCAATAGCTCTTTGTATAGCAGCAGTATCATCTGTACCAATACCATTAGAATAATCACCTTTTGCACCAAAGTCTCGTATATTAATAAAATCATCGAGCTTTTGCTGTAGTGATCTAGTAATAGGTGTTGTGGATGTTGGGCCAGTTTGTATTTTACTGTCACCATTTTGATCCAGCAAATCGCCTCTGTAAGTATAAGCACCAAGTAAATCAAAAATGTTGGTTCTTTCAGTTAATACTTCTGTGTTTCCAACAAAGGGTGCGCCTTCGCCTACCGAGCCATTACCGATGAAAAGCTGTTGGGTGTCTACTGCCCACCCTAATTCGCCGCCAGCTAGTTGCGGTAGTGTTGATTGGGATAATTTCCCTCGTCTAACTTGAACTTTTGATATCTGAACGACTGCCATTATAATAATTCCCCTAACTCAGATATTTATCTAGCCAGACACAATTGTCTTATAGTACTCTTCTACCTTATTGAGCCAAAGATCTTGATATTTGTTAAAATCCTTAGGTAGCAAGTCAAATTGTTGATATACTTCACCACCAATTTGAACAGGATCATCCCCACGACTGCACATAAAGACCACACCCCTTTTAATGTCAGTGCCATACACTTCATTATGTGCTAATATATACGCTACCAATTGTATTTTATAATCTTCAACCCATTCTTCTTTTTTAGGTTTATTAGTCTGTTTATAATCCATGACGGCTGGTTCGCCATCATAAACTCCTACTAAATCTGTTGTTCCTGAATACAAGCCTGGAAAATAAAGACTCTGCTCCATAGCCCAAAATTCATTAACATTACTCAGCCCATTTTTTATAATAACGTCTGCCATTGCATTGGCTTTGACATGAACAGGATTTTTTCCTGGCATTCTTTCAATACCTGCTAAGAATCTTTCTATGTTGGCATGCATAGCAGTACCAACACCAGAAGCTTCAGAAGTTATTTGTTGAGCTTTTTCTTCTCCCACTCGTTTACGCCACTCATTGAGAGCAGTCATATCTTTTGTTTTACTTAATATGGTAGTAACGCTGGGAGTTTTTTCTCCGTCCGGAGTTAGATAAACTCGTTTGCCTTCTAAATTTATTTGTTGACAATTTTTATATTTGAATTTTTCAACAAAAGGCGGTGGTGTTATTATTATAGATGTCATTATAACATTATAAAGCAAAAAGAACCATTAGTCAAGTTCTTTTTGGGCTGCTCTAGATGCTGCTTGTTGTGTTGTTTTGGATATACCTTGATCAGTTTTTTCTAGATCAGGTTTTGGTGCTTTGTCCTTAGGACTTTCTTCGTCTGTGCTTAGATCGATTCCGTCTTCATCGTAACTTTTAATTAATTGTGATAGTACTTCACTTTTTTCAATCGCAGAATCAATAATACGTCGATTGACTGATCCGTAGGAGCCAAGTTTTTGTAATTTTTGACTCAACGATTCATAACTGATTTCCCCCGGACTCTTTTTTCGATTATAATTAATCAATTCTAATTTGAGTACGTTTTCTAAATCAGTTATGAAATCGTTGCTTTGATCAAATTCAAGTATCAGCATTAGCGAGCCAATTTGAACATAATGCTATTTGATTCACTGATAGTGGGTTTACGAATTTTGATTTTGCTTTCTCTTAATTCTCTGCCTGCAACTTCTGAACCGCCAGCTTCTGCATCGCTAGCAGCGAACTCATCTGGTGATTCTCCTGCTTCGATATCGTTGTCAAAATCAGTTGCCATTTCAGTGTCATCCATTTCAGGCTCTTGACCAATCATCTCTGGACCGCCTTCTCCAGTTAACACACCAACACCCTGTTCAATAGATTTTTTAGTGTCTTGAAGATTATTCATAGCAGACTCTAATGCTGGTCTTACCACAGCACTAAATTGCTCTGCAATATCAGAACCCATAGTGTCTTTGATATCATCACTCAAAGCAACCATAGTTTTTGTCATCATGGACCCGATGTCTTCCAACATGTTTCTAACTTTGTTTTGCATGTCAATAGCAGCCTGAACCACACCAGCTTGTTTAGGATCTACATTTTCATTAACAGAAACTTCTTGTTGAATGTCACTTCTTTCTTTTAAATGAGAATTTAAAATATCTAAGATCATTTTATCTCTTTGATATTGATCATCTCTTAAAGTTTCATTGAACTTAGATTGTGACTCGATCTGACTAATTTTAGTTCTGATCTTATTTCTAAAATCTTCTAATTGTTCATTGGTATATTTTTGCAAATTAACTTTGCTACCATAAATTTTAGAGAAGTTTTCGTTCAACTTGTCTGTAGTAATTTTTTTATTGAAATCTTTGGTTTTCATTCTAGTTTCCCTAGTTTAATTAAGAGTATTTATTAGATTTTTCAAGCATTTTGATCTTGTTTAACATTCTAATATATGCACTGCTAATAGTATAGAAATGTTTCTTATGCTTGTTTTTAGCTTCTACTAATCTTATACTATAAAGATTGACTCCAAAATCGTCGTTATTTTTAACGGATTTTTTGTATCTATATTCAAAGAGTTTAGTGTCAAACTCACTTGATCCTGCTGCCCTGTCATCTTCTAAAACTTGTTTATTTTCGTATTTTCTAAGGGCAAGGTTATTGGCCACTAAAATTGCTGTCTGCAAATAGTTTAAGAACTGATGTTCTGCTTCGCCCCATTGATTAAAAATAGTCCAGCCGTCTTGATTTTTAACAATCTCATACTGATCTATCTTGATTCCTCTTTTAGTTTTAATAGGAGGAACAATGCCATGTTTTCTCAAGTTATCCTTTACATTGGACTTGAGAGTGTGCAATAAATTTGTTACTTTAGATTCATCCATGATTAACTAAACTTTTTTTTAATTTCTCTTCTAGCTTTTTCTTTATCCATCATGGATTCTTTTTGTGATCTATTAGATGCTGCCATTTGTGCTTCCTCTGCATCATCAAGAGCCACTGCCTGTTGGGCTGCTGCAAGACTGCCGCCGGCAACTGCTTGGGCAATACTAGGTAGTGCTGTTGCTAGAGCAGTTCCTGGATCCATAGGCGGTTCAACTCCAGGGATTAATGGACTTGCTTTTTTAATAGTTGAACCAGACATTGCACGTAATGGCAATGCCTGGATCAATTTTTCATTTACGATTTCATTCCAACGCATACTTTATTAGTTCATTAAAATTGCAACAATTACGCTAATTACACCTGCGACGATAGTTCCTGCGGTTCCAATCATGACCTTGGTCATGCTGGTTTGACTCTGTTGAATAATATGTGACAATTTTTCCACTTTGTCTTCGATAGAGGACAAACGTGTTTCCAACTGTTTATACCTTTCTGCGCAAAGCTCAACGTGAGCTTCTAGATTTTCTTTTTCAATATCTGCAGCCATTTTGGCTAATCTCCTGTTTATTTTTAAAACTAGAACCAGTGCCTGAAATTAGTGCCCAAATGAAAGCCTATTATTTTATAAATTATTTATCGTTTAACTCTACAATAGTGTTAGGAGTTTTGCCAGAAGTTGTTATTAAAGCGTTCTTTATCTTAACTTCTTCGTCTAAATCTACGATTATTGGCACACTATCTAGGTCCTTTTTTAGAAATCCCACAGGATCTCCCTCATTTAAGAATACATCATCTCTATCTGTATCTATTATCATGGTCCAGAATCCGTTTTCTTTCACAGGTTCTTGTGATATTGAAAAGACTGATCTAAGACCAAAAACTTGTAGGAATGTTGTATAATTCCTGTTCTGATTTAATTCTTTTTCAGTGCCTTGACCTCTGTGTCGAACATTTGTATTCGTAATATCGATTCTGGTCTTTATTTCTATTTTAGCCATATCCATATTTAATAGTCATAAAAAAAGGGCTCACATAAAGTGAGCCCAGTCTTCCCATCCCTGAGAAACTACTGATTATAGACCTTCTAAGTCTGTTGGTTCAGTTACTGTTACGGTGTTTGTGTCGCTTAAAGTTGCTACGCCGCCAGATACTGTGAAAGTACCTGTGTCTAGAACTTTAGCAATCATACCAGCAACAGAATTAATATCTGTACTGTGACGATCAGCAACCATGAAAATCTCGTTACCTGTGCTCTTGAACTGGAATAGACCAGTGATAGAACCTAGTGCATCAGAAATTTTTGCTGCGGCTGCGTCAGTTGCGGCTACTGCTAGTCCTGCGCCACTTAGAACAACTTTGTAAAAAGTTAGTTGATGATTTTTTTGGATTGTCCCACGAGCAACTGCTGTAGGATGTACTCTTGTAATTCCGGCCATGATTTTTCTCCTTTTTCTCTTTCATGACATCACCACGCTCCGTGGTGTGTTAATATTATTTATATTTCTTTGAAAAAACCATGGTATTACGTTATTAATCAGCGTCTTTTATATCGCCTTCGATTATTTTTAATGTTTTAGCAGTTTCCTTGCTATCACGTATCTTTCTAATGCCACGAGTAAATTTCGTAGAATCACCGCTCCTGATACTGTTGATTAGGCGCTTTTCCAGTTCAAATGCAATCTGGGGATCAAACTGCTCTTTTATTAGAGAAATTAAATTAACGGCAGAATCAATTATATGATGCGCCCTGCTTTCTATCAAACTCTCAGTATGTTTTTTAGCAGCGAATTCATTTAATTCTTCTAATAAACTTCTGGTCGATTTCTTCATCCAAGTATCCTTTAAATTATTTAATCGTTTTGTAACTTTAGCATAAAAATCAGTAAAAAACTAGCTTAAAGGATTTTTTATCTTTCCATTGTTATTTTATAAATACCAGTAGAAACACTTATACACACAAAGGAATACAGACATGTTTTCATTATTCAATTGGGCAAAATCTATTTTTGCCACCGAAAACTATCAAACCGAAATAGAAAGGTTTATAGTATCTAAAAATCCAAAATCTATTGCAGAGATAGACTATTGGGCCAGGGAATACACATATAATTTAAAAAGAGGTAGCTACATATGCTAAAATATTGGCTAGCTTTTTTAAGCATCTGTGAATCCATTGGTAGAGCTAGAGCAGCTACTGCTCTTGCCAGATCAGGTAGACATGATCTAGCTAAACAGCTCATGTTGAAAAACGATGATAAATTTTGAACAGATTCCCTTTCAACAATGGGGTCCTTGGAGGAATCAGTGGGGATATATTACCACTGTGGCACAATTTGACGAGGACGATATACTATTAAAAGTCATAACTCCTAAAAAACAAAAAATTGTAAGAAGATTTTGTGATTGGGAAGATTGTGAACATTTGATAGATCTCATTGAACAAGATAGAAGATTCTAATTGAAAGAAAAACTTCATAAATATCATTGCATTATTTTTAAAGTTGTATATAATATATTAAGACGCATAGAACAATAAAATATATTGTAATATGTTGTCCATACACAAACACAGGAGGATTTATGTTCGGACCAGATTTTTATATCGACAGTTTTCAAAGTATAAAGAAAGTTGTCACTAATCAAGTTTTCAAAGATAAGACTTTGAACAAAGCTGCTAACGATTATATCGATGCACAAACTGCTTTTGCAAAGATGATGGCCCACAACACCGTCGATCTTTTTAAATATTCCGTGGATTCAGTATCTAAATACTGTTTCCCACAGATGGAGAAGGCTTCACAGGCTCCCTACAAAGTAGAAAAAGAAGTCAAATAAGACATACAGACACAAAGGAGATTATTATGTCATTCGAAACACCAAAACTACCAGAAGTAAAATTCAACAAGAACGGCTACGAAATCCGTACAGACATCTTGGACATGGCCAAAGGCCTAGTAAGCGATGAGTTCCACTCAAAGTTTCAAGGTTGGGAAATGACTGCAAAGCGCGATGACAAAACTGGTCAGATCGTTACTACAGTTGGCATGCCTGAGTTTCCAGGTCTAGACAAAGTTCTAGAAACTGCTGAAAAGATGTACGCTTTCGTTAACCAAAGCGTTAAGAAATAATACATTTTAGCATAGCTAAATTAAGTAGGTTGATACTATAAAAACACAAAAGCCACCCTAGGGTGGCTTTTTGTTTGACTACAAATTTAATTATTGATTAGCAATAGTCACTGTTGTATTCAATACTGCTGAACCAAATGTCCATTTTGCAGTTGTTCCGCTGGCAAATTGTGCTCCTGCTGAACTTGTTCCGCCATGAGTATTCGCTACTGGAACTAATACTGCTTTGTGTGCTGTTAGTTTAGATACTAAGTATGTTCCGCCTGCGCTATCTGTTGCCATAATTGACATTTCATTTGCGCCTAAACTATTATCAGTTGTTGTAACTAACTTGCAAAATGCTGTACCGTCACTGGTCTTAACTTTATAACGACGTGCGCTTTGTTGTTTAATCACGTCACCAGTTAAAACTTCTGAACCAGCACCAATTTGTGCTTCGCACTTGATACTGTTCTGACGAGCACTTGCTCCGCTGGTTAGAGCAACAGTTACGCCGCCGCTGCCGGTTGTTAAACTTAGTGTTTCGTTGTTGTCACTGTCAACAACACTGATAGTTGGTATTGATGTATAACCAGATCCTGCAAACGTAATCGTGATACCTGTTAAATCACCGTTGCCATCAATAACAGCAGTTCCTGTTGCTGCTTGACCATTAACCAATTGTGGTCCGCTGAAAGTTACGGTAGTTGTGCCTGCTGCCAAACTTGCCGCAATAGGTGCGGCGATTGTTACGCTGGCAACGCTTTCTCCGCCGACATTGCCGGTTCCAAAATCTTGATAGTTTGTATTAGCGAAATATTTTTTATTAATTGGACGTCCCATTTGTTTTCTCCTTAATTTGACGTTCTAGGTCATACGCGGTGGGTAGCCGCATAAACTTGCACCATGCAAGCTGACAGTGTATTTACCTTACTTTGGCTAATTTAAAAAACGCTAATATACGTATATAAAACCAACCAATATCAAACTCCCACGGCTTCTTACTAAACTTAGCACTAGCACCGTCACCGTGGTGGTTATTGTGTAGTTCTTCACCACCAATCCAGATGGCCCAGGGCCATAAGTTACGACTTGTGTCTTTGACTTGGTAGTTTCTATATCCCCACCAATGTGCTGCACCGTTGATAACTCCGGCGGCCCAAAACGGGATCCATAGCATTTGGACTCCCCACACAATAATCCCTACAGGACCAAATAGTAAACAGTCTATGACCAACATTAAAAGAATTCCTGTGAGGGGGTAGGGAGTGTAAACGTTTTCTTCAATCCAATCATCAGGTGTGCCATGTCCTAGATCGCTGACTAAAATTTTGTTTTTCTTTGCTTTGACATATAAAAATGCACCTCCAAACAACACCCGCCATATGCCGTGTTGTTTAGGACTGTGGGGATCTGCTTCTGTGTCTGCAGCTTGATGATGTTTTCTGTGTACTGCAACCCATTCACGTGTGTTCATGCCAGTAGTAAGCCATAACCAGAAACGCATAAAATGTGCGATCACTGGATGGAACTGTACTGCTCTATGTGCCTGCGATCTATGCAAATAGAGCGTGACACACGCTATAGTGATTTGTACCATCACTAAGGTGTATAAAATTATACTCATTAATATTTTCCTGATGCAAGTACTATCTTGCAAATATGTTCTAGTCTTTCTATATGTTCATATGCTCGCCAGGGAGTACTGTCAATAGCAACTACTCCGTGCCCTTTGATACCTACAATATCATAAGCAATATTACCATCATTGTCTAACTTTAAGTTGCGATGACAAGCATCTCCTAGTTCTTGACTGATAGGCGGAACATCTCCAACATTAGGTGCTACTTTTGTATAACGACTAAGTTCTGGAAAGTCACTTACAATAGTGCTTAAATCAATTCCGGCATGCATAGCCGCCACACAATATGTAGGATGAACATGCACTACTACGCGAACATCATCTTTATGCTGTCCTAACTCTTTTTGTAGTCCAAAGTGCAAAGGCATTTCGCCACTGGGATCTAAGTTACCGCTTAGATCAGTTTGTTCAATTACTTCCCAATTATAATTAAAAACAGCACTGCCCATGCCACTGTTAATTGTTCGCCAGATTTTAATTTTTTTAAACATCTCTGGCTGCATGGTTTGTTTACGCACTCCGCTAGGTGTAACATAAAAATGATCACGGTCGTGGTGACGAATACTAATGTTACCATCTCTACTGGTAATCCAATTTCTCTTATAAGCATCTACTAAAATATCACAACAAGTTTCTAACATTTAATATCCTTTATAATGCATTTTTTATTCTATCCAAAATTATTTTAACTACAGTATCACTGATCACAACTTCATAATGATTAAGTGGTACTTCAATTTGATCAAAGTCTTTACGATACCGCATACTTTCTAATGTCACAACACCATCATTATCATCATGAATCCAAGGACTTTGACCTACTGTAGAAATAACCTGTGTCCAATTTGGCGGTGCTGGCAACTCTCTAGCCACACGCATTGGGTGACTTGATGTTCCAATGTCTTTCATTAAACGGTTAAATGGAAGAAAGTAACGAGCATAGTCTGCTTCCCTACTACCACCATATGGAGTACTTAGACTGACTCCACCACGTGTAGTTTCTTTATAGTGATTGGCTAGATATAAGGCATAGATGCCACCTAAGCTATGACTAATAAAAAACAAACGTTCGGCACCATCCAATTTACCTTTCATCTCAGATAAATTGTGCATGAACCCGTCGTCACTTTTATATTCAAGCATTATGTCGGGTTCTTCAAACTCATCCCTAACATAGTGCCTGATGTGCGTAAAACTTTCTGCGGTCGCACTTGCCCCGTGAATATAAACTATCATTTCAATGAAATTGTTCTTCCTCAGTACTGCTGTATTTACTCGCATCATGCAGTACACGAAAATATGCTATTTTTACTTGTTTAGTATAATCTAAATAGCATCACTTGAACTTATGAATTCCGATTCTTCGCCGACCCCTATAATACAGGCTATTTCAGTGGTCATTTGTAACAGAGTCCAGGCTTTGGTCTTGGAATTTACAAAAAGAGCAAATCTAGTGTCGTCTACGGGATTACGTGCTGTCCAAACAGGTTTTTCATTGTAATTTTCTGTTAGACCTTTTATCAATTTCTTTGTATCATCACAAAGAACTGGCTTACGTGTTTCAAATGGCTCGGCGTTAGCTATGGTGCTAGATAAGCAGAATAGGAACGCCATGGTCAGCATACGCATGGCATACTCCTTAAAACAGTATTTATGATGTGTTTCTATAAATTTTATCCAAAAAAAAGCCCCAAAATCTTGGGGCATGGTCAATACTAGTTTATCTATTAAAAACTAAGTTGACTTCTAAACATAACAGCACGTTCGCCATTTACACGACTACCTGAACTGCCAACTAATGCATCAAACTTTGTGTCTACATAGTTTAACATAAAACGTAGATTATCTGTAGCAAACCAAGTGACGCCGTAGGTCATAGCATTAGCACGATTTGATTTACCTGTAGCTACTGAGATATCACTAGCATCAAACTCACTCATACGTACACCTACTTGCCAAGCACCACGTCCACCTTTGTCAGTAGGATTGTTTGGCTTGATCCAACCAAATGTACCATCTTTGTATGCGTGTGATTCACCTGTTAGATTGTATACAGCTTGAACATAGTATCCATTTATTTTCTGATCGTTACCTGTAGTAGGATCATAATTAAATTGGAATTGCTCGCCTTGTACCTTTAGACCGTTGTAGGCGAATGCTGCTTCAAGACCTTGACGTGTTCTTGTTGTGTTACCTGATAACGCAGAACCTGTGAACCAACCTGATTGTGTTCGTGCCTCAGTTCTACCACTGGCTGGTATTACACCACTTTTGATATCGCCTATACTGTATGCTGCTCCTAAGTGTAACACATAAGACTTGCTACCTTGTAGTTCAGCAACGTTTGTTGTTACACGACCGATGTAGTCAAAACCATCATTGGTAGCGTCTTTGTTAGCACGACCTCGGCTTAATGCTAAAGCATAAGTTAAGCCAGGTTTAGGAATACCGTGTAACATAAAGCCAGTTTCCTTGGCAGGAATAAACTCACCATCGGTGTTACCAATCAGACTGCGTTCCATAAAGTCAATGTTGTTGCTACTGGTCAACTGTTCTAAACTGAAAGGCATTTTGAACAAACCAAATTGAAATTGCATTTCAGGATTAGCTGCATAGTTTACCCACATTTCGTCTGCTGTAGTTGTGGTAGAACTTGAACCAGCATCATTACCAAAGTTGGCCAACAACTGATATTTGAAATCTTTAGCAAACTGTCCACGCACACCAAATCTAGCACGACGAACTTCTGCTAAGTTCTGATACGAATCTGTGGTTTGACCTGTACCGTAATCCGGGGAGTACTGACGATAGTCCATATGTAATCGACCTGTAAGCTGGATGGTATTGTTTCCATCTTTGCTTTTGAGTCCAATTCCGTTTTCAGTAACTGATCCGTCGTTGACTCTAGCTTGTCTGTACTTAACTGAGTCGCTGACATCTCTGTCAATTCGTTGTTCAATGAATTTTTTGTTTTCTTCTTTTTCTTCATATTCTTTAAGTTTAGATTCATATTCTTTTTGTGTAAGAATATTTTTGTTTCTTAAAATTTCAAGTGTATCCTTATATTCGTCTGCGTGTGCAGGTATAAATGCTGTCACAAATGATGCCAGCATTACCTTAAGTAATGTTTTCATTTTAAATCCTTATAAAATAGATCCGCCAGTGATCACTGGCGGGGGGTACTGCTTATTTCCAAATAGCGTTGCTATTCTTATCTTTTAACTGCGCTTTCCAATGATTCTGTACTAATGTAATAACAGATTGTGGAAGATGTACATATTCTAAATCTGTAGACATTTGACCGCCGTTTTTGTAACTCCAGTCAAAGAACTTAAGAACTGCACGACCTGTTAGTGCATCTTCCTGTTGACGATGCATAAGGATAAAACTAGCACCAGTAATAGGCCAAGCGTCCTTGCCTTTTTGGTCTGTTAACAATAGATAGAACCCTGGAGCATTTGCCCAGTCTGCACCTGCTGCCGCTGCCTTGAATGTATCATCGCTAGGCTGTACAAAGTTGCCATCACGATTTTT
>Ga0315909_10004298_pt1 | contig 16914 bp, 10 predicted proteins | sample LakEriMetagenome_11_FD_203527 | JGI IMG/M metagenome (GOLD analysis project Ga0315909, IMG submission 203527) | Freshwater fungal communities from buoy surface, Lake Erie, Ohio, United States - Buoy 2 MA125 | ecosystem: Environmental > Aquatic > Freshwater > Lake | place: USA: Lake Erie, Ohio...
CGGAGAATGCGTGAGCACTGCAATGGATATCGGCTTTCTCACTGCACCAAAGCGCGGAACTTTCGGTGGCAAGATCACGCCGAAAGCGCTGCGGAAGTTAAAGCAGGTTGGGAAAAAGTGACTATGAAGTTCCGTTAACTTATAGCCTTTACGCATGACCGAGTTAAGTCGTCCAGATGAGGGCGAAATAGTTTCTCACCCCACATATGGTAAAGGTCAGATAAAAGAAGTTGCTCAAGGGTCAATATATGTATCTTTTTATGATTGGCCAGGGATGATGTACGTATTCACCATCGATGACTATCGAAGACGCTTTCAAGGTACATCCAAGCCTAAGCCGAAAACGGAATTAAAATCATTCATAGAACTTCCAGATCGAGCCTGGATTAAATCTATAATTTCCAACAATTACTTGGAATCCAAAGAAATTATTCTGGATAGGTATGACAAATTAATTTCTGAAAATGAGATAACCGAACTTCAGCAAAAGTGGGTTACCAGTAAATTTGATGAGATTGATACCGCCAGTCCTGATGAAGATCAATTGAAAGCAATCGGGGCAACAGAGAAGCGAGTACTTGTTACTGCTCGCGCTGGGAGCGGTAAAACTCGAACAATCGTTAATCGCGCAATCTTTCTGACTGAATTTTGTAATGTGGATCCTAGTGAAATACTTATTTTGGCATTCAATAGGGCGGCGGCAACTGAGGTACTAAGTCGCCTTACGTCCTTTTCGTCAAAATTCGAAAAATGCCACGTAATGACTTTTCATGCTCTGGCTTATGGAATCGTTCATCCCGAAGAGGCACTCCTGATTGATAACACCGAACAACAAGGTACGAAGATTCTTGCGGTCGAATCTATCGTGAAGAATTTGCTCGAGGATAAGGAATTTACAGAAGACATTATGAGCGTCATGCTCAGTTTTTTTCGTACTGATTGGCACACCGTAAAAAGTGGTGGATGGCATCTACTAAATGATAAAGAGCAATTCCTGAACTTTCGACGGGGTCTCTCAAACGAATCAATGAGAGGAGAGACAATCAAATCGCTCGGCGAGAAAATAATCGCAGACTTTCTTTTTCAGCATAATTTTGACTACAAGTATGAGAAGTACTTCAAATGGGATCGACCATATAGACCCGATTTCACAATTGAACTTGGCGACGACCATGGTGTAATAATTGAATACTTTGGTATGAAAGGTAACTCTCAATACGACTCGGAGATACGTGAGAAAAAGGACTTTTGGGCAAACAAGCCTGGATGGAAATTGCTCTCTTATTATCCTGAAGACCTTAATTTAGATTCACCTGAAAATCTAGAAAATCGAATTACCAATGATCTAACTGAGCTTGGGTTGATCGTTAATAGGTTATCTGAAGAAGAAATTTGGAAAAGAATTGAGAACAGAGGTACCTATCAATTCACGAGTACCGTAAGCAATTCAATAAGTAAAATTAGAAAAAGAAATCTAAGCGCAGACCAATTTAGAGATTTTGTTAATGGTTATTCGCCTCAAGATAATTCAGAAGCAAAATTTTTAAAACTTCTAGTCAAGATATTCTCCAGATATATGCAGTTCTTAGAGCAAAGCGAAAATGACGACTTTGATGGTTTAGTGAATCGAAGCGTACAAAAAATCGAAAAAGATATGTTGGGTTTTGTCAGAAAGAAGACCCAGGGCAATCTTGGAAAGATTCGCTTCATATTCGTTGATGAATTTCAAGACTTTAGCGAACAGTTCTTTAGAATAATCGATTCAATCCTTAAGAAGAATAGTGCGGCCTCACTTTTCTGTGTCGGCGATGATTGGCAGGCAATTAATTCATTTGCTGGCTCAGATCTTAAGTATTTCAAGTCTTATTCTGATTATTTTGGCGATACTAAGCAATATTCTCTTTTGAAGAATTATCGCTCCGGTGAGTCAATTGTTAAATTATCAAATAAAGTTATGAAAGGGCTAGGCGTCCCATCTCTGACAGAGTCGGGGGCTCCCGGATCAATACGACTTGCCGAGTTGAAACGACGGAATATTTCATCTAGCGAAGACCGCATTTATAAGGGCGACCGATTAACGCCCGCACTCACCAAAATGTTGATTCAACTTGCAGGAAAGTACTCTGTGGCAGTACTTGGTCACAACCGAGTCAGCATCCCGTATTACGTAAGAATTGGCGAACAAAGGGGTAGCAGTCTCCTAGATAGATTTGGAGAAAAGGTTAAGTCGATGCTTCCTCCGGAACCTTCCAGGAAAGTACTTTTCTCCACAATCCATGGATTTAAGGGGAACGAAGCAGACGTAGTGATTCTCTTGGACCCTATAGAAAGATCATTTCCTTCGATTCACCACACATGGCGACTCCAAAGAATTTTTGGAGTAACGCATGAGGCACTTGAAGAGGAAGAGCATCGTCTTCTCTATGTAGCGCTTACGAGAGCTGCTAAGCATCTTGTCTTGATTTGCAATGAGAGCACGGAAATAACTCAATTTCTGTCCAAGAATTCGAATATCGCGAATCTCCAGCCCATCGACTGGTCCAGAATCGACGAGATTGGTATCGACGAAATTGTTGTGACTATACGTAGTAACGGCTTTGGAACTAGAAATATCAGTTCAGAGCTTAAAGAGGCCAAGTTTTTTTACAGAGTCGAAAGTAAGTCATGGACTAAATATATAAGAGCCGAAAGTTTCAACTTGGAAGGTCTTCAAGCGAGTAACTGGGGAACCACAGCAGATGATGTGACTGTGATCGTTGATTACCCCGATGGTCTTACTTCGACAACTTGGACAATTTCCAAGGGGATTTGGATCCAAGAGCTAATTCATTAGGAAGAATAGACAATGGAAATCCAGGACCTTTGTCAGTTCCTTGTCCTACTCTGAGGTTATGACCACAAAGCGGCGTAAAGGCATTAAATCCTTGATGTGTCCTAACTGTTCAGCGATTGGGGCAATGCGTCAGATTCTGTATGGAATGCCAGATCCCGAAGTATTCGACTTCGAGAAATATGCAGTTGGTGGATGTTGCGTTTCACCTGAAGGGATGGATCCTGATATCAAGTGCAAAACTTGCGACTGGAAAGGTTTCAGAAAGGATCTGAGCTGATCTACCGGCTTTGTCAAACCCTCCCCTTAAGGTCATCTCTATGACTAACTCCGCCTCCAATAAGTTCGTTGCCACACTAGCCATCATCGCTACCCCTTTTGCCCTGGGTGCATTTATGTTGGCTTGGTCTCCATCTGATCAGTTTCATCAATCGAATCCGAAGAGCGATGGGTACGTGCAGCCAAGAAACGTTGGTGAACTTGTAGAGAGAACGCAGGAATCAACGGTTAGCGTCTTTTGTGTAGTCCGTGATGATGACTGGGGTCTGGGTACTGCATGGGCAATTGAGTTAGAAAATGGAATGGGTGAAAAGTACCCAACGACTTTAATTACAAATCACCACGTGATTGAAGAATGCATAGGCGGTAAAGGTAAGTTGACTGTTGCTGAGCTATACAAGGAGCCAGTGCCAGCAAAGATCGTTAAGTGGGATAAAGAAAATGACTTGGCGGTATTGGCAACAGGGTTGAAGTTAAAGCCGCTGGGATTGTCGCAAGCAGAGCCATGGCCTGGGTATTGGGTAATGGTCTTGGGCAGCGCAGATGGTTACCAAGGATCTGTTTCCTTTGGTTCAGTTTTAAATTCAACCGATCGTGAAATATTTATAACCGCCAATACTTCAAATGGCAATAGCGGTGGACCACTGATTGATAACGAAGGTTTGGTAATTGGCGTAACCAGTTGGGGATATCAGAAAGAGCAATACAACGGCGCCAAGTCGCTAAATGCGATGTGTGCGAAAATCTTGAAGTGTGGTGGAGAGTGGTACTGGAAGAGAGACTAGTGACGCGAGTTGATCCCACGATTGAGGTTTACAACGTCTCAATACAAGCAGGGTCCCATATACCCAATAACTAGCCTGCCTACGAACTCGTCCTCCCCGAAGAATTCATCGGAGAATGCGTGAGCACTGCAATGGATATCGGCTTTCTCACTGCACCAAAGCGCGGAACTTTCGGTGGCAAGATCACGCCGAAAGCGCTGCGGAAGTTAAAGCAGGTTGGGAAGTGGTGAGTTTGAAAAGATTTCCACCGCAGTAACCTTAAATACCAGCGCCAAAATAGGGCTGGAGATTGACGGACTAATTGCGAAACTTGTTTCAAAATTGTCTAATTATGAAGCTCTTACGTCTCCGGCTGATTTCACTACTTCGTAACTGACACCCAACTCTTTGAAGTGTGCCGCCCCACTTAACACTTTTGTTTTTTCCATCTCGAATGGGAGTTTGTCTAGATTAGTTGTTCCTTTCGTTTCTCGAACAATATAGACAATTTCTCCACCCTTCAGTGCGATTGCCCAGTCAGGGTTGTATTTGCCAACTGGAGTATCAATTTTGTACCACCAGGGCAGTTTGACGAACAGAAGCACATCGGTGCGCTTATCCAATTCAAGAGCAAAATTACGCTCAATTGTTGAATCAAAAATAACTCGTTCATAAATTGACTTATTAATCGCAACGGATGATTCAATATCTACTTGTTCCTCAGGAGAAAATTCAGACGTTTCCCAACGCAATTCTTTGCCACCCGAAAATATCTTGGAATACTTAATTCCCTTAGCACCTAAGGATGCACCGCCTTGTTCGACAATTAACTTGCCCATTTCTGAGCGAATTACCTCGGTCACTTGATCAAGAAATACCTGAGGATTCACAAAAAAATCCTTAAGACGTTTAGACCCGGTTAGGATTTTTAAGAGGGAAACACGGGTTAGGTCTGTCTCCGCTTGCAAGTAAGCCAAAATATCTTGACAGGCACGCATACGCATGTCGATCTCTATGTCTTCGCTTTCTGCGATGTTGCCACCGACCCCCAGGTTACTAAGGACGGCGTCGCCAGTTCGAATCGTAACTTTAGGAGCTGAAATGGGATTCATTGTCTTAACGTGATAAATGACTTGGCTAACAAAATCCTCAGTATCAAAAGTCAATGTGTATGTTGTTCGCGGCGAAATCTCCTCCCAGAGAGCCTTAAACTCTGGAGTCATTAAAACTTCTGGTTTTAGCTTATTTGGAACCAAGTTTCTGGCGCGCTTAACAATCGCATTGATCTGAGAACCATTGCATAAGTCTTGGATTGCTGGTCTGAGCTCTTCTAATCCTTCTGGCAATTTTACTGTGGCAAACAATGCAACTGGATCTGCTGTTGGGCGAATTAGGTCACTTTCATCGATCACTCCCGCCTGTAGCAGAGCATTCTTTATCTCTTGCGCCAACTTGGTTGCGGCATCTGGGGTTATCAAAGGGTCACCCCCATCGGCCGTGCGCAGCATATGAACAATCGCTTGCATGGATATCTTCCCGAAAACAACACCGGCGTCATCCTGATACTCAGTTTGAAGTTTTAGACAAAACTCCTCATACGTCTCATTCACGACGACGGTTAGTTTGTTGATTGATTCGTCAAATACACGATTTCCATCAAAGTCAACCGGGATACGTAAGCCTCGACCAATTTCCTGCCGTTTTTTTACCACACTAGTTGTTTCATTAAGTGTGCAAATCTGGAAAACGTTCGGATTATCCCAACCTTCACGCAATGCCGAGTGGCTGAAGATGAATTGTAATGGCACTTCTGCGGAAAGAAGGCGCTCTTTGTCTTTCATAATCAGGTTGTAGATATCTTCGTCAGCGGCAGTTTCACCTTTAGTGTCTTTAAAGCCTTTTCGATCCGAAGAGAAATACCCTTCATGAACATCTTCTGGAGCCAGTTTTGCAAGTGGCAAATCCTTATACCGATCGTCCGCAGCCCATTTCTTGAAGGATTCCTCGAATACTTGTCCGAATTTCCCGAGCTTGCTCCGATCGGATGGGTCGATTCGATAATGGGCGACTTTATCGATGAAAAAAAGCGATAGAACTTTGAGATTGGCATGCTGACATTGAAGTACTTTCTCAAAGTGATGCTTGACAGTCTGATCAATCTGCTGCTCCCACACCGAGTCACGAACGCCACCAATTTGTTCGCCTAAGCGAACCTGCCGACCACTAGAAAGTTTGATATATGAATTTTCAGGATTGGCATTAATTTCCGTAATATCAAACCCATTTTGGTAGACAGGGAGCTTGTTCGACTTCTCATAAAGGTTGTCACCAACTTCTACCCAGGCATCCTTCTCTTTAACGCCACCTTGCTGTCGTACATTTATCGCGACCTTTGCTCGAATAACTTTCTTTGAATCAATTGCCTCCACTCGGACTAAGGAATCATTACCCTCATCTGCGCCGGTTACCTCTCCAACGACAATCTGTTTGACGAGTTTGAGCTGAAAAGCACGAATTGGGTCCAATACATACATTAAGTTGAATCGGTCTTTGTGTGTAGCTGAATATCGAAGGGTGCATAGGGGGTTCAATTGCATGATCGCCTCTTTTGCCTTTGCGGTGCTATCAACGCTTTGAGGCTCGTCAATAATCACAATCGGTCGAGCTGCATGAACAAAATCAATTGGACGTTTTCCAGACAACTTGTCACTTCTTCGGTAAATGACATTACCGATATCTTCACCATCGTTATCGGGATTCTGTGAATACCCCTTAACGAATGCCTGGATGTTAATCACCATAATTTCAACAGAATTACTTGATGCGAATTGACGCAGCCGATTAACATTCTTTGAGTCATACACGAATGAATCTACAGTTTCGTTGTAGAGCGTGAGTAAATGATCCTTAGTTTGTTCAATACTCTTGAGCGTTCCTTCGCGAACGGCAACACTCGGAACCACAATTACAAATTTACGATATCCGTAATTCTTAGCCAATTCCATGATTGTGCGCAAATAGACGTAGGTCTTGCCAGTTCCGGTTTCCATCTCAACTGTGAAATGTGGACAGGCACGAGGAAGTCCATTTATCGGATCATCAATTAACCAATGTGCTAATTCTGTTTCCACCTCTGAATCTGCAATTTGATTCCTTGCCTGAATCTCCCGCACGTTTGAACGAATTTCTGCCTCTGTAATTCCAAGAACATTCCCAAGATTTCCACCAAACTCGCTAAATCCTGGAATCGTGCCAACATCTTCTCCACCCACCATGACGGAGTACTGAACTGACTTTCGTTGCTGGCCCTTAAAAATGTCAACAACCGAAGCGACGGCATCCAACTGGTACTGCTGAGTAGCATCAAACTGAAATTTCAACATTGTTAGATCTACACCGTCTTCAAATCAACTTTGGCGTTCTCAAAGATCTTTCTAGCATTTGCCTTCAACGAATCGTCGCCTGCGAAACATCTATCCAAGATCACAACTGATATAGGTTTCCAGGCCGCAATCTCACGAATAACTTCAACTGTGAGGCCAGTATCAATTACAGCAACCATCTCTCCACCGGCTACTTTCCAGACCTCACACTTTCCAACTATCAGTGATTCAACAGAGGTAGTTAGCTCGTATCGAGACTTCAGTACTAACTCAAATAACACATCCTGGCTGGTTCGCCCTGGCAAAACGTGTTCAACTTGTGCGAATAATTGCTGCTCTAAAATTTTTTCATCGCCTGCAATAGCGCCAGCATTCCAAACGGCAAAATTAGAAGTGGATAATTTGAATGAACGAAATCCGCCACCAACCTCCGTGGACACTCTTCTGATTCGCTCTTTCAAAATTTCAGAGATATTCGCTGGATGGTTTAGTGAAGTTAGAAACGAGACTGCCTCCAATGCACGCTTCTTTTCGCGGGGACTTCGAGACTTCGCTGGATCAATGATTTCAGGAAGTTGCACTGAGATCGTTTTTATCTTTGTGCGCTTTTCAGCATTTTTACGGAGACAAACATCTGCCAGCGAACCCGATCCAGCGAAGAAATCCAAGATAAGTGTCTCTTCGTTGGAATCTGCTTCCGTCACAAGTTCAACAAGTAAATTAAGAAGTTCCGAAGGTTTCGGATTTGGAAAAATAGATACTTCAGTTCCAAATAGTTGCTTTAAATATTGTGTAGTTTTTCGACTTTGAATTTTCTGAAAGGCACGTAAAGGTTCGCGCCGCGAGCTAGTTGCATATGTTTTTTTGGCTGGCAGCTGTTCATCATTGTCAGGAAACCAAATCAAGTCATCTGACATCCACCGATTCCACGTTTCCAGGTTACAACTCCATCCTCTATTTGGAGTCTTGCATTTCTTTCCTGTTATAGGATTTAGGCGATCGTCCTTAGAACCCGATCCTTGTGGATCATCTATAGGACCCGTGCGAAAAATGCCTCGTTTATCGAAAAACTTATAATTTTGAATATTAGAGAATTCTTCCGGAAGGTTCGCAAGAAATAACTCTAACTCGGACGCTAATTTTTTTTCGTTATCTTTGTTTGATTCAAAAATGGCCTGGAGAAGTCCGAAATATTCATTTTCTACGCCATAGCCAACGTCTCCGGCAATTCGCAGATCTTTTGCGTAGCAAACGGCGTATTCATGCGCGGTGGATAAGATCTTTGGGTCATTTTTGGGAGTACCTTCGATAATCATGATTCCCACAAAATTTTCTTCTCCGTAAATTTCATTCAGAATAGTGATCAGTCTTGGAAGTTCTGAATCGTCAATACTAACAAAAAGAATTCCATCGTCACGGAGAAGGCTACGAGATATTGCTATTCGTGGGTACATCATGTTGAGCCATTTCGTGTGAAAACGTCCATTTGATTCTGTATTTGTTGAAAAACTTCTTCCCTCGGAATCTAGTTGCCCCGTGTATTGTAAATACGCACTTAAACTTTCTGTATAGTTATCAGGATAAATGAAGTCATTACCTGTGTTGTATGGCGGATCAATATAAATCATTTTTACTTTACCGAGATAAGCTTTTTGCAGGACTTTTAAAACTTCTAGGTTGTCGCCTTCAATGATGACATTCTGTGAAGTCTCCCAGTTGACGCTCTCTTCGACTGAGGGACGAAGCGTTGCGAGACTTTGTCGCTGCATAACCTTTACGCAATCCGTTTTGCCCGGCCATGACATTCCAAACCCTTCAGGTCCGGAATGTACAACGTCGCCAAGAGACGACCGGAGTAGATCAAAATTAATCTCACCCGATTCGGTGTGAGTTTCTGGAAATAGCCGCAATATTTCCTGGCGGCGGTTTTCTAGAATATCTACGCTTTGTAGGTCAAATTTCGCTATTTCTTCTTCTGGCTTGATCACGGAAAATGCCTCCAAAATTGCCTATATAGAAATATCTAGGAACCTCAATAAAACTACACTATGGTTCTGACTTCTAGGCATTACTAGGGTGGTGAGAGCGCGATGAACGAAGCCCCTTTGCTTGAGGGCCAATCACGCAAAGCCGTTGAACACCGAGGATCCCACGTTCAGATTATTGCCTCGGCAGGTTCTGGCAAGACAGAAGTTGTTTCCCAGCGAGTAGTCGGCTTATTGGCCGATGGAGTTTCTGCCCGTGAGATTGTTGCCTTTACCTTTACCGAGAGAGCCGCAAATGAGCTTAAGTCTCGAATTGCCGCTCGCTTGGAGCAAAGATTGGGACCAGAGGCGGTAGACCAACTTTCAGGCCTTTATGTTGGGACCATTCATGGATACTGTTTTCAGTTCTTGCAGCAATATGTGCCTCGGTATGAAACATTCGATGTTCTCGATGAGAGTCAACATGTGGCTTTTTTGTGTCGAGAAGCATCCCATTTGAATATTAAGTCTGTTGTAGCAAGTAACAAACTTTTCGAGGCTATAAATATTTTCAATAAAAGCGTGCAGGTATTGGAAAATGAACTTCTTGATCCAAATTCAATGCCAGAGCCATTCAGGACCGTTCTTGAAGGCTATCTTGAATCGCTGGATAAGTACCGACTGCTTACCTTCGGTCAGCAAATTGTTCGTTCAGTCACGGCGCTAGATGATCCAGCGGTTGCCGCGGAGATACACAATTCCTTGAAGCACTTAATTGTCGACGAGTACCAGGATGTGAATCCTGCTCAAGAAGAATTGATTCGCAAGCTGGTCGCGGGAGGTGCATACCTCACTGTTGTTGGTGATGACGACCAAGCAATCTACCAGTGGCGTGGATCAACTGTTCGCAACATAATTTCTTTCAACGAGCGGTATGAAGATGTTAAAACGTTTGTTTTGGATTTAAATAGAAGAAGCCTGCCAGACATAATCGGAACTGCTGCCCGCTTTTCCAGAACAATTATTGATCGCCTCGATAAGGAGATGAAACCGTGGCGTTCTACTGAGGACGGACACGGTGTCGAACAAATTGTGTCTTGGGTTCATGAAACAGAACAAGAAGAGGCAAGTGAAATTGCTAGGCTTATTGCGAATCTAAATGCCGCTGGCTTGCCATTTAGTGACATTGCAATTTTGGCGAGGAGCCGCGCTGCATACCCAAAGATTCTTGAAGAGTTAGAAAATCTCGGTATCCCAGTTCAGCCAGGTGGCCGCTCGGGACTCTTTGAGCAACCAGAAGCACGCTCTTTCGGAAGATTGATGTGCTGGTTGGTGGACTACGACTGGCGTGACCAGCGCGGCCCGTCTGCTGCCATAAATCTGGATGTTCTGGTGAATGAGTTCGTCACAATATTTCATTTGAGCGCGAGACAGAAGCTAGATTTTGAGACTTGGTTAGATGAGATGAAGGTCGTTGTTCCTGCGACTGATCGGGTAGCGGATCTCATAGGTGAGTTCTATCAACTTCTAGAGATATTCAACGTCCGGGATTGGGATATGAACGATCCAATGGTCGTCAATCGATTAGGCACTCTTGCAAGAATTACTAATCTTTTCGTTGATTACGAACTCGTCTACAAGCGAGCTCGCCCGGATGTGGCTATTGAGGGTGAACAAGTCGGTGGTCAAGATCGTGGAGAGTGGTATTACAGAAATTTGGCAACTTTCATTTTGAACTACGCAAATGGTGAATTCGACGGATTCGAGGGGGAAGACGATCTACTCATCGATGCGGTTGATCTGACAACTGTGCATTCTTCCAAAGGGCTTGAGTGGCCAGCGGTATTTATCCCATCATTAACAGCAAATCGCTTTCCATCCATGTATAGCGGTCGTTCTCAAGATTGGTTAGTGCCTCGAGAAATGTTTGACGCTCCTCGCTACGAGGGTGGTAGCGATGATGAGAGGCGCCTGTTTTATGTTGCAATGACCAGAGCCCGCGATTGGCTCTCCATCTCTCGCCACAACAAGGTCACCAAAGCAAAGGTTGCTGAGAGTCCTTACTTCCCGAATGTTGGCCAGTTCTTCGTGGCTCCATCTCACATTGTAGTTCCATCGCTCAAGGGATCCAGGCCAGAAGATGTAGAACTAACAATCTCCTATAGTGATCTAGCTTCGTTTATGGAATGTGGTTTGGCCTACCGATTGCGCCAACGACTTGGCTTCAAACCACAGCTGGCACCAGCAATTGGGTATGGAAAATCGATTCACCATGTGATGCGCGTAGTGGCAAACTTCACGCAAGCAACTGGCGCAGTCCCAGATTCAACTTTCTTGAATGAGATTCTGGACAGGGAATTCTTTCTACCAAATGCCAATAAAGTTGCTCATCGCCAACTAAAGGATGCGGCGCGCAAACTCGTGAGTAAGTACATAGACGAATATGGAAGTGACCTGCATCGCGTGTGGCAGACCGAGTACCCGTTTGAACTTCACTTGCCGGGAGTCACGGTCAGCGGTCGAGCGGATGTAATCATTGATAAAGGAGTTAGCGGTGAAACTTCACTGACTCTCATCGATTACAAAACTCGCACTAGCGAAGAATCCGAACATGATATTCAGTTGCAAGTTTATGCCAGTGCTGGACGCCGAGAAGGACTTGATGTAGCGGACGCCTTCGTGCATGACATGGTTGCGTCCGACCGAATTCCAGTTGATGTAGAGCAGGTTGCGGTCACTCAGGCGGAGCTAGTAGTCGTTGAGATGGCAGGAAAGATAAAAAGAAGAGAATTCGATGCCTCGCCAGAAAAATCCAAGTGCGGTCGATGTGATGTTCGCGCGATTTGTTCAAAGTCGGCTACCCGTACAACCAAGTAGCGACCCTGGCATTCCCTTTCAATGCAGGTTGTAGCTACCCACTTCTGCAGGTATCCACCATTCTTTGCCCTTCCAGTAGTGATTTTCCCCCAAGAGCTCGTAAAACCCACGCCTCTTTCCCACAAGATATTGAGTCCCATCCCAGAAATGCAAAAGGCCATCTTCAATCCACCCCAGCTTCCGACTCAAATTCGCTGCCTTGCGGCGACATCTTCAACTTCATGCATCACAGACCATACCTGGTTAAGCGGTTTTGCAAAACCGTAGCCGCGAGTATCAGCGATCTCTGATTTGAAATTCTTATAGTTAACTGAGAGCGCAACCTGCGAAACCCAAGAGGCGAATTGCTCAGTAGTGATGGCAATTCGGTAAGGGTAATCAGCAAACGGGGTGGCAATAATTTCCGCCCCAGTTTGCTTAGCAAGTGGTTCTAAAGACTTTCTATCCCGTGCACGCACTTGTAACGCCCCGTCTTTGTAGACAGCGCTGATAAAACCTGTTGTCGTGAACATCCACATATCTATCGTTCCTCTCTAATGATTAACGCATTTGCAAATTTGGACCAAATTTCAGGAGTGATGGAGTCCGGGAGATATCCCCCAGCCCCACCCATGAGTATGGGTGTCGAAGGAAACTTCTCGCGAAGCGCTTTTGCAGCTTCGACATAACCTTCGATGGAGTATTCGAGAGAAGTTAAGGGATCTTTTAAATGTGCATCTGCACCGCAGGCAACAAATATTAGATCTGGCTTGAACTGTTCGGCCTTCTCGAAAAACTGCTTCATACCGTAATCAAGCGCTTCGTCACCTTTACCCAGGTGAAGATGCGTTTCCAATGAAACAAGCGGCAGGTTGTAAATATTCCTCTCCGGAAAGCTCTCATTCCCGGTTCCCGGAAAGATCCATTTCTCATGAATTGAATACGTAAGTACATCTGGATTATCAGCCGTTAGATTTTCCGTACCGTCACCATGATGGCCATCGATATCAAGAATGGCGACACGTTTACCGAAGTCTCGTGTGGCAATTTCAGCTGCGAGTGCGAAGTCGGCGAAGATGCAGAACCCGGATGAGTGATCGTATTGGGCGTGATGTTTCGCGCCAGGAAAATGGATTGCTGTCTTTGCCTGCCCGCTAAGGAGCAATTCAAGTGCGGTCAGAGTGCCGCCAGCAAACAATTTTGCCAGCTCTGCAAGATCAGGACGCGCGCCGTTCCACTGACTCGTTTCGTTTTGAATGAGAACTTCATCGAGGTACTTGGGGGCATGGACTCTTTCGAGTTCGGCCCTAGTTGCTAAACGTGGCTTTATTTCAGCCACTTCGATGCCACTTCCCGAAGCTAAATCGAGAAACAGGTTTCGAGCGTTAATAAAGCGTCGCCCCTGTGTTGGATGGCTAGGGTCAAAGACCCAGTTGGCATAACTATCTGAGTGAATTAAGTATGTTGTTTTTGCGGTGTTCTCCTTAGTTGATTGAGCGTTCAAAGTGTTTGTGTAACTTTTCGATTACTCCAGGTAGAGACTCCTTAGATATGTGGTGCCCCGGAAAAGTACGACTCCAACCTAGTACCGGTGATCCATTTTGTGATTGACCTTGATAAAAAGTAACGGGACGGGTTTTTCCAGATGTCGTTAAATATGTAACAGTTTCTACTGATACCGCTTTAACGATCTTGTTGTCCGTTAATTGCTCATAAACTTGTTTTCCGTTCATGAAAATCACTTCATATTTCTTCTGATTGATCTGAAAGCGAAGGAAATCGGCATCACTTTGGAGAAGTTCCTCTCTAACGCCGTAATCCTTTATCTTTCCCCAGACTGGGTCAGTAGCCCACTGGACTAGATCCAAATGAGCTGCCGTTCCATTTCTGTAATCGCAGTCGAAGTAATCATTAACATTTTCATTGAGGTGCTTAAACCATGTCATATATGGTTTCGAAGTCTTATCGAAGTAGCTATAGCAACCATTTATGACCTTGATCGCAGTCTCGCGATTCAGGGCCTTTGGATTTGAGACACCTAGCATTTCAAGATCTACCAGACGCTTCTTTGCTGCGGGCAGGATTTTTTTATTTTTGCCCGCTGTTAAGAATTCGAGTGAGCTTGGATTTATTCCCACTGTGACCACCCGAGCATTTGTTGGATAACCGAAGGAAACAATTGGTGTTGAAAATTCAACTAGTTGCGGAATCTGTGGGTAATCCGCCATAGCGCGTTCAATCACGCGCTCTTCAATTATGTAGTTTGTTTCCATCTCGGAATCCTCCCGCTTAAACAGCCTGCTGGGAAGAGGGCGAGAAGAAACTCTCGCCCTCCTTCAGCAACTGTGTGTTGAAGCCGTTACTTGTCGAATTACTAGAGGCCCACATAACTAAACCCCCTTCACAAGACGGGCTTTGATGTCATTCCACTTGCCGATGCGCTGGCGGATGAGTGAAAGGCTGGGTGCGCCTTCAACTTTGCGTTGCCATTCTTCATAACCGATTGCTGAACCATTTGTGCGTGGATCAGCAAGGTATGAAGCGATGAAGCCAAGCATGTCTTCTTCGCTATGCGCGCGGGTGTAGCTCTTGCGCATAGTTGGGCCGTGTGTGACCCCGGCTTTCTCGCAGGCTTGATTCCAAGTTCCAAAGCGCGACAGGTAGACGGCAATGGTTGGTTGGATCTTTAACTTCTTGTATTTATTTGTAGTCAGCGGACCAACTACTTTTTCAGATGCACGGCGCAAAATTGTTAGCAGATCTTCATCCGAGTAAATCTTCTCGAAATTCATTCTGCCCTTAGGTAACTTCTTGGCTTGCTTACCTAACAATTGGCGAACTCGTGCTGGCTTTTCATCTAAGTGCGCAGCCAAAGTTTCCACATCAGCTGTGCCCAGATCTTTAAATGCCGCCAAGGCTTCGGCCTTCTTCTTAACTTCACGATTGACTCGCACAGTTCTAGCAGAAGGACCTTCATTAGCTTTAGTTATGAGGCGAATCATTTCTCGCGTGAGATTTAACGAATCGCCAATTGCCTGCAGTGTGTGACCGGCTTCGCGCATCTGAACGACGTAGCGGTTGCGCTCATCCATGGTGTCGAAAATTGCCTGCGGCAAAGGATCGCGGTTGATCAGTGAAGGGAGGATTCTCTTTCCCTTAGTCGGATCAGTCATATACATATCCTCTCCTTTACGCAGCCTGCTGGGAAGAAGGCGAGAAGAAATTCTCGCCTTCTGTCAGCAACCAGTTGTGGAAGTCGCGATTAAAGAGCGCATCTTCACCGCGGTTATCGCGGATCCGAGCGATTGCCTCAGCAGGCTTTAAGCCATCTTTAATCAGGATTAGTGCAAGGACTAAACCTGAACGGTTGAGACCGGCTTGGCAGCGAACCAGAACGCGATCGCCTTGCTTCCAGCGGTCGTAACCGAAATCAACAGCTTGGCGAAGTCGATCTAGATCGATATCGGTGATTGATGCGTCGGGAACTCCGTAACGAAATTCCTGAACTTTCCAATCAGCAGGACGTGCCCATGCGTACATGGTCACAATCGCATCGAAGGGAAGATCGGTGCGCGGGCGGTTGTTGGTTTGTGCCAAGTGAATGACATCAAGATCATCTGTTCCACCTTGGAAAAGATTTGGAGCAATCATTGAATAAAGTTGTGGATACATATTTCTCCTTAGTTCAGAAAATCGGGATCGGTTGTTTCATCGGCATCCTTTGTAGGACGGATGTTTTTAGAGCGAGTCATGCGGGAATGTGATTCGCGCATGCGCTTTGAGGAATATGCGATCTCTTCGTGCTCTGCGGTTTGTGCAAGAGCATCCATCTCGGCAGCTTCTTCAAGGATGATCGCAAGTGATTCAGCAGAGCGTTCATCGACTACGCGGATTTCTGAGGCGTGGCTGCGTAGATTGGCAGCAGTTCCCTTCAAACGCTTGGTTGCAGACTTTTGATTGCCCTGCAGAATTTCTTCTGTGGCAATTGCTTTTTCGCTCTGTGCCTGCAAGATCATGCGCTCGGCTTTAACGATTGGATCTTCGATGCGGCCGGCTGCTTGATCACCGGGAACAACGTTGACGTTAACCGGCATGGTCACGCTGACTTCATTGCGCGCTGCCAAGTCGGTGTATTCGATTGTTACATCGGCGATCTTGCAAAGACCAAGATCTGCAATGCCTGGAACATCTACCAAGATGATGAAGCGACGGTTTTCACCGGCGTAGAGATCACCGAGTTGAACGACGTAATCCTGGCCATCCATCCAGTAAGGAAGGCGCTGTAAGAGTTCGATCTTTGGTTGTCCCTTGGCCATTGCTGTTGGGCGAAAGCGCAGAGCGCAGTTAACGATGACTTTATCGAGCAGGTCATCTACTTCTGCTGCGATTGCACCGACTGCTTCATCGATATCTGCGGCAAAGCGGTGTGCTCCGCCGCCGCCTTGAGCGATTGCCTCAAGGATGGTTTCGTCATAACCGTTGCCTAGACCGATTGATGCGGAAGTGATCTTTTCCGTCGCAGACTTTGCGGCAACATCGGCGAAGAACTGTGGATCGCGCTCCCCCGCATTTGCATGGCCGTCGCCGATAAGAAGAAGGGATGTTCCGCCTTCTAGCTTGGTGCGACTTGCTTCGCGCATGGCGAGTGTGAAACCTGCAGAGATATCTGTAGATCCCCCGGTTTGGATCTTGCGGATCGCTTTCTTTAACTGTGCGATGTCGTGATCGATCAGTGGCTTAGTTGGAACTGCCACCTTTGCAGTGTCATCGAAGATAACCATGCCGAAGGTATCTTTCTTATCAAGGCGATCGATAAGTTTAAGGATTGATTCCTTAGC
>Ga0315909_10004300_pt1 | contig 16912 bp, 19 predicted proteins | sample LakEriMetagenome_11_FD_203527 | JGI IMG/M metagenome (GOLD analysis project Ga0315909, IMG submission 203527) | Freshwater fungal communities from buoy surface, Lake Erie, Ohio, United States - Buoy 2 MA125 | ecosystem: Environmental > Aquatic > Freshwater > Lake | place: USA: Lake Erie, Ohio...
CCCAGTACTTGGGAAGCTTGAATTCGATAAACTCGATTACAGCATTTTTAAACGCGCCCATTGTATTAATCCTGAAAACACCCAAGAAAACCCCGGCAGGAACGTCCTGCCGGGAAACACCCACAACCTTAAGACCAACCATACTCCGCAAACTCATCCCCGTATTCATCTTCCAGTTCGTCGATTTTCTCCAGAATTACCTGAAAATCATCGTCCGGGTCATGTTCAAACAATTCGTCGCTGTTTTCGGTCCCGTCATCGTATGAAGTCACGACGTCGTAAACTGTTTCCCCGATATCAGCCGGATCGGGACTATCGATAATCACACCTTCGGAAACCCATACGGTCGCCAGTTTTGCCAGTGTATCCCCGTTAACGCCGAAAAAATCAATTAACATATTTTTCTCGTTTTTGAACGTAGTGAAAAAACGGGGCGATTTTCAGCAGGTCCGCCCGAAACTGCAGGGTTTTACCCTATCCGGAATTCACACCCGTCAGCAGCACACTGGAACAATACTTGACATACTGCCGACAGACTGCCCTGAACTTCAAACGTTATTCGAACCATACAAACTTCGATAGAATAGATTGCAGTCCATCGATTCTGAGAACGTTCTGTTAATTCACACGTTCCGAGGATTGTATAATCCCCGAAGAATAATTTTTCAATCGTGACCAGATTCGCCACGCCTGATTCTCGCAATTGCAGCGATTGTCCATTGCACAAATAGTGTTCAAACCCGGCCTGTGTTGCGGGATTGGATTCTGCGTCATTGCAGACATCGCGATAGTCCACGACATTTTCAGGATAGGCGATATTAACCATTTTCAGTTTTTTCGTTTTCATTTTTTTGCAATCCTAAAAATCACCATAAAACTCCGGGCAGGACAATCCTGCCCGGATTACGTTCACACTAGTCTCGAAACAATTTCGCGACACCTGCCCGACGGGCCGCCCTTACCATTCTTAATGCGTCGCGTCGGTCGATTGTCGTCCCGAAAAATTCACCATGGCGAATGATCGTCATTCCCGCCCGACGATCAGACAAATTGGAGCGGCGACGACGAGTGTGAATGTGAATACCTTCGCCACAATCGATAATGCAGTATTTCATCTGTTTTTTCCCCGTAAAGTTTTTGTTGTCATTTGCACCATTGCGTTCGACATCAGGATTATACCAAATATATCGGCCATGGGAAGACATAAAATAAAATTATATTTTAAAGAATTCTAATTGAGACTCGATCTCAATATGTCTCAATAGTGAGAAAATGGCCATGCCGGGGTTTTTTCTCAATTTTGAGAATTCTCAGAAGTGGGAATCGGCGGCAGGGGCTACTGGACGAAATACAGACTCTCCCCCACTAATGTCCACCGAGGACTTTATCCCCAAATCTCTTATACGTCCATACAGATTTAGATGGGGAGATAAAGTCTCCCGTGGGCGTAAGCCTTATAAAAGAAAAAATGGGGCATCCAATCCTAGGCGTGAATAGCCCAATCTCTTCGGTTACACCCATCTATAAATTTTGGGGGATCTTTATATTCTACTTCTTCTTTTACGAGATCCCCTAGGACGCAGTCCCTAGATATCCGCCCCACTCAAACAACTCGGGGGAATATGGGTGTTCCTCCCCTATTGTGAGCACGCTGTCTTTAGACAACATAACTATTTCTTTTTTACCAGCCTTGCAGGCCCAGTGGTATCCCTCCTTCTTGCGGGCGTAGTCCGCCCAAGGGACAAAGCCTGTCTTAGTTAGCTTAAGTCTCTGTCGGTGCTTCCTGACATTCGTCAGGCTTCTATTGGTGCCGAATCTTTGATTCAGAAAATTAGTAAGGGCTCGATCCGAGCCGACGAATTGCCTAACGGCTGCCGATTCCCCCTCGGTCCACCTCATAACTCCTCCACAGCCAAGATAGCTAACTCCGGCATGTCACCTCGGTAGATCCTCTTTTGGAGGGTCCCGTAGGAACACCCGCATCTAGGGTCTCTGGACCATTCCGCAATAGTTTGCGTCTCGCCAAAGGCTTCGACGAATACGTTGTCGATTCTATTATTGGCGTTTTCAACCGCCGTAAGCCGCCGCAGGTTCTCGCGACGGTTGTCGAGTCTATCGCGATTAATATGGTCAATTACTATTGACAGATCGTGCTCCATCATAACGAACCTATGAAGTCTCATAGACTTGCCCGCAACTGTACCAGTCGCGTACCCATTCCTTAAATACCACTTAATTCGTGATACTCGCCCAAAATCGACTGGGTCAACCTCTGCTGCTAGACCCGCCCCACTTGTCCCACTTAACCATACTTTCATTATTACCTCGCGTATATATAAATAACCTTAGGTGGTACTCCACCTATAATATAGTGTATATTTCTTTTTTATGAGGTGTCTTTTATGCCGCTTATATGCGTCACGCCCAAAGTAGAACCAACCCCCGAACTCGCGGTGGCGATAGCTACTGAACTAGGGTTGCCAGACCCAGAATTACAAATTGCGAAAGCTATTATCAATGGATATGGAACTAATTCACCAAGTGGTGAAAAAACTAAGGAAACGTAAATTCGGCTTCATGGAGGAAGCCGATATAGCTCAGGAAGCATATATTCTCTGTCTTGATATAGTCAAGAAATGGGATGGGGTTAGGTCTTTAGAGAATTTCTTGATGCTATCGGTTTCCAACCGGCTAATCTCCTTAGCTCGAACTTATTATAGAAATCCCGACTATAGGAAGTCCATAGATTTCGCCGAGCTTACAGATCGCCCCATAGAAGAATACGAGTTCCCCGACTTAGATTTAAAAGATCAATTAGAAAAAACCTTGGCCGAATTGCCCGTAGCTATGAGGGCGGATTTTCAACGAATGGCCCAAGGAGTTCCTATTCCCCCCACTAGAAGAGATGCCCTGTTTGAGAAAGTGAGGGAGATCAATGAAGAAGGGTAGGATGTCTAAGCATGAGTGGAATTTTATTGAGACTAACGCTGAAAAGAAAAGTGCATCTGAGATAGCTAAACTAATGGGGCGGGACATAGAGACCGTCCTTTTGCATTTAAAAAAGATAGGAAAGAGCCCAAATAAGAAAGGGGCATTTGAGGTACAAGCTGAGTACGACATAAAATCCCGCCCATTCTGGGGCGACCTTAAGAAACAATTTAGCTCGGAAGAGTTAGACCTGTTTCTGTACCACTGGAAACAAATCATAGCCCAGTTTAGAAAAGATGTTACCTCAACTGAGGAAATGCAGATTATAGATGCTATTAAGATGGAGGTCCTTATGACAAGGGCTTTAATCGAGCAGCAACAAACTATAAGTCAAGTAAGCCAATTAGAGGCCCAGCTTTCCATAGAAGAATACAAACCCGCCGCCGAGAGGGATAAAGAGTTATACTTCTCCTTACAGAGGCAGATCGCGTCTCTGCGAGCCGCGAAAGAGGCTCTAGGCCGCGACTATAAGGAACTCCAGAGTAAAAAGTCGGCCCTAATTAAAGACCTTAAAGGTACTAGAGATCAAAGGGTCCAAAAATTAGAGAGCGACAAACGCACCTTCTCTGGGCTAATTGGCAAATTATTGGCCGATCCTGATTTCTTCGCCGAGCAAGGTAGACAAATGGAGCTGATGCGACTTGCGTCGATTAATGTAAGGGCGGAGTTGGGTAGTTATCACACCTATAGTGACGGAGTTATAGATATCCCATTATTAACTCCGGAATCGGTGATGGATAAAGAATGAGATATTGCCCCGCCTATAACCAAGCGAGAAAGGAATGTCTCCTAAGAGATAAAAGATGCAGGATGCCCGGATGTAGATCTAGAAAAAAATTACAAGTACATCATATTAGACGTTGGGCCGATGCTTCCTCATTAAGATATGAACCTTTCAACTTGATCACCCTATGTAAGAAATGTCATGAATCTATTAAAGATAACGAGCAGCATTATGCCCCACTCTTTGACGATATCATTCGTGGATCTTAAATTTTGGATTGACAATTATGGCACTATTTCTCTTTTACTTGGTGCCTTTATTGGCGTAGCCACTAAAGGCCGGAGGCTTATAAAAAATGCAGCTCGTTCTATTATGCTTGGGAATAGTTTTCATACTACCTTCGGAGATAACCCAGCGGAAACTATTAAGGCCCTTAACGAGGCCATTCAAAACGCCCATGACGTGTTGGAGATACGGCAGCAAATATCGGAACGCTACCTTAAGATTGGGGTCTACATCTGTGAAACAAATGGCAAATGTGTCTGGTCAAACGACCGCCTCAGGGAACTTTTTGGCTTAGATAGTGAGGAGATGAAAGGGTTTGGATGGTTAGCCGGTATTCATACGGACGATAAAAAAAGAGTACACGAAGCTTGGATGTATGCAGTTACAGAGAATATATCTTATTCTGAAAGGTATACTATTTGTAATCAGAGAAATAAAACTAGTTATTTTGTAGCTACGAATGCTGTATCCGTTGTTGATGATAGTAGTACTATAAAATGTTATGTTGGATACTTAATAGAACTTGATGGCCAAGGTAAAGACTGTTGTTTCTTAGGGGATAAAAATGAAAATTATAAGAGACACTAGAGAACAGTATGGGTTTTTTACAGATCCATTTGTTACCACAGCCGAAATTGTTGTTCGTGGTCTTAAGGCGGGGGACTATTCCATAGAGGGTTTAGAACATTTCATATGTATTGAGAGGAAGGCATCAACGGGGGAACTCTATGGGAATTTAGCTAAGGAATCTTCAAGAAATAGATTCCATAGGGAAATGGAAAAACTGGCCAAGATTAAATACCGTTACATTTTGTGCGAGTTTCCCGAGATCTGCATACATACCTTCCCCGAGGGGAGTGGTATCCCAATCGCCCAAAGGGCTAACATAAAAGTCTCGGCCAAATATTTACGTAAGTTAATTTACGAAGTGGAAGAGAAATACGATATTAAGTTTATCTACTGTGCTTCGCGAAGCGAGGCAGAGCGTACTACTTTTCTTTTGCTAGAAAAGGCTTGGGGCGAATGGATCAGCACGAATTCGGAATCAGTATAAAACGCAGGATAATTTATCTCCACAACTTAGGTGGGGAACATTCTATTGACTGGAAAACTTCGGCCCAGTTTATAAAAAACCTCGATGTCTTATCGACATCGAATAAGCTCATAACGGTTAAGCTCATATCTTCAGACGGGGGAGATTTATCGGATGGGCTGGCTATTTATTCTGCTATCCGCACCTGTCCCACTCCAATTAGAATAATTGGGTATGGATTTATATGTAGTTCGGCCACCCTGATTATGCAATCTGCTCGTGAGAGATTACTCTCTCGCGAGAGCGAGTTTATGGTTCACAGGGGTACGGTAGCCTCAGAGCACACATTAAACGCTCGTTCTACGGTTAAATCTAACCACCGCATAAATAAGAGAATGTTGGACATATACGCGGAACGCTGTATGCATGGTTCCTTTTTTAAGAGCCGCAACTACTCTTTGTCTAAAACACGAAGCTATCTGGACACTAAAATTAAAAACGATGGGGACATTTGGTTAACCCCAGAAGAAGCATTAGAACTAGGATTTATAGATGGTATCGTCTAAAATAACAAGACAACTCAATGAAGCATGGCTAATGGAATATGCTAGGGAAGAACCTAGTTATAATCCTTTGGATATATTAAGGGGTGATGACGATAGTGAGTTTGAGAAGAAAATAGCTTGGTTGTTCTCTAGACCTGAATTTTTTTCTTTTACATGTAAACACATAATGAATATTGAGCTGTTGCCATTTCAAGATGTTTTATTGTCTGAGATTTGGAACAGAAAATTTCCTATGTTTGTGGCTTCCAGAGGCGCGGGAAAAACGTGGCTTTTGGCCTTATATTCTCTTTTAAGGGCTTTGATACTCCCAAATAGAAAGATCATGATAGCTGGGGCCAGTTTTCGCCAATCGAGATTCTTACATGAATACATGGAAGGGATTTGGAAGAATGCTCCCATACTAAGAGATTTGTGCGATGTAAACAGTGGGCCAACTAGATCGCCTGACGTTTGTACCTTTGTTATTAACAATAGTACAATTAAAGCTATTCCAATTGGTACTGGGGATAAGATCCGGGGTTACAGGGCTCATGATTTAGTTGTTGACGAGTTTGCCTGCCTCGTATCTTCAACAATTATTCAATCAGATCAAGGACTAATTAAATTATCTGATTATTTATCTGGTGATGCTTATGACCTAATAAATATCGATGGGGAATTAGAAACTCCAGATCAAATCTTCAAAACTCCTAAGACGGATGTTTATAGGATCGAAACCGATAATGGGTATTCATTCTCTTGTTCTAGTATTCATCAGGTTATGACCAAAGATGGGTGGAAATTGGCTAAAGATTTAACGATCGAGGATCATTTACCTTTAGATATTAATTCTTATTTCCCAGATAGGATTTTAGAAAAAAATGGATATGTCTTAGATGAAAAATTAGCTTGGTTGATCGGCATATTAATCTCTGAAGGAACGGTTACTAACCGAAATTACATTCAGATTACTAACACCGATAAAGAATTAATAGATAAAGTGTTATCGGAATTTAGTGAGTTCGATTGGAAAATAGTAGAGAAAGAACCTTATATTGATAAGAGAGGATTTGACTGCAAAAGATGTTGGTCAATTCAGTATAACGATGTTGATTTTAGAACAGCTTTAAGAGATTTTGGTGTCAGCTATGATATTAGTTTGAACAAAACTGTACCTAGTGGGATATTACTATCTCCAAAAAAGATAATTGCTTCTTTTTTGTCTGGCTTGTTTGAGGGGGATGGATCTGCTTTTTATTATGACGACAAAGGAAAGAAAAGAATAGGGATTGCTTATTATACTTCTAGCAAAGAATTGGCCGATACTTTACAAATTTTATTACTTAAATTTGGTATAACTTGTTCAAATGTAATAAAAAATAGTAGTGAATTATCCGATAGAAAAAGTTATATGTTAGGATTAAGAGGCACTAATGCGGCCAAAGCATTTGACCTATTAGATATAATCAAATGGAGGGGCAAATTTGATAACGCTTACTTATGGAAAAAGAAACCAACAATATCTGTCGTAACCAAAAAAACTACGAGATATAATCTATCTACCAGCGTAGCTAATAAGAATAAACATCTCGGATCTTTTGGAAGTAGGGAGGAAGCTGTCGCATTTTTCGAGGAATACATCAAAACTGAAAAACCTTTATTTAGGGTCAGGTCAGTTGAATTATTACCAGAGCAAGAACATCTCTATGATTTCCATATGCCTAAAACCCACACTTTTATAGGTAATGGTTTTATTCAACACAATTCCCATAATAGAGAGATATTCGAAACAGTACTAGCTGGATTCGGTAACGTGGCCGCTAACACAGTCGATAATGTAAAGAGACAATCTTCAATTAAGGAAGCTAAAAGATTAGGAATTAATCAAGACAATTTAGTAGACCAAAATCCATTAGCAATATCGAATCAAATTATTATATCGGGTACGGCCTATTACGATTTTCACTTCTTTGCGGATTACTGGAAAAAGTGGAAACAGATTATTAATTCTAAGGGAGACCCTAGAAAGGTGGCCGAGATTTTTAAAGGGGATATCCCGGCTGATTTTAATTGGAAGGATTACTCAGTTATTAGATTACCATACGAGTTAATCCCTAAAGGTTTTATGGATGATGCCAATATTGCTAGAAGTAGAGCTAGCGTTCATAGCGGCATCTTTGATATGGAATATTCCGCAATTTTTTGCTCCGACAGCAAGGGTTTCTTTAAGCGTAGCTTAATTGAGTCTTGCGTAGCTAGTGAAAATAACTCCCTCCATTTACCATCGGGGTTGGTTGTCTTTGATGCGACCCTAGTGGGTCGGAAGGATTGTAAGTATGTGATCGGGGTCGACCCAGCTTCTGAAGTAGATAATTTTGCCGTAGTTATTGTTGAAATACACCCCGACCATCGTCGTGTAGTGCATAGTTGGACCATCAATAGGCATGTACACGTTGAGAGGGTTAAATTAGGCTTAGTCAAGGAAGATAACTTCTACTCTTATTGTGCTCGTAAAATAAGAGACCTTATGCGTCTCTTTCCTACGGAAAGGATCATGTTGGACTCTCAGGGGGGTGGTGTAGCTGTAAGCGAAGCTTTACATGAAACCTCGAACCTTTACGAGAACGAAGTCCCCATATGGCAAATCATAGATGAAAAGAAAGAAAAGCCGTCCGACGATGAATCAGGCTTACATATTATTGAGATGGTTAACTTCGCCTCGGCTGATTGGACCTCTGAAGCGAATCACGGATTAAGAAAGGATCTAGAGGATAAGGCCATCTTGTTTCCCAAATTCGACCCAGTCATTTTAGCTTTAGCGGCAGAGCAAGATAAAGCCAACAATAAACTATATGATACTTTGGAGGATTGTGTCACGGAAATTGAAGAACTCAAGAATGAGTTAGTCCTCATAGAAATAACACAGACGGCCACCGGCAGGGATAAATGGGATACTCCCGAACTAAAAACGGGATCTAATAAAAAGGGAAGAATGAGGAAGGACCGATACTCCGCTCTAATCATGGCGAATATGGGGGCTAGAAGTATAAAGGTGGCTAAGGATGTTGATTCATGCACTTACGGCGGGTTTTCGAAAAGGCATGAAGGCAAGGATAAAATAAGTGCTGAGTATATTGGCCCAGCTTGGTTTGTGGACGCAGTTCGGAATTGCTACTAAATATCATATATAAAAGAATTAATTTAAATGAGTCTTAAACAAATAGGTAAAGAATTTAGAGTTAGAGATTTTGACAGTAGCAGAAAAGGTGGAAGGAGCGGTTTGTTATCACACAGCTCATTCTCGGTTTAGGATGGGGCTGGATCATAAATCAATAGTTTTTGACCCAGTTCATAAAGAGGATGAGTAATCTCAGCGGACGTATAGATATATAGTCCGATTGTAATCCGATTGATTAAATGAGATACGTATGACGAAACCAACAGAAGACATGACTAAGAGTTACGGCAGCGTTAGATCTGCTACTGCTAGTCGCCGAAGTTATATAGATATTGAGCCAAACATTTCTATAAGGGATGAGTATGGCCGAGATGATTACTACAGATTCCGCCCATCTGAGGATGTAGATGGTGACTGTAAACCCATCATGAAGAAATGTAAGAAGGCTTACGATAACGTCGCCCTAATTAAGCAGGTTATTGACTTAATGGGGGACTTCGCCTCCCAAGGTGCGAGAATAACCCACCCGAATAAAGCTATCGAGAGATTCTATAAGAGATTTTGGGTGAAGGTTGAAGGCGAGAGGGTCTCTGAGAGATTCTTGAATACTCTATATAGGTTGGGCAATGTAGTAGTCTATACCTCCTCAGGTAAAATAAGTAAGTCAACCCAGACCAATATGAGTAGGGCCGATAAGAGGGTCATACCTTTTCAGTACCACTTCTTAAATCCAATTATGGTTGAGCTAGACGGGAATTACTCCGAGATCTTCTCCGGCATCCGAAAATACAAGCTTCGTCTATCTAGTAAAATGAAAAATGCTCTGAAGGAAAAGAATACCACTTCTTTTTTACCTGCTCCCTCCGGAGTCGGGGCAGAGTTTTTGCCTTTGGACTCTGAAAGAGTCAATGTCTTTCATTATAAGAAAGATGACTGGGAGGTTTGGGCTAAGCCGATGATCCATGCTGTACTAGATGACATTATGATGTTAGAAAAGATGAAACTAGCGGATATGTCTGCTCTAGATGGGGCCATCTCTAATATTAGATTGTGGAAGCTTGGGTCTTTAGATCATAAGATCATGCCTAAAAGAGAAGCTGTAGATAAACTTCGAGATATTCTCGCCTCCAATGTAGGTGGGGGCACTATGGATTTAGTGTGGGGGCCCGAGATTAGTTTTGAGGAGAGTAATACCCAGATCTATAAATTCTTAGGCGACCAAAAATACGGGCCAGTTTTGAACTCGATTTATGGGGGCCTCGGTATTCCACAAACCTTGACTGGGGCTTCAACTGGGGGTGGGTTTACTAATAATTACTTATCCCTTAAAACTTTAGTGGAAAAATTAGAATATGGGCGAGATATTCTAGTAGGCTTTTGGCGGAGCCAATTTGAGAACGTAGCGAAAGCGATGGGCTTCCCTTCGGCTGCTCAACTAGAATTTGACCATATGGTTCTAAGCGACGAAGTCGCAGCTAAGAACTTAATTAAAGATTTATCCGATAGGCATATTATATCTCTCGAAACCACTAGGGAAAGATTGGGCGAATCTCATGAGGTTGAAGAATCAAGAATAGCTAAAGAACAGAAGGACAGGGACAAGGGTAAGATACCACCTAAAGCTAGCCCATTCCATAATGGTAACTTAGAGTCCGACTATGTCAAGATCGGATTGAATAAAGATCTGATCTCTATAGAAGACGTGACACCATATAAGGAGCAAGCTCCCCCAGTAGCCGCTCCTTTAGGCGGGCCGCCAAAGAAGGCCCGCAAAGATAATGGTCGCCCACCTTTTACTCCCGATGGGGTCCCTCGTAAAAAGAAAATCATAACCCCGAAGAGTAAGGCTGAAACTTTGATGTGGGCTATGGACGCCCAAAAGAGAATAGCCGAAATTCTAAATCCAGTTATGCTCTTACAGTACGAAAAGAAAACCCTAAGAGAGCTAACTAAGGCAGAGCAGAAAGAATTAGAACTGATTAAGTTTACCGCTCTTTGTGGGCTAACGCCCGAGAGCGAGATAAATCCAACTAATGTGGCCGAAGCATTAGATACGGCGAAGCCTAAGAATATCTTTCCTTTTTATGAGGCTTTTCTAACGAAAAACGGGCGAGAGCCCGCTATTGATGAGCTAAGACAGCTCTATTGTTTAGCTTACATAGAATAAAAAAGCGAGGAAATTAAATTTTCTTGCGTATTTAATATTGAGGTATTACATGATATATGAATCAGAAATTATAGATGGTCTTGCTGACCGGCTTAAACACAACTCGATTGCGTGTGTGTGTGATATAGTCGGTAATAAAGATTTAAATGGCGAGATATCCGAAGACATAAGGACGGCCTTAGCTTCAGTGAGACCAGCTCAGTCTGATCTATATTACCTTAATTCCATTCTCGTATCGGCAGGTTGGAATAAGAACGACGATGTCTTTGATGTTGAAGATCTCTTCAATGCTAAAGACACTCCAGTAGATAAGCCATTTAATTTTATGCATGATGATTCTGATATCATCGGGCATATGATTGCTTCCGCAGCTATTACGGAAGATGGTACATTTGTGGAGTCAGCTCCTCTTCCAGAGAAGCTCGATCTAATAACAAGTGCCGTTATATATAAAGTTTGGTCTGATCCAGATCAAAGAACTCGGATCGAAGGTTTAATCGAACAGATTGACCGGGGCGAGTTGGCCGTATCAATGGAGTGTGTATTTCGAAACTTCGATTACGCTCTATTGTCGCCATCAGGCGAGAAAAAGGTTTTGGCCCGAGATGAAACTTCTGCCTTCTTAACTAAGCATTTGCGATGTTATGGGGGTACTGGCGAATTCGAAGGTTACAAAATTGGCCGACTTTTAAGAGATCTTTACTTCTCTGGTAAGGGCCTAGTGGATAAACCTGCTAATCCACGAAGTATTATTCTTCCGAAGGATGTTACGCCTTTCGGACCTATTCAAGCAGATATGATTCTTACAGCGATGGAGGTTGAAATGCCAGATAATTCTGAACTCGAAACCGCTAAAGCTAGTGTAGCTACTCTTACCACAGAAGTTGAAGCCCATAAGGCTTCTGTATCTTCTTTGGAAGCTAAAGTTACAGAGCTAGAGCAAACCATTGCGACTATTACTAACGAGAAAATGGCTCTAAGCCAAGAACTTCAAGTTATGGTTGCAAATCTAAAGGCAGTGTCCCGCAAGGCCGCTCTCATTAGTGCTGGTGCGAGTGAAGTTAAGGCTGATGAGCTAATTGAAAAATTCTCACAAGCCACTGACGAAATGTTCGAGAGTGTTGTAGCTCTTATTGTCCCAGTTCCAGTTCCGGTCGCCGACGCTGACACGGAAGAAGAAGTTGAGGCTGAAGTTTTAGAGACAGTAGAAGAAGTTGAAGATCCAGTAGTGGATCTCGATGAATCTACCTCTGATAAAATCTCGGTAGCTTCAGCATGGTTGCGTGATAGCGTCCTGAAGTCCACTAAAAAGGGGTCTAAATAATGGGTCTTAAAGGTGATCGTTACGAACTTGACACAGACATTTCGTATTTCATGAATGAAACCGCTACTCGTGGACTCTGTGTGTCCGTTAGCACTGCTGGTTCTGGTGCCGCAATGGACCATGCTCTAGCTCTTGCCACTGTGAAAACCAATCCATCTGGTGCTTATCCTCTTGGTATTTTGATGAACGACATGGTCAACCTAGACTTGACTCGTCAGCATCTTAACCAACACAAAGATGAAGTTCAGAAGGGTGGTAAAATTACAATCCTGCGTAAGGGTTGGGTTACTACAGACGCCGTTGTAGGGTCTCCTACTGCTGGTGCTGATGCCTATCTTGCTGGTACTGGTCTCTTGAGTTCTACTCAAGCTACTGGAACCTTAAAGGTTGGCCAGTTCCTAAGCAACAAAGATTCTGATGGCTTTATTAAACTTTCAGTGAATCTATAATAGGAGACCAAACATGAAGTTCGAAAAACCAAGTCCTGAATTTATTGAAATCCTGAAGAAAGCTGGCGATCCAAATCCCGGCATTGCTCAGGCTGGTCAGGAAGAGTTGGCTACAGCTCTACAAACACCACTACGTGAAGGTATTCTCGTAGGTGATATCGCCTCTAATCTGTATGAACGTCTACCTCTTGAAGGTAATTCGACTGCAGAATATCCTCTGGATTTGCTAAATCCCGGTGATGAGGTTGATCACGTAGCTTATACGAATCCCGGCCACGGTCGGATTCCAGAACGATCAGTTGAAGGTGACTATGTGCAGGTTCCGACCTACGCTATCACTTCTTCGATTGACTTTCTAGCTCGATATGCTCGTGACGCCCGATGGGACGTTGCTGGCCGAGCTATTAAGGTTATGGAAGCTGGTTTCGTTAAGAAGATGAATGATGACGGCTGGCATACTATGCTAGCTGCTGCAACCGACCGAAACATTCTCGTTTATGACGCGGATGCTCAGGCTGGCCAGTTCACGAAACGATTGGTTTCAGTAATGAAATCAGTTATGCGTCGAAACGCTGGTGGTAACAGTGCTTCGGTTGGTCGCGGTCGTCTTACCGATATGTTTCTATCCCCAGAAGGGCTAGAAGATATTCGAAACTGGGGTGTTGATATCGTTGACGAAGTAACTCGTAGAGAAATTTACGTTGCGACTGACGACGGTATGGTTACCCGAATTTTCGGTATTAACCTTAACGCTCTGGATGAGCTTGGCGAATCCCAAGAATACCAGACTTATTTCACTTCTCAGCTAGGCGGATCTCTTGGTCCTTCTTCTGACGTGGAATTGGTAGTTGGTATGGATATGGTAAACCGAGACTCTTTCGTGATGCCTATTCGACAAGAAGTCGTAATTCACCCAGATCCTCTTATGCATCGACAACAGAGGGTTGGTTTTTACGGGTTCGCAGAAGCTGGCTACGCAGTATTAGACAACCGGAGATGCATTCTCGGCAGCTTCTAGTTTGATCTTTTGATCAAAAACCAATAAAACCCACACGTTTCACTAGGCGTGTGGGTTTTTTATTTGTATAATCTGATGGGTTCGTAGCTTTTTTTTGTATGGGGTCTCGGATGCTATTAGAAAACGAAACAAAGGAAAAATTTGGCTATACTTTATCTGATCTTACTGAGAAGTCAAGTAAGACAATTTTGCTGGGGTGCGATTACTGCCATATTATCTATGAATCTTCCAAGAAGAGAAGGGAGATAGCCCATCGCGTTATAGCTAATGATTGCTGTAAAAAATGTAAGTATAAAAAAATGGCTGAAATGAACCAGATTAAATATGGAGTGGATAATGTATTTCAGTTGAAATCTGTTAAACAAAAAATAGCCTCCACAAATGTGGAGAAATATGGGGTGCCCTCTCCACAACAAAATGAGGAAGTTCGCCAAAAATCTAGGAAAACTTGTTTAGAGAAATATGGTGTAGAAAATGTGTTTCAATCACCCGAAGTAAGGGCTAAGATGGAAGTCACTAATTTGGAGAGATACGGGGGCGTTAGCCCCACTTCTAGTGAGGAGATTAAAAATAAAGTTAGAGCTACTAATCTTGAAAAATTCGGGACCGAATGTTATTTTGTGTCGCAAGATTGTAAAGATAAGGTTATGGAGAAATATGGTGTTGAGAATGTATTCCAGTTAGAAGAGGTTAAGAGAAAAATTAAATCTACTAATATTGAAAAATATGGCGTAGATCATGCGATGAAAGTTCCAGAAATTGCTCGTATGGCTCAGGACAAAGGATTAGAGACTAAAATTGCCGCTGGACAAATTAACTTACACGAAAACAAAGGTATAGCAGAGTGGGCAAAAGAATTAGGATTCTCGAAAAGCCATTTTAATACATTAGTTAATAGGCACGGTTGGGATATAGCGGTCAGTATGCAACCAAAGATGAGTTCATTAGAGAAAATCATGGAAGAGATTCTAATAGAAATCGGGGAAAAGTATATTAAGCAAATTAAGATTAAATCTTATTATGCCGACTTTGTTGTTGGAGAATTAGTTATTGAGGTCGACGGAATTTTTTGGCATAGCGATTTTCATAAAGAAGACGATTATCACGTTAGGAAAAGATTAACCTATATCGACGAAGGATATATTCCACTGTTTTTTAGGGAAGATGAACTTCTCAGCAAGAGAGAAATTATTAAGTCTATAATTTTAAATAAGCTTGGGAAAAACGAAAGATTATATGCTAGAAAATTAGAGCTGAAAGAATCTGATAAAAAAGAAGGTTCTGAGTTTTTGGGTAAGAATCACTTAATGGGGAGGGGACAAGGCCGATGTTTCACTCTATCTAAAGATGGCCAAATTTTAGCGTGTCTTCGTATGAAGAAGATAAAAGACGGTTGGGAGATAAGTAGATTTGCTACTAAGAGTGGAATTTCTATCGTCGGCGGATTTAGTCGCCTTATTTCCTTTTTTAAGAGGATCGTTGGAGATGTTCAGATTTCTACCTTTGTGGATCTGAGATATGGCTCTGGTGATTATTTGCCCTCCTTAGGTTTTGAGTCATCCACTTCATATCCTTCATTCAAATGGACTAACGGATCAAAAACTTTTCATAGGATGACATTTAGCGGTAACTCTGGTTACGAAAATGGTATGTTAAAAATTTGGGATTGTGGACAGATGAAATTCGTCTACAAACCAAGATAAACCCATTTTGATAGCCAAATAAGCGTATTTATAGGTAGGAGATATCTATGAATGCTTATCAAAAATCAATTAGTTTAGGTCTGACTGGAACTGACGCAGAAGTCGCCGCAACCCTTAAAGGGTTCGGATTGACGGCTTCCCCTATAGTTTTGGCAGATCTTCTTTTTTTGCTTAATTTTCGGGGTATGTTGACCAAGTTAGTTAGCAACAATGCCGACGAAAAATGGGCCGGTTCTGTATTAGCTATGAAAGCGGCTCTTGTTTCTGCTGGGTCCGATGTTGTTCCACATGTGGACAGATGGCTTTCCCATATCACTAACCCAAGGAATACCCATTGGGACACAACAGACCTAAACTACGCTAAACCATTCCACGATCTCTTTCTGGCTTTCAGCCAGAGTGGCATATTCGGCGAAGGTGATTTTGAAGCTATCGCCGCTTTAGGTGGCGGGTGGGTTTATGAATCATTAACTACTGAGTCATATTCTCTTTTAAGAGAGTCTGCTGAAGCTGCTGCCGCCTTGGCTGAGAATAAGGCTGAACTAGAATCTATTGCGGACACGGCTTATACCAACTTTGTCGGCGTCTACAACACCGCAAAAATGGGGATAGCTGATGGCTCCCTAACTACGCCCGAACAAGTCGCGGCTATCTTGGAGGCATAATGGCCGAGAGATACGCAGTTGCAACTGGGAACTGGTCTGCTACTGGAACGTGGGATGGTGGCACTCTACCAGATATCGGCGATGACGTTTACGCAAACGGATTCACTGTTACAGTCAATAATAGTTACACCGCATTAACTGTTCGGACTACGGCGGGTGCAACCGCAGTCGCTGGTGGTGGTTTTACGTTATCAAATGGTGTAACACTCACATTAACAGGATCTGGTGGTAACGCGATTGCTGGTAGTACAACCTGTATCACCTATTCAGGAACATCAGGTAACTCTGCAACGCTGGTTGGCAACCCACTCGCATCAGCCACTACAGGCAGCAGACATGGAGCGACGAATACGAATTCCGGCACTCTCAATATTACCGGAAACCCTGTAGGCGGGGCGTCGGCGTCATCGTTTGGTGCTGTGAATAGTTCAACAGGCACTCTTAGCATCGTAGGGAGTCCTGTGGCCGGTGTTGGTTCCGCTTCTGCTGGAGCACGATCAGGCAGCGGAACGATGAACATAACTGGAAATGTTACTGGCGGCACTAGCGTTGGATCGGCGTCGGCTTACTGGGCTGGCGGTGCCGGAACTGTGACTGGTACAGTCACAGGGGGTGGGTCTAGTAGTTTGTATGGTGTGCAAAATGCCGGGACTGGCACTGTTGCCATCACAGGTTCGGTGGTAGGAGGGTCTGCTGCGAACGCCACAGGTGCATTGAATTCCTCCTCCGGCGCAATCACAATCAGTGGAAATGCTACCGGCGGTAGTAATGCGACCGCATACGGTGCCAGCAACACTGGTGCGGGTACGTTGACTGTGGCAGGAAAAGCCACC
>Ga0315909_10004302_pt1 | contig 16903 bp, 18 predicted proteins | sample LakEriMetagenome_11_FD_203527 | JGI IMG/M metagenome (GOLD analysis project Ga0315909, IMG submission 203527) | Freshwater fungal communities from buoy surface, Lake Erie, Ohio, United States - Buoy 2 MA125 | ecosystem: Environmental > Aquatic > Freshwater > Lake | place: USA: Lake Erie, Ohio...
TAGCCGATCCATCCAGAAGGCCATGTATTATATAAAAAATTGTTTTCTGCGGAATTTGAAACTGTAGCCAAGTGACCGTTCATAGCCTCGCAAGCAGACTTTGCGTTAAGCCAAGTTGAATTACCTGTTGATCTATAATAGGAATGCCCATTATAGTTTGTTTGAGACGTGAATCCGCTTAAAACTGGAGTCGTTCTTTTATATAGTTTCACTGGTACATTAACAGCACCACTTCCGTTCGAGTTATAAATGTAACCAGAATACGTGAAGTTTTGTGCATCCACCTTCATGGAAACAAAAACGAAAAACAATATAAAGAAGACTAACCTCATATTACATTTTAGACACAGCGTCTTCTATACTTTTTTTAACTGCTCCTGCAAACGAGGTTTTATTAAACGGCAGATTCTCGTCATTAAGATCTATAAAAGTCGCTTTAACTGAAACCTCAGCAGTTCCCTCACCTAGATATTCGATGTCATCTTTAAGTATTTTAATCTTAACTACTGTTTCCTTTTTCTTCATCATAAACGGCCCTACTGAAACACCAAGGGTAGGAGCTTCGATACTAACAATCTCAACGAATACTGGTGATCCGTCATTGCATAGCGAAAATTTTTCCGATAGGACTTCCTCTGTGATTTGTTTTATTCCGAAAAGTACTCTTTCCTTTTTCATTTCAGGGGCATCAGCGATTGACTTAACTGAAACAACCTCATAACAAGGATTTGTAAAGGACATTAGGAATAGTGGTAGGACGAATAATAGTTTTTTCATTTTTATTTCTTTTATTTTTTATAACAATATTTTACCCCCGGTTAAAACTTGATAGTTTAAGAAGTTTCTGTTTAATTCATAAACCCCAGATATGCTTATATTGAACTTAAAAGTTTTAGTGATTGAGTAGTCCCAAGAATTGAAAGGTACTAGGAGGGTTCCGCTTTGCCACCATTGACCTTCGAAGAATTGGGTAAATGGAGAATATACAGCTAAGCAAAGTATCGATCCGGATACTTTTTTTCCTATGTTATATGAATAGAATCCGCCACCAACTGCTGAAAGATTACTAAACTTGGTTTCTCCCAAATTTCCCCAGGTGTAATTTACACCACTCATTAGTGTAAGTTTTTTCCAATTGCCCTTAAATCTCTTAGATGCAAGAGCTGTTGTGGTGTTGAAAAAATCTCTCTCAAAATTGAGCATAGAAGAATTTGCTGCTATTATTGTCCATTGGGATTCGGGAATAACCCAGGCTTTATAAAGTGTTAGATTCAGGTTACGTATCTCTGTAGTATAGTTTCCCAGTAGACCACTAACCTTTGTGTTTTTAGTATTAGCGTGAGTTAAGCTAGCAGTAAATTTGAATTGATTATTTGCTTCGGGATCTTCCGCACTTTTTAAAGCAACAACGTCTCCTGTTCCTATTAAAGAGCCTGTTCTTGTTCTACTCCCTCCGTTTTTGCTCCCCCCATTACCCCCACCGGAGTTATCTTCGGAGTTAGATATTGAATTTGATATCCCTCCACTAGATCCTCCTCCTGATTTAGAAGTATTCGTGTTATCCTGAGCCCCGGGAGTTGTTTGGGTTCCGTTTGTACCTGTACCGGTTCCACTATTACCTCCCGTTGGCGATCCAGATCCGGTAGATCCAGATCCACCAGAATTACCTCCAGTAGATCCGCTTGAAGTATTAGACGATCCGCCTGTTGATGTATTGGATCCTTGTGTTGTATTTGATTGCGTACTACCCGATTCGCTAGATCCCGAAGTTGTATTAGAACCGGATGAACTCGGGTTCGATGATCCCCCGGAATTTCCACCAGAGCTACTTGGGTTAGCTGAACTACTTGATCCGGAGTTTACGCTTCCTCCTGAGGCTTGTCCCGATCCGCTAGAATTTGCTTGGCCATTTCCATTGCTGCTTCCTGGGTTATTCCCGTTACCATTAGTTGTGCTACCGTTTCCAGAAGAATTTCCATTCGATCCTGTTGACTGTGAAGATGTTCCATTATTAGAGCTTATTTGGGATCCTTGTCCCTGTGTTTGGTTACCGCTGGTAGTACCAGTGTTCCCACCGCTATTACCACCATTATTAGGAGAGCTGCCGTTGCTATTATTTCCGCCGCTGTTTTTTCCATTATTCTTATCCTTTTTTGAGCCGTTGCTTCCGCCACTACTTCCGCTTTCGCTGTTATTAACTGAATTACCTAATCCGTTAGACATGCTGCTCATAGCACTCATAGACTGTGCCATGTTTGCTATAGAGGTAACATTCATTACTGTGGAAACTATGTTCTGAGTAACGATCATATTCACGTTACCTGTTAATTGAGCAACGACCTCTCCGCAAGGCTGACTGGAGTTAGCAGCAGCTACACTATTTATCCACGCAGAAAATACACCATTATTAAAATCATTTCCATTGAATTGTGATACTGTTCCGTAGTAGTTTACCGTGATGGTATTTTGCCCTGATGGTATAGTTAAGGATTTAACCTTTTTTGTACACGGATCAACATAGGAATATGAATAACTCTGTGAAAATAAATTATTAAATGTAAATAGTATTAATATGAACGTGAATAATCCCTTCATATTATTGTCTGAATATTCCTTTTTTTATGAGCTTAGAAACTATCCTAGAAGAAGCAGTTTCTAATGCTTTCTTGGTTGATATACCTATGGTTGATTGGTTAAATTTAACATCATCTACGCCATCTAAAAGAGTGGCCTTTTTTACCGTTAGTGCTTCTCCGCTTCCCGATCCGGTATAGATTTCTCCGGTTTCAGCATCAACAAATCTAACCTGCATACCCAATGTTGTCTTCTGTTTAACCTCAACACCGTTAGTGGTAACTTCCTCTTCCTCAGATACTGAGAAGTCATAAACTTCTATATAGACAAAGTACTTAGCTAATATAACATTACCTTTTACCTGGATCTTGTTTTCTGAAACACCCTTATCAGATGCTTTTTGCTGAGCAATCATTCTCTGTTTTATTTCTTCTTTATCCTCAGTAAATTTAAACCTGTCGGTCATCTCAAGATATTCGAGAACTATGTTAGTTACACCCAAACCAACTCTCTTGTCTTTTAACTCAGGATACATTGCATAAACGTCTTCAGTGATACCGATCTGTAAGATCTGAATAGGAATTACGATAGTATCTGTGTAATCAGCAACCACTGACATGGATTGCTTCTTCTCGAAATCAGCCTGATATGTTTCTGTTTTGGTTGATCCTATCTGTGAATATGCTTTACATGAGCACAGACCGATTGCTAATATTATAAAAAATATTTTTTTCATTGTTTTGGTTCGACTTTTTTCAAGAAATAGAAGGCGAGATTTTATTCCCGCCTTCTAATATTATTACCAGCTTTCTTCTTCTTGCTTTGCTGGTTTAGCAGGTTTAGCAGGTTCAGTGCTTGCTGCAGGTTTTTCTATCACTCTTTCTCTGATGATAGTACCACCTCCGTTTTCAACCTTTTGCTTGTTCTCTTGGTTTTGCTGAACGTTAACAATAACTGGTGCCGGTGCAGCCTGTTCTGTTTTAGTTTCCTCTTTTTCCTCTGAGTGTCCGCCTCCGAATAAGGTTGTACTTACCCAAATACCTCCGCCTGCGATAACCGTTGTTAGAGCCCCGATTAAGGTCTTTTTTAACCCAGACCAAGTACCATCATTGGTTTCTTGAGTCTCATTTGTTTCTTCTGACATTGTCGTTCTTTATTTTTGTTTATTATTCTGCTTGATTTCTTAATAATCCGCATTCTTGACATTCTTCGAATCCGTCTCCGTCTGCGTCACCCCAAACGTGTTGGCAATTTCTGTGTTCGAAGTATTCGTCAATATCACCGTCTCCGTCTGTATCGTAACCGTCATTAACACCGTCTCCGTCTTCATCAATCTCAGTTTTTGTGAATACTGGTGCAGCAGCTACAACCTCAACAGGTGCTACGTAAACTTCTTCTGCTTTAACCTCATTCTTTTTCATAAGGTGTGTGTAATCTGGCATCGCTACGGGTGTTTTAGGCGCCGCTGCTGAATCTTCTGCTACATTTGAAAGGCTTAGTCCATCTTCCTCGTCAACCTTCTGTATTAGCATTTTATCTCTATCTTCAGAATTGAACCAGTAATCTACAACTTTATTTAAGTTACCAACAAATGCACCTAATAAGATCAATAGCATTTCTTTCCAATCTTCCCCGATGGTCTTACCGAAAAATACTCCGGCGTTGATGCCAACTATAATCAATGTAAATAGTCCTAATACAATTGCAGTGATTCTCCATCTATTTGCTTGCATTTGTTGAAGCATATAGTAGAATCTGTTTTTGTCTTCTACTTTTACGTACTCTGTTTTGCTGCTAAAAAATTTATTTAGTGCCATAATTTAATTTGTGTTTTTTTTAGTTTATTTTGATTACTCTTTTTGCAATGAACTGATTTTTTGGGCTATCCGTAGCTAATACTGCGGTATAAGTTCCAGCTGGTAAATTGCCAAGATCTACTGTATATGTGTATTTTCCGGTAGGAAAATTACTTTCAAATATGTTGATACATTTCTTTCCGCTGATATCATAAACCCCTAAATTTGCGTTAAGAGGTTTAGATATTCTGAATGTGATCTTAACTTCACCTTCAGTTGGGTTAGGATAAACTTCCATATGCTCATTATCAACTGAGATAGTACCTCCTTTGATTTTGGTTATTTGTATTATCCCGTCTGTTGGAGTTATGCCATAATCTTTAGAGATTGCATCACCAGCAGCTTTTCTCGTAACCCATAATGGGCTAGTTCCCCATTGGTCTTTAGGTTCTTTAGCAATGAATTTTAAAGTGAAAGCTGTTTGTCCATGGTATATTAGATTTTGTCCTCCTGTTGGATCATACCCTCCCCAGTCTACGATATCTTGCTCTGGGTTTAGGTAGTAGATCCAATTTGAAACTGATTCTTTGTTATCTATACCTACAAATTCCAAAAGGTCTGAATCATATCTAACTCCGAATTGCATAGATCCTAGAGGATCGTTATTGCAAAGAACCTTAACAGGAACTTCGAATAAATTTCCTTGTTGGATTTGAGGAATTACCGGAAGGTTTAATTCTATGTTCTTAACTGGATTATCAAATTCTATAGTTTGATCGATGATGTGGTTCTCAGCAGCAGCAGGATTAACTATTTCAATAGGAATCATACGTGCCATGTGGTAACCTGTACCGTTAGCATCACCCATACCTAATACGTAGAATGTTACTGAGTCCGGTTGACCAGCTATGATATTGAAGGTTAAGTTAGTAACCCCTGAGATCGATGAGGTGTAGTTTGTAGTAGATCCGTTAATTGTGTTGTACTCAGATACTGTAAAGAATTTAACATCTTTAACGTTATTTGGCCAAGCCGAGAATCTACCTGCGATTCTACCGAAGATTGAATATACGTCTGCAATTGTTATGTTGTTAGATCCGTTAACATCAGATGTATAGAAATCAAATCCAGCTGGAGCGTATCTTTCCAGAACGAAGTCGTTTACTTTCTGAGCATCCGCTGTTGTTACGATGTTACCGTATCCTAATGTATCACCTTGAACTTTAAGACGTACGTCATAGTAAGTTGTATCGATTGGTTGATCGTTGAATGCAAAGTCACCAGAGATGTCTGTTGCGATTGTAGAAACGTTTGTCCAAGATCCTGTTGTTTTAGGTTTTCTCTCTAGAGCAACAGTTAAGTTTTTAGCCCCTGATCCGGTCACGTTTGTGAAAGTTCCGTGGTAGTTAAATAAAATTGGGTTAATGTGACCGCCGTAGTTATAAGCTGTCAATGTCTTATCCGCACCGTTTATGTCTGATGCTCTGTTGGTATATGGGGTTATACCGGTAATTTTCATATCAGTTATGTTACCTTCGTAAGTCCAAAAGTTAGCCGAGTGAAATAATCTAAGTCTAAAAAGAGGTCCGTCAGGAATATCGAAAGTAGCACTACTTCCGGTATAAACAATAGTAATTGTTAGATACCCCTCAGAGCTATCAACCTTGTACTGAATGTCCTGTGCGAATGAAGTGTTAAGTGATGTTACGACAGGTAAAGCACCAGCGAAGGCGTTTTTGTCATACCATACTCTAAATTGTACACCGGATACACTATCAGATGAAGTGTTGGCAAAACACATCTGGATGTCGGTTTTACCAGCTAGTACTGTTCCGGATGTGTAGTTAGTGTCGAACATCACGTAAACACCCGGAGTGGATGGCGTGGCGGGACACGTTTGTGCTTGTGCTACTGAGCCAAGGAAGAACAGCCCCAGTAGGAGATAAATAAATTTTTTCATGCGTTTGTTTTGGTTTTTTTTGGTTCATTACTATATATTTCAAAGGATTTCTATTTTTTGCTGAACCCACAAAAAAAAGCAGACCTATATAGATCTGCTTTAATTTTATCCGGTAGTCCCTAGGGGAATCGAACCCCTCTTTCTAGGATGAAAACCTAACGTCCTAACCGATAGACGAAGGGACCAAGTTTCGCTTAGTGAGATTTGCTAAGCTAGATTTTAACGGGTTACTCTGACTGTTTCGAGAACCATATCTTCCAATGACATCTGAACATATTGCTTAAAAGCGTCCCCCTTCATTGGCTCTTTTTCATTAGTGTCTTACCACATAAAAACCTGTCAATCCTTACGTCGGCGATGCAGGATCTTGCTATCGTTGGTCCGAATCGATACCTCATTAAGGTCGAGGATTTTTTTACTACCATCACTTTTTTACAGAATGTGACCAATCTCTCCGAGTATCTCTTACTCGTTGCGGTCCGTAGGGGATTCGAACCCCTGACCTCCGCCGTGACAGGGCGGCGTTGTAACCAACTCTACTAACGGACCAAATTTCGAAAGATCTGGGGTCGCAGCCACCTCTCCCTTTGATCTTTCTATTCCCGATTCGTGGCAAAATGTGGCTTGACCCTGAATCGAACTTGAGCGGGAGACCGGGCTCGAACCGGCCACCCTCAGCTTGGAAGGCTGATGCTCTACCAAATGAGCTACTCCCGCTTAAAAGATAATGTTGGAGTACCCATCTCGCTCCAATCTTAAGTGCTTTCCCGAGTTTTACGAGGCCTCGGCACTTCCCCTTTCGGGCGGTGATGAACTCTTTGATCCTACCGTGATTGTCGACATCACATTGGCAGGAGAGACCATTATCTTAGCTGACCAAAAAGGATTCGAACCCTAATCCCGGTGTCAATTTCTTTAACGGGTACTTACCGTTCTCATACTTTATCTTCCTGTGCGCCATTACACCATAGCCAATCGGACGTTTCGAACCGTCCAGACTCAGGGTAATTAATCCTGAGTTTTGTAGCGGGGGAGGGATTCGAACCCCCGACCTCTAGGTTATGAGCCTAGCGAGCTACCACTGCTACTACCCCGCGATGTTTTTTTCTTACCCCGTAAAGATAATATTGTTTCACGAGGTAAAAAAATATTTTAAACTAAAACTCCAACTTTTTCTAAACTTATTTGAATCTGTTCTATGATTCTATAAGGATTAGCATTAGAAGCTGGTCTTCTATCTTCTAGATATCCCATTTTGCTATCTGCTGTTGCTTGAGGAATTCTGATCGAAGCACCTCTATCAGATACGCCCCATGAGAATTTATCGATGTGTTGTGTTTCATGAAGACCTGTTAATCTCTGATCGTTATCAGATCCGTAAGCCTCCATATGATCTTTTCTTCTCTCGTCAAACACTTCAAATATTCTTTCGAAGATAGACCAATCACCAGAATTTCTCATTTCGTGAGTAGAGAAGTTTGTATGTAACCCAGACCCGTTCCAATCTCCTTTTAAAGGTTTAGGGTGATATTCAACGGTAACCCCAAACTCTTCCGCTGTTCTTTCCAAAAGATACCTAGCAATCCATAGCTGATCTGCTGCATCTACACCTGCACCAAAAATCTGGAATTCCCATTGACCGATAAGAACTTCTGCGTTGATACCGGTTATAGATAAACCAGCTTCTAAGCAAATGTCAAGGTGTTTTTCTACTATCTCTCTTGCAGAAACGTTATCTGCTCCAACTCCGCAATAGTATTTTCCCTGTGGTGATTGACCTGCGCTAAATCCTAAAGGTACTCCACACTGTGTTAAAATGTACTCTTGTTCAAATCCCCACCAATTGTCTACGTTATCTTCTAAAGAATTTCTGTGATTAGATTCATGAGGTGTTAAATCAGGATTTAGTACCTCACATAGAACAAGATAAGCATTTTTTCTTACTGGATCTTTAACAACCTTAACCGGCTTTAACATGCAATCTGATTTTTTACCCTCTGCTTGCATTGTTGAAGATCCATCAAAGCTCCAAATCGGAAGATCCTCTACTGGATGAATGTCAGTTAGAATTTTAGTCTTTGATCTTAGATTTGGTTCTGGCTTATATCCATCAAGCCAAATGTATTCATACTTGTACTTATTCATAATAGTTCTTTATTTCTTATAGATCAAAAGTGGAAAAAGTATTCATTTTTTTGCGGAGAGCGGAGGGATCGAACCTCATACAGTTGCCCGTACGTCGCGCTTAGCAGGCGGACTCACTCGCCGTCGTGAATCACTCTCCGTGGGGTGCATGATCGGGATCGAACCGACGACCTTCTGAACCACAATCAGACGCTCTAACCAACTGAGCTACACGCACCGTGTATTATTTTGTATTTAGATATTCTTCTATCTCAACCTCGTTTGCAATTCGGATAGGTGTGAATAAAGCAAACCCGTCATCATCTTCGAAGTGATTACAAGTATCTTTCCTGTATCCAAATTTATATCTCCAATGCTCAAAAACATTTTCTTCTGCGTTCCATTTACCGACTTCTGCATTTCTATAATCTCCGTAATAGTATTGACCATCTACCAGATCTTTTTTGGGTATTGCCCCAGCAGATATGAGTTTAGGAACATAGAATTCTTTGTATTCTATTTCATCTACTCTAGGTATAGGTGGTACCTGATCAGCTCTTTCAAACCGGGGAAGATTATCCCAATACTTCTTAATCATTGCCTCTCTTTCAGCTTTTAACTTAAGCTTTTCTGCTTCAAATTTTAGCAGATATTCTTCTTTCATTTTATCTTCCATGACTTACACTTTTAGATGTTTATTTGAGGCACCGGTAGGAATCGAACCCACGTCTCCCGCTTTGCAGGCGGGCGCCTAGCCACTCGACCACGGTGCCATTTATTAGATCCGGGTGTCGGATTCGAACCGACGTGGGATTTCTCCTCTTGCTTACAAGGCAAGCGCAATCAACCGCTATGCGAACCCGGAATATGCGGAGAGTGAGGGATTCGAACCCCCGGCACCCTTTCGGATGCACACGCTTTCCAAGCGTGCTCCATAAACCACTCGAACAACTCTCCAGATAGGTTGGTGTTTAGAATCTCTCCTATTTTCTTCGGTATAGGTACCATCATGGGTTCCGTTAATTGATTCACCTTTATAACCCCATACGGAACAAGCAGGGTAACCTTTTGCGGAGAGGTGAGGTATCGATCCCCATACCCGAAGGTACCGCTAGTTTTCAAGACTAGGTCAAGCGCCAGCTTAATTACCCCTCCATTTTTTAATTCCCAATATGTCAAAGACCGCATAAAATAAAAAAGGTCCCTTAGTTTAACTAAGAGACCTTTAAAAATATTTTTAAATGATTTGTTTATCCCTTAGTATAGCGCAAGTTGTCCTCATCACATGACGTAGTCGATGTGCTTGAACTTGTGCTTGTATGGAATAAATTTTTCATTTGCTTGTTATATATTCTTTCGATGTTCTAATTTTATGCAAAAGTAGAAAAAAGTTTCGGAATAAAAAAATTTCTACTGGGTATCTTCCCGTATAGTGTAATTAATTATATCACCTATCAAAAAAATCGGGAGGATAAATTCTTCTTTCCCTTTCTTCCTCTTTTATTTCTTTTAGCGCTCGGTAAAAAATCCAGATCGTAAACAGGATAAACTCGATAGCCAGTGTTAGAATGACGTAAATCATCTAATTTATATATCCTGAAAATTGGTAGCTTCAGAAGGATTCGAACCCTCACCAGCTCGTTCGAAGCGAGACATGCTAATCCATTACACCATGAAGCCATAAAAAAGGACTCCTTATTTATCAGAGTCCGTTATAATAGAGATATTCGGTTCTAGTTATCTTCTCGTATACGAGAGTGCAAATGTATCACCTAAACTATACTTATCATTATCATCTATTAAAACGATAGTTCCTTTTAGATTCGATGATCTAATTCCTTTTAAATAGTAAATAGATAAACCATTTTCTCCCGGTGAAATACAAGATACTTGAACCATCGGGCAGCTTGTAGAAGACCTCTTATGAACTGAGCAAGAGGTTATCAGCATTGTGATCATTGCTATAATAAAGATCGATACACCTATAGCTAGGTATTTTATTTTTTGTTCCGGTTTTTCTGAACTGTTCATGATTATGATTTTTTAATATTTTGGTACCTGGGATGATAAAGAACATAGACTAAAACCAAATCTAAGTCAATATCAAAGACCCTCTCCTACTACAAAGTCAAAGTCAAAAACTAAGTCTCATTTTAGTTAGCCAATTTTTCGCATGCGATAACCTGTCTAACATCGAGTTCTATCTCAGTTTTTAGAATTTGTAGGAAAGGCGGGATATGTATGTCCCCGACCGAGGCAGGAGACGGAATGTAGTTTATATGTCATAAATATGAGGCGCTAGGCCGGCATTTTTATAAATCTCCATCATCCCAGATTAAATGAATATGGAATCATCTTGTGACTATCCACACCCAACCCAATTCCTTTATTCAGCTACTTCTTTTAAGAACATATCGATCACCTCTTGAAATCTTGGGTCGATAGCTATTCTTAAAGCTGCTGTTTTTTGAATATCTTTCTGACGCTCTTCTTCAAACAAATGAGAAGCTTTGCGGTAGCTAGCTTGCCATTCTTCTCTCGCCTTGTTGTAATCGTGGAGGACTTTTTGATTTGCTTCATTAACTGAAGCTTCATTAACTGCGTTCTCCTTAGCAATCCGAGCATTCTCTGAAGTTACTAAATTCTTAACCTTCGCCTTGAAGTAGTTGACACGTTGCTCATAGTTTCTATGAACTCCAGCAAGTTTTTCGTGTAGATCACCTAACTCTTCAGCTGTGTGATGTACACTAACTTTAAGAGGAGTTTTCTTTCCTGACTCTACCTCAATCCACTCTAGTGTTTTAAGTGTAGGTAACTCGGATCTCAAATTATCTAACTTACCTCCTTTGTGGATAAATTGACCAACGTGGGATGCAAAAGCTTCTGCCTCTAAGTACTCGTTGTATTCAGATACCGAAAGCTGAGACCAACCCCAATCTTCATTAACAGTAGATTCTATCTCTGCATTCTGAAGCTCCCCGCATTTAGGAATCTCTACTTCGAACTCCAAACGTCTATTCCGGATTTCATTAAGCATCTCCTCTTTGGCCTTAATGTTTTCCATCAAGAAAGCCTGGGTTGCATGAAGTCTTGACTTGTCTGCAAGTAAATCCATCACGTTATCTGGCATCTTTTTACCTGGGGTTTCTACATAAGTCTCCTCCCCGATCTTAAGAACCTTTTCAACGTTGTTGATGTCTCTTAATTTAAAAGAGATGTCTCTAGATCTTTGGTTGCAAAGATTTGAGATTGACTGTGCTTGAGACATTGATAGTCCCTTTGTAGCTAAAGAATTTTTCCTCATGTGGTATAAAAATTAGATCTTTTTCTTAATTGTATCGCAAACTTATGATATTGTTACGGGATAAAAAAATATTTAATTGATTTTTTTAAACTGTTTCGCTTTCAGATCCTCCAAAGAAATATAGAACGGATCTGATGTTTCTCTGTTCGCTGTTCAATGCTTCGATTTTAATTTTTTCTATTGAAAGATAATTCTGTACTGACGAGAGAGAATTTCGTTTCTCCATCAGCTCATTGTTTGTTCTTGAAACTTCGATGAAAGCAGCTTCTCTTGATTCTGCATTCGTGTAAACTTTTTTCCCGTTGTCATCAACCTGTGAATTGATTTCAGTTTTAATTACAGATTCAATCTGTGCGATCTCATTAGAGATGTTTTGGATCTGTTCATTGTAATCTAAAACCATTCCTTGTTTTTCTGAAATCGCACTAGGGATTTCTAATAGTCTTTCTGCAAGCTGGAGTAATCTTTCTTTATTCATATTTATAAAATTTAGTGGGCATGGTAGGAGTCGAACCTACTCAGTCGTAAGACATCGGATTTACAGTCCGACCCGGCTCTCCAACTCCGGCGCATGCCCATATTTAATGTAGTCCCTGGGAATTTCGAAATCCCGACCTCTTGGATGTAAGCCAAGTGCTCTTCCTCTGAGCTAAGAGACTGTAAAGATAAGATCAGAATACGGGATAAAAAAATATTTTCTGATCTTTTCTAGTAGCGAGTGGGAATTCCGAGATCCCGACCTTCCGGATATGAGCCGGGTGCTCTTCCTCTGAGCTAACTCGCTATGGAGCCGGCTCCCGTGATTCAACGGGAGGATCGCTTGGATCGCCCGGCATTTAGAGCAGGTACCCGGAATCGAACCGAGATCTCAGGCTTGGAAGGCTAGAGTAATGACCGTTATACGATACCTGCTTGTTGCTGCGACGGGGAATTCCGAGATCCCGACCTTGGAGTTAACAGCTCCCTGCTCTGCCTCTGAGCTACGTCGCATTTTATGTGATCCCGACAGGATTCGAACCTGTGACTCCCTCATTAAAAGTGAGGTGCTCTAAGCCAACTGAGCTACGAGATCATTAAGTTGTCGATGCTGGACTTGAACCAGCGACCTTCTGAGTATCAGTCAGACGCTCTAACCAAACTGAGCTAAACGACAATTTATTAGTTGTCCCGTCAGGACTCGAACCTGAAACCCAGCGGCCAAAACGCCGTGTGATGCCATTTCACTACAGGACATTGTAGTTTGCACGCCTGGATGGGCTCGAACCACCGACACCTGGTTTTGGAGACCAGTGCTCTACCAACTGAGCTACAGACGTGTTTAGTGGAGGATATCGGATTCGAACCGATGACCCCTTGCGTGCAAGGCAAGTGCTCTAGCCAACTGAGCTAATCCCCCGTGGTCGGGAAGGCTGGATTCGAACCAGCGAACTCCTGCGTCCAAGGCAGGCGAGGACGACCTGACTCCTCTACTTCCCGTTTTGTGGTGCGGGGCGGGATCGAACCGCCGACACCAGGATTTTCAGTCCTGTGCTCTACCATCTGAGCTACCGCACCCTAAAAAAAAACTCCGAATCTTTTGGAAGATCCGGAGTTTTTATATGTTGAGTTTAATTATAGTTTAACTCTCATATCCAGATCTATCTTTAGTGCTATTATACCATTTAGCAATCCCCACTTGCGCAAATGGAGCGATGCCCTGAGGCATAAACGGTTTAGCGATATTTCTGAATGTGTTGTTCATTTCTTTAATTAATGAGTTTTATATATCTCTTCTTTATTTTAGTTTCACAAATTTAGACAACTTTTTCGGGGAAAAAAATTATTTTTTGAAAATTTTTCCATTTATTTGGTAATCCCACCTAATTCTGACGCAATCTTCGGGTCTTTTACAGTTCTTTAAATAGAGGTTTATTAATCCCATCATATTACCTGATCCTATTGGATTTGCTGAATGAACATAACATTTAGGAATTGGATCGCCGGTATTTGTTGAATGATGGATCAACCATTTCACTGCATCAAGACCGGTTGGTTTCTCTATCTTAGAATAATCTATCTCATAGTTCTTCTTAACATATTCAAGATAGTGAACAGTAGCACTTCTATCAAGATCATGATCAAAAGAGATTATCTCTATATTTTCCAAGCCTACACCTTCAGCTACTCTTACAAAATCTTCGTAGTTTCTAACTATAACCCATTCGCTGTTTTCGGAAGGCGGCTCAATTGGTGTTCTCTGGTCGTCAAGATAGATCGAGATCATAATTTGGTTAGTTGATCGAATTTATGTAATGCGCTTCCTATAACTTGGTGCATGTCGTAATATTTATATTCAGCTAATCTTCCGCCAAACACGTATTTAGGAAAAACACTTTCCGCTAATTTTTTATATTCCAAGTACCTGGAGTTGTTCTCTGTATTGTTTACTGGATAATATCTTTCCTTTCCAGGTTCCCAAGAATCAGGATACTCTCTGGTTATTATAGTTGAATCTCCTTTACCAAATTCAAAGTGTTTATGTTCGCATATCCTAGTATAAGGCACTTCCTCGTCAGTGTAGTTAACCAAAGCATTTCCTTGATAATCTGGCAGGTTCAATTCTTCCGTTTCAAATCTTAGACTTCTGTACTCTAACGATCCATGTTGGTATTCGAAAAATTCATCAATAGCTCCAGTGAAAATTATTGTCTTAGCTATTGCCTCAAACTCTTCTTTATTCTTAAAGAAATCAACTCCTAATCTAACCTCTACGCCTTCCTGCATGTTTTCTATCATCTTGGTGTATCCCCCAATCGGTATACCCTGATAGATGTCATTGAAATAGTTATCATCAAACGTTAGTCTGATAGGGAGTCTTCTGATTATGGAAGAGGGCAATTCTTTAGGATCTCTGCCCCATTGCTTCTTAGTGTAACCGTAGATGAATTTTTTGTAGATCTCCTCTCCTACTTGCGACAATATCCATTCCTCTAAATTCTTCGGAGAATCTGAATGTATTTTTACATCTTCGAGAACTCTAGAAGCTTCCTCTGGAGTTCTGACTCCAAACAGCTGGTATAAAGTAAATAGATTTATCGGGAAAGAATAAATATCACCCTTGTAGTTAACCTTAGGCCTATTAACATAATGATTGAATCTAGCAAACCTGTTTACATAGTTCCAGATTTTCTCATCAGAGGTGTGAAATATATGAGGCCCGTACCTATGAACATTAATCCCGTTTATGTTCTCAGTGTAAGCATTTCCAGCATTGTGATTTCTTTTGTCAATTATTAGACATTTGTATCCAGCTTCGTTTGCCTTCTGCGCAAACGTGGATCCAAATAATCCGGATCCTACAATAAGAAAATCATACCTATACATTCTTTATTAGATTTTGATACCTTAATTTATGATCCGCTCTTTTCTTTCTTTCCGTAGCATATTCCTCGCTCTCCTCCATCCAAGGGAGTTTCAAATAAACCGTAGAACTCCACTCATCTTCAATAACATTAGTTCTTATATAATAGTAGGAAGCTATTGAAATTCTAGGGCTTTCCCCTTTATACGGATATGGGTGCCCGTGAAAATTGTTTCTGGTATCAAATAGTACCCATCTGTTAAATTTGGGTTCTATAATTTCTATAGACCCGTTATCGTCCCAGAATTCTAACTCCCCTCCGTCACCTGGTTTCCAGTTACTGTTTAGATATCCTATAAGATTAATACATCTTAACATCTGTTTATCGTCATTATAAGACGTTGGGAGTATGTTGAAATCCTTATGGATGGATAGGTATCCACCTTCTTTAGTTTTATGTAATCCCCCACCCCATCTTTTTTCATCAACCAAAAGATCAGGAATTCCCGTTATTTCCGAAACTGTTTTGACGAAATCATCAGAATGAACATATCTAAATAGTGAAACTAGTTTCTCTGGCATTTTGTTCTGATCGTTCATTGCATACTTCTCATACTCGAAATATGGATTTGCATAATGAATAAAATCGGAATCTTCTATCGCTAGAAATTCATCCTGACAATTCAAGATGAATTCTTCGTCAAATAGGTTGTCTATTACAACGAATCTAGGAGATTCAGTGGTGTAACCTTTTTTCGCTCCTAGTACTAAGCTTTTGTTGATCATAGCATATTTTTCTTTATATGCTCTTCTACTGCATTATACCGGAAAGAATTCGGGGTATCGTGAACCATCATCGGGCTTTCCCATTGTCTAGTATACCACATATGGATAGCTATGTCTTTTGAATTCTGGTTTATTCTGGGATTAGTTGACTTGAATCTTTCATCAAAATGGGGGTATAGATAATTGAATTTTCTACCCCCCTCTTTTAACATCCATAGGATCATGTAGTAAGGCTCTTGTTCATAACTACAGTTTTCCCCATTCTCCATGATTTCGTGCGGGTACACGAAGTCTGAGCGGTGTTTATCGGCATTATAGAGAATACCTTTACTGTTTCTCCATCCGTCCACATCATGTTCAAATTTAACATCTCTAACATCAAAATCTAGATCGTTAAAGTGTTCCACTTTGCCGACCATGAAAAATGAATTAATTGCAACCGGATTAGCACCTCTGTAGTGATGATACCCATCAGAAACTGCTGAAAGTGTTATACCATCCTCGTCCATCTTTTGAATAAGCTTTAGAAGTTCTTCCCTGCTATTAAGGAAGCAATCTTCATCCAAATGTACAAACCATTTGGCGCTTGTATTCTTAAGAGGGAATAACCAATGAAACCAAGCATACGGCCAATTCTCCCTCCCGTCGACAATAAGATGATCGCTTTCCGGAAAATGTTTTTTGATAAGTTGTTTTTGGTAATTTAACCACTTTGTATATAAAGTGGTGGTGACAAATAGAATGTCTTGATCTTTAATCATGTTAGTTGGTTTGGTACCCCCTGAGAGACTCGAACTCTCACCCGAAGACTAGATCCTAAGTCTAGCGCGTCTACCAATTCCGCCAAAGGGGCATTTATATTTGTACAAGGTCCAGGACTCGAACCTGTATGCTGTTACCAGCGGGGACTTGTTCATCCCTGTGTCTTTCCATCGGCAGTTGTACACCTGCTCGCTTCCACCACCCTTGTATTCTTAGTACCTGGAGCCGGAGTCGAACCGGCACGGGCCTTACGGCCC
>Ga0315909_10004305_pt1 | contig 16893 bp, 28 predicted proteins | sample LakEriMetagenome_11_FD_203527 | JGI IMG/M metagenome (GOLD analysis project Ga0315909, IMG submission 203527) | Freshwater fungal communities from buoy surface, Lake Erie, Ohio, United States - Buoy 2 MA125 | ecosystem: Environmental > Aquatic > Freshwater > Lake | place: USA: Lake Erie, Ohio...
TGAACGTTCTCATGTTCATCTTGCTAATCGGGGTTGCGATGATCTGCACAGCGCGGTAGACGGCAGTTAGCGATAGCGCAAGTTCTGGTGTTGCGTAAGTTGCAGCTCGAGACGGAATAGTCGGCTGCACTGCGCGAGTCTCCTCAACGCGGCCTGTTAGGCGTTGCCATATTGATGCCATAGCACAATCCTAGGCTATGTAATGACATCCCTGTTATTTGAGGCGTGTCGCGCTAAAAAACTTGGATGCCTGGAGTGAGTGCTCGGCTCGAAACGTAGAGCGCAAACACCGTCGCCAACAGTGCGTCAATCTCGCCATTGGACTTCTCGCGCGAGATTAGCCAAGTCTCGCCAGAGTATTTAGTCACGCCATTCTGCGTCTGGACGACCAGCAGTGGATCGTTGTTGTGCTTCACGGTGCCTGTGGCAAACATGGCATAGACGGCCGAGCAAGCCTGACTAACTTCCTTAGTCCACAATTGCCAAACCGGTATCCCAGCCAACTTGAGACGCTTAGCCAGGCTGTTTAGGTTGCGGTCGTCCATGGCAATCGCTCGAGGTGAATGCTGTGTGTAAAGTTTCGTCAGCTCGTTGAACAGTTGCTGTTCTGTCGGCGCAACGAACGATGCCACAATCTCAGTTTCCTGAATGTCGCCGTTCGAGTTCGCCGCGGCAATCGTGGCGTATTCCCAGTTGCGGGCAACATCGACGGCAAAGACAACGCCCTGCATGTTCGAGATGCCTTTGCCACTAGCGGCTTTGAATAGTTCCCCAGGTAGCCATGAAGCAGCTGTGCCTGAGATGAACTGGTTAAGCGTGTAGCGCCTAACCTCATGTTCGGGCTGGGTGAGGATGTCGGACAAGACTCGATCTAGTGGGATGCGTCCGCAAGCGATTGCGGGGTTCGCGGTCATGATTGCGGTGGGGCTGTCAATCGGGGCACCGGTTGGAGCCTCCCAGATGAACGCGCCAAACCGTTCGTTTGTGGCGGGGTTCTCGATTGCTTTAGATGCTGACTTGTAGAGCTCTATGAGCGTCTCTGAGGTCTGGTCGCCCGCGGTGGTAATCATTATCACCATGGCGTCGTCCATGGCTGTGGTGCCCTTTGTAGCGGCCGTCCAGATACCTTTCTTAGCCAAGTGACCCTCATCGAGTATTACGCGAACGAAAGGCTTGCCCTGGAGCGCGCCCTCTTTGGCGGGGCTAACTTTGTATTTGCCGGTGCCGTCCTGCTTGGCGATGCCTCGAGTTTCGGTAGTGCGCTTGAACCGTTTAGCCAACCAGCCATGAAAGTCGATGACATGTTTGACGCGATCGTAAATAATCGTTGCCTGGTCATAGCTCGACGCAATAGAAGTCACATCGCCCTTTTGAAAGAGCATCGACTCCAGCGCAAGGCCACCACCAACGACGGTCTTGCCATTCTGGCGACCCATGCTGACCAAGACTTGACGGTAGCGCAATTCGCCAGGGTAATCGGGGTGATCTGCAGGGTAACGTTCCAGGATGTGGCGCAACAGCCACTTCTGCCATTCATCGAGCTCGATAGGCGCGTCTGATTCTGGCGTGACCCAGCAGAGTTCCATGAGTTCGATAAGCCGGTCGCCGTCTGTGATGAAGTCCTCGGTTAGAGGCGGCGTGAACCTGGCAGGCAGTTGGAGCATTAGCGCGACGCCGAGTAACGCTCCAAAGATTCATTCTGAGCATCGAATGTGTCTTTGTCTGTAGTTTGGCCAATTATGTAGCCGTTGCCGTCGCAACCCTCTTGGTCGCACTTGATACCAGGATTGATTATGTCTAATGGCCAATCGCCAAAGCCGTATTTAATTGAATTGCAGACCGAGCATGCGACCTGCCAGTAGTGAGTTACCTGTGTCATTTTGTTCCTATCTTGTTAGTAGTTCTGCTAATGGATCGTGCTCGACGTTCTGACCCTTGACCTGCCGGCTAATCTCGAGCACAGTCTTGCGCAGCTCGGCCGCGGTCGACGTATTCGCCTCCGAGTCGAACTGAGATGCCAGCTGGAGAGCTAAGCCTGCAAGCACCATTTGTTCTAGGTTCAAGCTCAGGCTGTCTAGCCACGTTTGGATTGCCATTCTGACCATTTGGTTCAAACCTCCGAATAATTTGACTGGTTCGTAAAAAAGAAAATGCTTGCGCGGGATTGCGCGTGAATCACGAAATAAACGCTATCGCAATTTTTTTATGTAATTCTCTACATTTTGCCTTGTAAGGCTCTGTAAGGCTCTGTAACGCCTCCGTAGGTCTGGCTTGACGTATGCATACCACACGTTCTGCCAACGCCTTATACGCCATTTGAGCGGTGTTTTGGTGCGTTTGTAGACATGTTTGCCCAATTGTTCTGCTTTCTGTGTAGTGCGGGAGGCTACCGTGTATCCCCTCCCCCCGCTTTCATCTGGGGGGCGGTCTATTTCCAGCGGTCTGAGCGCCAAGGCACTCGCTTGTATGTGCGGTCTTGCTTGCGTCCGTTGCATACTCTGCACATGCTTTGTAGGTTCTCGATGTTGTGGTTTGGTTCACCGTTGCCTGGGGCGATTATGTGATCTATTGTCCAGTCGCCACCCTCAAGGTCTTTGCCGCACATGGTGCAGATTGGGTCGAGCACTTTCTTAGCTGCTTCTCTGGCCAATCGCCATGCGTTGCTTTGGTGCCAATCAGCCACGGTTGGCCTTGTCTAGCAGTATGTCTGTTCGTATCTTGTCGATGCCGGCCATGATGTATTGCAGGTCTTTAGTTGGCTTGATGTTGTTTGCATCGAGTTCGTCTTTGAGCCATTGTGCGATCATAAGTAACGCTCGAGCTGAGCCGATGCGTTCTGATGATTTGATGAGTGGTTCCATGTAGGACTTGATGTGGTCGTTGATTGGGGTTTCGGTCATTTGGTTTCCTCGATTAGTTGGATGAGTTTGAAGAGTTCGGTTTGGTAGTTGAATGCGCTGGGCTTTTGCCAGTTGTCTTTAATTACGGTGATTAGCGCGATGATGCGTTTGCGTTCTTGGATTTGCCCAACTAGGTGCGCTGTGTCGATTGCTTTTTCCATGCCTCTGACGGCTGCTTGGTATCCCTCGTCGAAGCTCATGCGACTCGGTGCAGTTCTGCTGTGCGTTCACGAATCTCGAACAGGTTTGCTAGGTCTGGTTCTTGTTTCATGATTAGCCGGGCGTAGAGTGCGCGGTAGTTGTTGTTCAACTTGTAGCCTCCGTCTTTACCCTCGTTGAGGTGTGAGTTCCACCGGAGCACTTCAAAGAGTGTGGCGATGCCTAGTTTCGCTGATCCATTTAGTTGCCAGGTGCGAGCTAGTCGAACGAGGCCGATGTAAACCTCTGGGTGCTCTGCGTGAAAGTCTTTGAACTCGCGCTCGATGCGGTCTTCTCTGAATATGTCGAACATTAGCGGCGATTCTGGAAGTCGTTGCGGAGCACGTAGCCGAAGTATCCGAAGACGATTAGTAGCCAGGGGATTCCGACGATTGGTGTCCAACCGTTGTCGCCTAGCCAGACTGCTGTGATGAATGTGTATGCCATCCATGTGGCGAATACGAATGCGTTCATTGTGTTGCCTCTCTGTGTGTTTGAGGTGTCGGCCTGGGTCACACTGCAACAAAGGGGGGAATTGCCAGATCCCCAGGCTCGACTGACTTAATTTTGAGACTTTGCTATGACATTGTCAAGTTACGGCGTGTCGCCCTTATTCTTCAAGGCCTGGGTCTTCTCTGCCTGGGTGCATTGTGGGCGCGAAGCCTATGGGCAGGGTTTCTGTTTGGGTGTTGGCTTGGCTGTTGTAATCGGGTTGGTCGTCTCGATCGGGGCAGTTGTGTTTGCGTCGCCATTCGCGCCAGAGCTTGATTGCTTCTCGGCTGTCAGACTCGAACTTTGCTCCGCAGCTGCAACGTTCCCGAATCATTCATCGAGCCAGACTTTGTAGGCTGCGGTTACTCTGCCTCGTTGTGGGTCGATGAAGTGTAGGCGCTGGCTTGGGGTTGCTGATGCTGCAAGCATGACTCCTGCGTAGCGGTTGTCTGATTCGGTTGAACCTGTCTGGTAGACCGAGCCTAGTCCGTTTGGTAATGCCCATTCCATGTGTGTGTGGTAGTGACCAACGTAGGCGTCTCTGAACTCCCAAGGGTATGAGCCTGATTGCCATTTGGTTACGTGGCCAACGATTGTGGCCGGTGATGCGAAACCGTTGCGACCAACTTCGTCACCATGCAAGAGCAGTGCGCGGTAGTTGCCAATCTCGATGCGCTGAACATCTTCAGGGCAGTCTTCCCAAGTGAGTCGCTTTTCGCCTGCGAGTAGTTGCCTGGCTAGCTCGTAGCACATGCGGTCAAAGTTGTCGGCGCGTGGCACTGCGTCGCGTTTAGATCCGATGCGCCCATGGTTTCCCCATTCGGCTACTACTGTCACGTTTTCGTATTCCGCGAGCGCGACTCTGACAACATCGACGATTAGGCGTGAGACGTTGACGTATTGCTCGAAGATTGTGGAGTCGATTTCGAATGCTTGGGTTGGAAAGTTAAAGAGACCCTCGACCATGTCGCCACCGAATGCGATTGTGACGTCTTTGACTGGGTGGTCTGCTCGGTGCATGTTGGTTATCTTGACGGCCTTTTCGGTGAAGAGCATGACGCGCTGGCGCATTACTTCGGTGTTGTAGGTTGTGGTTCTTTTCGCGCCTTGCCAGTCGGTCATAACCCAGAGAGCATGTTCGCCCTGGCTGCGTCTCTTGTCCTTTGGTGGTGCTACGATTGCAGGCACTTTTCCGAGCGCAATCATGGCGTCGAATGCAGCTGCGTGGGTTACTTCGACCAGGTGTTCGGTTCTGTCTTTGGCTTTTAGTAGATCGCGCTGGGCATGGACTAAGGCTTTGCGGAGTGCCTGGACATCTGCCGGTTCTTCGTATGGGGGTTCTAGATCTTCCAGCATGAACATTTCCTTGCTCGGTGTTTGCTCAGTGGGGTCTCTGAGATTATGAGCCCTCGGTTGTTTAGTTCATCGGCCAGGGTTTTGATTTTCCATTTGGCTGAGTCCATGACTGCGGCCTCGAGGATTTCGGCGTCTGGTTCGCTTAGTGATTCGAGCAGCTCACGAACTTTGCAGGGCAGTTTTCTTGCCGGTGGTTGTAGGTTTTCAAGCATCGGGCTCATCCTGCCATACGTGGATGATTACGCCTGGCAAGGAGTTTTCATCTGCCCAGCGTTTCGTGATGTTTAGGTAGACGACCCTCGAATCGTCCTCGATTAGGAACGAGTCGGTCATGGCATCGAGGACTGATCGCGCCAGCTTGTCGATGTCAGGCTTTTGGGTCATGAGATTGGTTTTGTTGCTTTTGGCTTTTTCCATGAAGAAGCAAAGAGAGACGTTCACTGCGCCTTTGTAGCGGATAAGCTTTGGGTCTTGCGCGAGTTTGGTGGTGACTAACTTGCGCCAGGCTTTGTTGCCCTCTGAGGCGTCTACCAGGACAGCCCGGCCACTGATGACGAACGCTTTCTTTGAGCCTTGTGGCGCGGCCTTGCCAGGTATGTATGAAACGAAGTGTGTCATTTGCTTTCCCTCTCGAACCATAGGTCTATGGCCTTGTCTTCATCGGTGAATCTTTGAGCTGCGTCGAACCTGGCTGTGACTGCCATTTCATCGTCAAAGGTTTCATCCCAGATGCGCTGGTTGATTATGTGTGAGATTCTGCGGTGTTCTTTGGCGTTCAGTTCTTTGAGCTTGTTGCGAATCTCAACTTTGTCGTCAAGTTTCCAACCAAAGTCTTCGACTAGCAGCTGCACATCGTCAGCGGTTTTTATTCTCATCAGAACGGAGCCTCCTCTGCTGGAGTGAATGCCGCCTCGATTGCTTTGGATGCGTGTCTTACGATCACACTGTCGTTGATGTGGTGCTCTACGCCAATTTTCTCTTCACCGGCTTTGTTTGTGTATTGGCTGACCTTGGTGCTCATTCGGCCGTTGATTGAGATTTCGTCATGTTCGCCAACGTGTAGCTGTGGCATGTCGAACCAGGCTGTCCATAGAACGAACTTCTCCTGGCCTTTGAAGTCTGACTTCTCCCAGAACTTGATGATTCCCTTGCCGGTCTGGGTTGAGATTGACGATGCAACTTTTCCTGATACTTCGACTACTGGCATTTCTGTGTGTCCTTTTCTTGTAATTCTGCAGAAGTTATCCACAGGTTTCCTTATATGATTATTTAAGAGTTTTATTTAATTATTATTAAGTTTTATTTGTAGGACACATGTGTCCTGTAATGCGGTCAAGAATGTCCTGTATTGCTACCAAGAATGTCCTGTAATACAAGTCTGCCTGTGGATAAGTCTCGGTGCCATAAAGTGCTATCGCACCACTCAGGACAGTCGGTTCTGATGAAGTATCGGTTGCTTGGACTTGATCCGAATGCGACTCCACCATGTCTTGTAATTTCGATTTCGCCCATGGCCTCGAGCTCGTTCAAAGCGCGTCGAACTGTGCGCGTTGAAGTGTTTGCATACTTCGCCAAAGTTTCCTGTGACGGGTAGCATCCGAGTTCTGGGTTGTCGTTGGTGTGCCAGGCAATTGCCAGTAATACAACTTTGGCTGTGCCTGTAGCTGGTGAATGGTGCAAGACTGCACTCATTGCTTCTGCGCTCATCTGTGTGTCTTTCCTGTATAGTTTGGTTGTGGCCGGATTTATCCTAGCCGCCGCCCCCAAGGTTTCTGTGTGCCTGGGGGCGTTTTACTTTATGGCGTGTCGAGTGTGTCTTTGATTAGTTTGCCACCGGCATCCACAGCGACGATGAAGTCTGCTGGTTGTAGTGATCTAACTGCGTCTTTGCGTAGTTGGCGCAAGCCGTCGAGGTCTTTGGCTTCGACTAGCTTCTCGAGGTCTGAATGCCAGTCGCGCTCGTTGTAAACGGTGCCGCGCTGAACTTTTTCCATTTCCTCTTTGCTTGGACGTTTGCCTTTTGGCGAGTAAGAGAATGTTGCCAGGGCGCGACCGATAGCCGATGTGGCACAGTTCTCAACAAATGAGAGCTTGTTCACCGGTGACGAGTTTCTGGTCTCTTGCGCGAAGTCAATGCTGACTGGGCGTGGGTCGTCGCGGTCAGCGAAGATGCTGGCCTTGATAACTATTTCGGTTTCGTTGATTAGCACAATCTCTGTGTGGATGCGACCCTGCGGGTAGTCAGTCCAGAACTTGTGGATGCGTGAATCGACTGGTTCGTAATCGTTTGGTAGAAATGCCATTTGGGCACCTTTCTGTGTTTGGTGCTTTCATTATAGGACTAGCGTGTCACTTCTTCTTGGTTTTGGAATTGACCGTTTCGATAGCCGAGTTGATTGAAGTGTCGAAGTCCTCGTCTGGCACTTCACCCTTGCCTGCGTAGGTGAACAGAATAGCCATAGCAAGCCCTAGAACGGCTCCTGTAGCCCCGAACTGTGCAGATTCGAGTGGTTGTAGCCCCTGAAGGCTCCCAGCCCCTAGAAAGGCGATTCCTGCCCCTATGGCGAATGCGGCGATTCGGAGCACTCTTTTGACTGGGCTACTTTTTAGCAAGCTTTTTAGCAGCTGGCTTTTTGGCTGGCTTTTCAACTGGCTCCTCCTTGTCGGCAACTGTGATTGTTTGAGGTGTTAGGCATGATTCGATTAGGGCTAGTGGGTCGCAGACTGGGTTGGTTGCCAGGTTGATTTTGTCGCCGGCCATTAGGTGCAGGTGTGCGCCTGATGTGGCTGACCCTGTGTTGCCTGACTTGCACAGAATTTGGCCGCCCTTGACTGGGTCGCCAACTTTCCAGAACTTGGACTGATCTTCGAGTAGGTGGTAGTAGCCAAAGATGTAGACCTCGAGCTTGCCCTTAACAACGACCGGTGCGCTGATCTCGATGAAGTAGCCCAAGACGCTGGTTTCCCCAATGTTCTTCACGCGACCTGATCCGATTGCCAGGAGCGAGGTTCCTGACTGCACTGCGTAGTCAACGCCGCGGTGCGAACCAAGTCCGAGTTTTCTGCGTAGTGGTGACCAGGTGCCAAAGGTGTCGCTAATGCGCGAAGGCTTCGCTGGGTGGAACGTTTGAACGGTTACTTGCTTAGACATTGTTTGCCAGGCTTTCTGCGATTGCGACGATTGAGCCACCGATAGCACCGGCGAAGCCCATGAACAAGTAGATTTTCTTTTGTAGTTCACGGACGTCGCGCTCGAGCTGCTTGTATCCGTTCATCTCGGCCTTGAGTGTTGCCAGGTCTTTGATGATTGTTATTAGCAACTCTCTGTCGGTTGTCTCAGGCATTAGATAACTTCAACCCAGTCTTTAGCGTCTTCGCTCCAGGTGTATTCCTTGCTGTCGGTTGGATAGGGCTTTGGTGCTTGCCAAGTCCAAGACTCTTCATCCCATTTCCATGATGTAAATGGTTTTGCAGGCTTGAAGTTGCCGGTGCTTGCCACGTAGGTGTCGCCTATTGCTGCAAACTTTTTGCCAAAGTTGGCGTTGTATGAGGTTTGCACCCAGCGACCCTCGAGTCCGATGCTGTTCAGAAACTCTTCGCCTCTTGATTCCTGAGAGTTGTCTACTACAAGAACCTGTGTGACTGTGCCGTTCTCAATTTTTGCAAAGTGTGCCATTTTTAACTCCAATACTTAATGATGCATGTTCCTGAACCCCCTGCACCGGCGGTGCGATAGGTTCCGTCGTGGTTACTTCCACCGCCGCCACCTCCGAAGTTAGCTGTTCCTGACGTGGCTGGGTTGACGTCGAATGCGCCGCCACCTGCATTAAGGCCACCAAAAATTCGTGATGCTTGGCTAGTTCCTGCTCCGCCACCGGCTCCATAACCATTTATGCCAGGGTTGCCAAAACTAAAATTTGTTGTGTAACCTAAAGCACCTTGAATTACAGATAGTCTCGGGGATCCAGATGCGTGCAAAGTATTTACACCACTGATGTAAGGGTGCAAAATTGCAGCTCCGCCACCGCCGCCAGAAACTGCAATTGAGGTGGTTCCTGCTCCGCCACCTGATGCTACTTGACCAAAAGCGGGAATTGTTCCATTAGCTCCTGCGCCTCCGCTACCGCCAAATGAAGTCACTAAGCTACCAAAAGTGCTTGATGATCCGTTTGAACCGGGAGTTGCAGACGAGGCTCCAGCAGCTGCACCTCCTGCGCCAATTGTGACTGTGTAACTAGTGCCAGGAGTAACCGTGATTGTCTGGCTTAGGACACCACCGCCACCGCCAGCTCCGCCTTTATGGTTGCCTGTGTCGGCTCCGCCACCGCCGCCACCGCCGCCAACAAGGAACAGTTCAATCTGGTTTACCCCGGCAGGCGCGCTCCATGACTGTGTCGAGTTGATGATGACAAACGTTGGGCTTTTAGTCGTAGATGTGGGAGTTGGCGTTGGAAATACTGTTACAGCCATTAGCTAATCTCGCTTCCAAAGAGCTGGAATGTCAAAGTGTTGCCCGTTGCTGATCTAACGGTGACGATGTCAGTTGCGTCGAGGGTTAAACCGAGTGTAAAGGCCACAGTGGTGTTACCGGCAATCGGTGCATCAAAGATAATAGCGTTTGTGTGGGATGTGGCTGCACCGTCTACTCTTGCCCAGACTCGAGAATTGACTGGTGAGGCCGTGACGTTTGTGATAGTCAAAGTTGAAACTATTGTTTCGGTAGCCGCTGGAACCGTGTAAAGGTCTGTGTCGCTCGTTCCCGCAGGGTGCACCTGGCCGAGAATCTTGTAGTTTATTGCCATGTGTTTATGCTCCGATCAAGAGAATTGGGCTGAGTGTGTCTGGGATAACAACTGGTGGTGAAACTAGGCTCCAAGTTGAGCCGGTGTAAAACCAAAGGTTGCCGGTATCCACTAGGTAAGTGACCATGCCGGCCGTTGGCACCGGTAAGGCTGTGCCTCGAGCTGTGGAATCGGCAAAGACCATAACGGTCTGATCCATAAGGTAATCCTGGACGCGAGACGCGGGAAGCGTCTGCCCATTTACAAAGTCAAACCAGCCGGCCATTTAGAACTCTTTCCATACGTTTAGCGTAGTGAACCAATTGTTTACATCTATGCTGTGGCTCACTTTGATTACAGTGTAAACCGTGTCGATGTCAATGTCGTCGTTGCTCAAAAGGACTCTAACTGTGTCGCCTGGCATAAACTCAATCGCTTCAGTTAGATCGCGTGAACGGTCAATCGCTGGGGTTGTTACGCTTTGCACAGTTGTGATTGGCTTAGGCGCAAAAACAGCGGCCGCCCAGGCATCGGCGTCTGCGGTGGTTGCTAGGTCAACAGTGAAGTCTTGTGAGCGTTGTCCGAATAGGTCGATTGAGTCCTCGTCCGTGTAGAGCTGTTCGAAGAGTGGGTCGCCTAAGTATGGATAACGTTGCTTGACAAGAGTGCTGTTGAAAACATGCTCGGACTGCATAGCCGAATCTAAGTCAGCCATGCACAAGTGGTTTGGTTCGCCATGGTTATTGCCAATGGTGTAGATGTAGCCGCCAGTAGTGGCGCGTGGCCGATACTCGAGGTAACCGGTGTTTGGGTTGATTGCAATAAATCCAAGCCCAGCAGTTAAACAATCGGCGGCCACCGCGCCAAAAGTGGTATTCATTTGTGGAGTGCCAGACATAAACCATTCGGGGTTGATGCTAAAGCTGTCATAAGGAATAACAAAACCTGTTGCTGCAACTTCGTCAATTGCTAGGCCGATTGCTTCACTTGGTAGTAGTGCTCCAGTGGGCTCATAGTCAAAGCGGCGGTTTACTAGCAGAGCCCATAAGTCTGTTGCGTTGACTGTTATCTGGTTTTGTTGGTCAGGTGCGTAAGTGACGTCGATGTCGTCCAGTGTGCCATACCACAGGATGAACTCATATGCCCCGCGTTTTGCTTTGATGCGAATTTCGACACCTGGGCGAATGAATGGGTAGTTGTTTGGGTCGAAAGTCCATGACTGCATTTGGATTGTAGCTCTGCCAGCGTCAGCTTGAAAGAATACGTTGGAGCCCATAGAGCCACCGATGCTGGTCTGCACTTGGTTTACTTCACACTTCAAGTCCTGCCAGGTAATGTTCCCTGAAGCATCATCTCCAAGCACGTTAGAACCGCCAAGTGTGCTGATTCCTAGCACAAATACGTTGCGGGCTTCTTCGGCCAGCAGCATCTCAACTTTGAGGTCTGTGGCGATGTCGAAGTCTGAGATAACAGCCATTAGTTTCTTTCAGCGACTCTGATTGAACCGGTGAATCCTGTGCGCAAGCCATTGTTAATTGTGTTTACAATGTCTTGGGCGTTGACTTTTGGAGTGTTGATTGTGACATTGACGTTATTTCCATATCCAGGGAAATTGCCACTTGTGCTTGGCGATGGAACTCCTAGCCTTGGGGAGTTAGGGAAGGTTGGAATGATCCGCCCCTGACTGTCTCTAGGCCAATCTCTCTCTCCACCTACAGGGGCACTTCCGGGAACGATCAGGACTGAACCGGCGGCTAGCGCGACTCCGCCAGCGGTCCCCAGAGCAGCCAAAGGACCTGCAAGAGCGGCTGCGTTCATCAGGAGAATGGCAGTTTTCAAAGCGTTCACCGCTGTGGTAATTGTTCCAATTGCTTTTACGGTTCCAGCGAACACTCCCACGCCTGCCACAAGAGGCAAGAGCCAATCCTTGTTTTTGATTGCCCAGTTCGCCGTGTTAGTCAGTTCGGTTAAAACATTTGAAGCTGCGTCAGCAATCTCCTGAAGAGTTTCCTGTCCAGGAGGAGAAGCCATCCAGGTCGCAAACTTATCCAAGATAGGCAACAGCGCCGTTCCAAGTTTCTCCTGGATTTCTCCAAAGATAATCTGCATCCGCTGATAAGGGTCAAGGTTAGCTGCCTCGGTTGATGCTCCCTTGAACGCGGCGGCCATGTCTTCGATAGGAGTCTTAGACCCGCGAAGGCTAGGAATAAGTTTGGTTAGAGCCGTGTCTTGGCCAGCCAGGCTCTTTGCCATAGCCTGCGTAACAGTGTCCAGGTCTTTACCGGTCGCCGCGCTGGCATCGAGCGCAATCTGCAGCAGCTCATTAGATCGAGTGACATCACCGGTCGCAATAAACAACTTCTGGTAGGCAGGGCGCAAACGGTCGTCAGCGATACCAGCCTGAATCTGCATCTTGGCAATTGACTGCTCGGCCGCTTTGACGCTTGCATCCGTTGCTTTGCCAGTGTTAATCATGGCAAGAGCAAGCAACTCCTGGCTCTTGCGGTCTTCGATAGCGGCCTTGGTTGCTTCTTGAAGTTCGTTGGCGATTACCTTGAAAGATAGACCGATACCGATAGCGGCAAAGGCTTTACCGATGCCTGCGCTAATCTTCTGAGCAGACTTTCCCATTGTGCTTAGATCACCCTGAGCGCCCTTGGTGGCCTGTGTCAGCTTCTTAAACTCGCCAAGGATTTCGACGTTGAGCACTAAACTCATCTGCCAGACCTTTCCTCGAGGGCTTCAATAAAAGCCCTATATTCTGCCAGCGTAAGTTGTCGGTAATCAGCAGGGCTCATTCCTGTCGCTAGACAGAAACTCGCCATGCGGTCAAGAGACTCTTTTACGCTTGCGCTTTTGGGTCTGCAAGATACTCCGATACCCAGGTGGTCGCCTCGTTAAAGGTCATCTTGCCGACTTCTTCAATTTTGGCATTCTTGTCGCTGCGCAGCTGCAATAGCCACACCAAGAACTTTAGGGCGCGTCCAGGGAACTCGCCTTTGCCGAATAGTGCATTGACTGATGATCCAGTCAGTTTCTCAAGCTGCTCAATTTCATCCATGGTTAGAACATCGAGGATTGTGCGTTCGCTACTCATCTGTGCCTTTCGTAGAGTTTGTTTGGATCAGTCTATCTATTGAGCGATAATAGTTTTTGTAGACTTCATCCCTTGTTATGCCTAGGGCTTTCACAAAGAATGGCTGTGGTTTTATGTTGCGCCTAAACCAACCCCAGTGAATAGGGTTTGCATAAGGAACGGTTCTGCCTGTTCCCGCTTTGATTTCGACTTTGCCTATCAGTTTTGAAACCCGAATAGAGTTTCGCAACTTGCCTGTGCGCACTGGAACAAGGTTTCGGGCTTCGCGGGCAACTATCTCACCAGCTTCGTTACCAGCAGACTTAATGTCCTTGGCATCGACGCCGATAGCCTGTAAGGCTTTGATAGAGCTGCGAAGACCCTTGACCTTGATGCCAGAGGTGTTCGACATTACTAGGCGGTGACTTTCTCCACGCCGTAGAACAATTCGTTTGCAACATCGAGACCTGTGTTGCGAACAGTCAAAGCCACTGAGAACGAAACAACCTCGTTCGAGGTTAGGTTCAATGGTGGCAGCTGGTCGAACACAACGGTGCCCTCGTAGTGAGGTTCGTTGGCTGTAGCGGTTGTGTTGCCGTTAGGTGCGATAACAAACGTTGCGGTTGAACCGAAGTTTGCCCAAAGAACCTGGTAAAGGCTGTCGCTGTCGCCAGAAGTGATTCCGTCGAGGGTTAGAGTCCATTCGCCGCCAACGCGAGTCTCGCAGAAGGTCTGAACGTCGCCAGGAGCGTCGCCTAGTTCTAGGACTACTGAGGTGGCATCGCAAGCGTAGTCGGTGCCTGCAATTTTGAACTTAATGTTTTGCGCTTTGATGCGCGTTGATGCAGCCATTCCTGGTCGCCTTTCTTAGATCGTAATCTGCAGGTCAGTTTGCACAGACACTGCAAGATACTCGGTGTTGTTGGTTTGTAGGTTGAACGGTTGGCCGGCACTAATCATTCGTGCGTAGCCAGGCAAAGCGTTTATGACTTGCTCGAGGAGCGCATCAAGTCTCTCTGTTGCCAGTTTGTTAGTCGCTGTTGCGGCGACACAGACAAGTTCAAGGTTCAGCGTGTATTCGCTACCAATGGTGCTAGGACGTAGGTAAGGAGTTCCGCTGTTGATGATTACAATCGGTGGCGTGATGCGTTCCGGCACGAAGTCCGAAACTATCAAGCCCTCGGCCACTAGATCAAGTTTGAACTCGACCTTTGCAGCTGTAATCTCGTTGGTCATACTCCGTAACCTACCCAAGGCTGGAGTAACGGGTAGACGGCAATCATTGGATCACGTGCAACGCGAACCGGTGAACCGTCCAGGGTGGCAAACTGCGCCACGCCTTGAGGTGCGGAGCGACGGTGGAAGAGTTCCGACGAAGCGATGTAAGTCGCCTGGTCTTTGATGTCTGCCGGCACCGTAGTGACTGCGCCAATGTAGCGCGTGACAAGGGCAAGCCCTGATGTCAAGCACTCCTGTGGGAATGCGGTCTCTTCGGTTCCGACATAAGCCTGGAACTCTTCCAACGTCACTGCCATGGGGAACCTACTAAGCGGTTACGTCTAGCTTGACGATCGCGCCCACGCGTGGGGTTGCGATTGCCATGTAGCCGTAGACAGATACTGAGTCGGTAAGGGTGGTGATGTCACCGTCAGTTAGGCGAACTGGTGCGCCTGCTGACTCCATGGTGATAACAGCTGCGCTGTTAGCCATGTAGACAACGCCTGAGCCGATTGCTGGGTCAACGATGATAGGTAGACCGAATACAGAGCCTGAGAGTCCAGGGATGTTTGCGGTTCCAATGTTGTTGAAGCCGTTGCCGTCTGCTAATAGCACTGGGCGTCCGTCGCCTGCTGCAACCTTTGCAATCTTTACGTAGCCGTCGGTGCCGGTGAGGATGAACTCTGGGCGTAGACCGGTGTTGGTGAAGATGTAGGCTGCACCGTTGGCGATACCCTCTGCAAGCGATGAAGCGGTCTGGCCGTCTGCATCGAAAGTCTTGCCGGTGTAGTCCAAAGCTGCAAGAGCGGTTACAAGTGCACCGTTGGTTGCGCCTGCGTAAGCAAGTGCTAGACCCTGGAATACCTGGTCAAGGGTGTTGACCTGTGAACGCTCAACATACTGACGTGAGAATGAGGTGTAGCCACCGTAGGTCTTAACTGGGGTCGAGACAGTCTCGAAAGTCAAGTTACCGAATGCTAGTGCTTCGTTCTCTGGGTCCTGAACATCGACGTCAAGGGTGTTGGCGTCAATCTTCGAGTATTCAACAGTTAGGCCGGTCGCTGGTAGTGCTGCGCGGCTGAATGCTGTAACGGTTGGGCGGTTGTTCGCGATCAAGGTGTTGATGTAGCCGAACCATGGTGCAACTACTGCAGCGTCTGCTGAAGTTGAAGCGGTGCGAGCGAACTCCTGAGCCTTGATGTCGCCAGCTACGAGAGCCTTAGCGAACTCACCCTGTGAACGGAATTCCGCTCCCAATGGTGCTGGTGTTGCGACGGTCTGACCGGCTTCGACGACGCGGCGGAGTTCCGCAACTTCGTCCTGAACGGCGCGAACGTCAAGTTCAATGTTTTCTGGCATTGAATTATCCTGTTCTGGTTGCGGTTCGCTGGTCTCGGCAGGGGTTCCGCCGTCCTCTCGAACCTCGGTGATGTTTGCTCCCGCGAATGCTGGGAACGGCACGACTGAGACCTCTTTAAGAGAGACCTTTGTGCGTGTAACTGTTGAACCGTCGCGCTCGCTTTCCAGCGGAACGAAGCCAACAGAGAATTTGTTCAATACACCGTCGCGCATGAGGGTCATAACCTCGTTGCCTCGAGCGGTGTCTGAAACCTTTGCGGTGATCTCGTAACCTGCATCGGTGTCGCGCCCAGTGAGCACCTTACCGATTGGTTCTTCGTGACCGTAAAAGAGTTTGACGTCGGTGACATCGCTGATTGCTCCAGGAACGAAACGCTCCATGTAAGCGCCACCGATGTTAGCGTCTTGACCGTAAGGAACGGCTAGACCGGTAATGGTGCGCTCCTCGAGGTCGGCGCGAACTTCAAATTCGCGGGTTTCCATTTCAGCCATTTAGACCTTCCTTTGTTTGCACCATTTCTGGAGTTAGGAATCCTGCGTCAATTCCAGTCTTGTAGTAGTCGTAACGAGCTGCAACGTCGGCCTTGAATAGGTGCTCGAAGTCGAACTCGACTCTTGTGCCTCGAGGTAGACAGTTGCTTAGCGCGTCGGTGATTGCGTCGGTGTAGGCCATGAGTGTGTGACGGTAGAACACCTGGTTCTCGTCCTGCACGTTGGTGTAGGTGTCTGATGATCCAGGCACAGAGGTCAAGAGCAGACGGCTAGGCACTCCGTAGAGGCGGGCAATCTGTCGGACGGCCTGCTCCTGGATGTCGGTGAACAATGCGTCGCGTGGGCTTAGTGAAATCGCTTTGTAGTCGAAGCCGTTGCCTAGGACAGCGACCTGACGGTTCTGTTGCTTGTTGTGCCAGGTTGCGGTTACGGCCTCAGCGTCAGCTGGGTTTAGCATCTGGTTGGTGGTCAAGATACCGGTTGGAACTCCAGCCGCGCTGAACCAGTTAGCAGCGTAGTCGCGTAAGTCAAGTGCCGAGGCGATGTCTCGGTTGCAGGTTTCGATAGGTGAAAGCCCTCTTAGGAATCCAACGCGGCTGAAGATTTTCAGGTGCTCCATGTCGCTCTGCGGAATCTCTCGACCCTCGTAGAAGTATTTGACGCCCTGGGTGATGTCATTTGTGTTTACGTATTGGATGCTGACTGCGTTGCCTGGCAGGAGGGTTAGGTTGTTTACTCCGCCCGATGTGCCGTAGTTCTTCAGCCAGAATGCGTTGCCCTCGAGGCCAAGAGCAACGACGGTCTGAAACAAGAAGTCGCGGCGGCTCTCGAGAATGTTTGGCTTGTTTACGAGGATAGGGTTTTCGATTTGCATTTCCATGCCAGTGGCATAGCGGAACGTTCTCATGTTCATCTTGCTAATCGGGGTTGCGATGATCTGCACAGCGCGGTAGACGGCAGTTAGCGATAGCGCAAGTTCTGGTGTTGCGTAAGTTGCAGCTCGAGACGGAATAGTCGGCTG
>Ga0315909_10004306_pt1 | contig 16890 bp, 7 predicted proteins | sample LakEriMetagenome_11_FD_203527 | JGI IMG/M metagenome (GOLD analysis project Ga0315909, IMG submission 203527) | Freshwater fungal communities from buoy surface, Lake Erie, Ohio, United States - Buoy 2 MA125 | ecosystem: Environmental > Aquatic > Freshwater > Lake | place: USA: Lake Erie, Ohio...
ACAAACCAAAATTAAAAGTAAATCTTAAGGGAGTAAAATATGTTCCCATAAGTTATAAATTACAAGGAACTACTTTGTCCGTAGACCCGGGATACTATTTTATTAGACCTGAAAAAGTTATTGTTTCTGACTTCATACTTTCTAAAATAATTGATGCAAATTTCAACTATTTCATTGGAGTTAATAATCAAGCACTAACAGATATCTCAATATGTCTTATTCCTAATAATGAGACATTAGAAGTTATGATGTTTGAAAGAAATAAAACATACAACGACGTAATATCCATTGAACGAATAGATTTCTCTGAATTATCCGCTTATCCTTTAGGAACCTTTGTTAAAATTGCTGAAGTTGGGGCAAGACCTTTAGAAAATTATACTTACTATTTTATAAACACTGATAATAACGGAAATTGCACCGATTTATCTTCATCTTGGACACTTGAGGTTAGAAAAAAAGTAAGAAATATTATCGACCCTGTTGTTCCAATTATTAATAACGTTCCTTCAACAATAGTTAATAACATTCCGATTCCTGGTGTAGATGGTAAAGACGGTAGAGATGGTATAGATGGTAGAGATGGAATAGATGGAGGTAGTGGACCTGCCGGACCTGCCGGACCTGCTGGAGCTGCCGGACCTGCGGGAGCACTTGGACCAATAGGACCTGCTGGACCTGCGGGAGGACTTGGACCAATAGGACCTGCTGGACCTGCGGGAGGACTTGGACCAATAGGACCTGCGGGACAAAATGGAACTAACGGAATACCCGGACAAAATGGACAACCCGGAGGATTAGGACCAATAGGACCACAAGGACCTGCGGGACCTACCGGAGCATCTGGCACTAATTCACTATGTCCTGAATGTCCTAAAGATAATACAGGAGGTACCGGCACAGGCACGGGAACAGGCACGGGAACAGGCACGGGAACAGGAACGGGAACAGGAACGGGAACAGGAACGGGTACCGGCACGGGAACAGGAACGGGTGGAGTAAGTAAAACATATTGGAAATTAGAACCCTGCACTCCCGGAAATATAAATAAATATATAGAATTTAAGCCTAACATAAATGCAGTTTATTTTGACCCACCTACCGGTGTGTATTATATTTACATAGGCGCAAAAGAAGAGCTCGAAAATAATATAAACTCTAAAGACATAGGAACTAGTTTAGTTAGTACTTTATTTAGTTCTTGTCCTACTTCAACTACTGGGACAGGTGGAAGCGGAGGTAGCACAGGAGGTACTGATACGGGCGCAGGTAACAAATATTGGAAAGTCTATTCATGTGACCCCACAAAAGGACAAGGATATACACCCAATGAACCACTAAAAAATCAAATATACTTAAATAGCAATAATACCGGTTTATATTATTGGGATGGTTCAGCTCCTGAATTCTTAAAAACTACTAGTGGAATAAATATATTTACATCTCTTACAAAATTAGGTAACCTTTCAACCTGCCCTAATTCTGGAGGCGGAGGTGCTCCCGTAGGTAGAGATATAACTATTTATGAACTGCACCCGTGTGATGGACAAGGTGGTAGTATTTTCACTTACGAAAGAATGAATACGATAAATCAGATAGCAAATCTAACAACTGGTATTTCTTCCTCTAAAACTTATCAATATAGAGGACAAGTGTATGTTATTAGAGAATCAGATTTAGGAAATAGAAAAGTAGTTAGTGTTAATATAGAAATAGGTAATCTTGAATGTTCTAAAACAGGAACAGGGGGTGGTACCGGAGGAAGTACAGGTGGTGGCGGAACTCCCGGAGGTGGTGGAAGTACAGGTGGTGGATCAACCGGAGGTGAAGAAAGAATTTTTGGTTCAGGCATTCCAGGAAATACTATAGAATTTGGCAATTATTCCAATGTCTCGAATAATCAAAATAATCAGATATGATAGATAGATTCGTAAATAAAGATAAAATAAAGGATTCGTCATCATTAATTGAAGGAGTATCATTTGATTATGAGCCATTCATGAGTCTAGACATATCAAAAGCAATAGTAGATGAAATAAAAAATCCATTCTCCATAGATTCTCATGTTTATAATACAAGTTATGATTTAGTTAAGTCAGCTTATAATGTAAGAAATGATTTCGATTCTACTTATGATGATATAAATTTTGATGTATGTAAATTATTTTTTGATTCAGAAATATTTGAGGGAACTTACAAAATTTGTTTTAACTTTCTTTATAATATTTTTGGGAACATAGATAATCAGTACTTTTATATTCAAGAGATTAGCCCGGATGAGTTAGAATTAAAATTAGCTATAAGGCCTACATACTTAAAAAATAACCCAGATGTAATAGAGAAATTAGAATTGTTTAAAAATAAAGTCTCTTATTTAAGAACATTAGGGTTTATTAATAATATCGTAATAAATTTAGGAGAAAATAAAATTTACTCAATTATAAACATAAAAGTAGATTGTGATAATGAGTACGTTATTTATGTTAAATTATTAAAACCTATAGAAAATTTAAAAACAGGAAATCTATTACATATATGTTATAAAGTAGCTGAAGATTATTTTGATTCATTCACTGTCACTTCTCCCGAAGTAGTTAGTGAGCCTAGAACTTTAACACCTAATTATTCCATAAATACTCCGAGTGGTGAATCCACTAATTATAATACTTGGAATAGCTTACTTCCGTCTAAAGACGAGAACATTTATCATTATTGGGATACTTTATTAGATTCAAATTACGATACAGCTAATACAATCATAAATAGAGTTATATCATCTTCGGCTTCCGTTCCTTTAAATATAGATTACTCTGTATTTTCTAATTTTGTATTTTACGGATCAGCACAAGAAAGATTAAAAAACTATAATTATAAACTACAATTAATTGAATTTTACAATAGCCAAAGTAATGCAATAAAATCAAGTAATTCTTCAGGCAGTAATTTTGGTATTGCCGACCATAATAAAATAGTAAAACGATCTTATCAAGTTAAAAATAGTTTTGATGAATTTGAGAATTATTTATATTATTCTTCAGGAAGTATTTTTTCTTATGACATAACAGGCAGTATTACTCCTGCGCCTAAGTATATATCTCAAAATAAGTATTACACATATCATATAACATCTTCTGCTTATAATTATTGGTATTCGTCATCTTTGTCTAAAGCTAGAAAATTTGATAGTACAAACTACAATACATTATATGAAGCAACTCCGGGTCATATTGTTAATGATTCAGACAACTCAGAATATTTTGTTTTCCTTGATATGATAGGTCAGCATTTTGATAATCTATATGCTTTTACTAAAGAATTAACATCCATTCACAGGAGAGATGAACACCCTAAAAGAGGTATTCCTAATGAACTTCTTAAAACTTATGCAAAATCTTTAGGATGGGAGGTAAATAATGGATATCAACTTAGTAATCTTTGGTTATATAAATTAGGTACAGATAATACAGGAAGTTTCTTAGAGACAGGTACTTTAGCTTCTCAAGCACATGAGTATCTAACACATCAAATTTGGAGAAGGATAGTAAATAACATACCTACTCTTTTAAAAACAAAAGGTACAGAGCGAAGTCTAAAATCTTTACTTTCCATATATGGTATTCCTCAAACATTAATTAGTATCAAGGAGTATGGTGGAGCAAGACCTCCCAAATATAATCCCACTCATAAAAGTTACAGATATCAATACTTGTTAAAATTTGATGGTAATCAATTCGTTAAAATTCCGTGGGGTCAATCCATATCCCCAAACGAAAATCAAGTATCTGCTCCTAGAGTTTCCGAATTTAGATTTAATACAACAAATTCATCTAGCCTTAGTATGAGTTTATGGTCTATAGAGGATTCTAAAAATAGTAATAAAGTATATAATAATTTAGAATTAGTAAGCTATAGAGCTTTTTCAACTTCATCAAGGAGTGGTAGTTATGCTTATGGATTTTTAAGATATAGGAACGCACAAAGCACGTCTAATTCAACATCTTCTTTCTCTATAAAAACAATCCAATCCCAGTATTATCCATTTTTTGATGGGGATGCTTGGAATGTTAGGATATACACGGATAGAAACATAACAAACACTAAAAAAACAGGTTCTATACATATTGAGTGGAAAAAATCTAGTGGTAATTTTGAAAATTGGATTAGTTTTTCTGGCTCAATGATTGTTACTTCCTCTTCTGATATTTCCTTCTCTTGGGGTTCTACTAGTTCTTTATCTACACCACACAACATTATATTAGGGGGATCTACCGGCAGTCAATATGCAGGAGTTAGAGCAAGTAGATACAGAGGATTCTTACAAGCGTATAAAGACTACAGCGATATATATTCAGAAAAAATATTTGAGGAGCATACCTTAAATCCTGCTGCTTACCACGGGTCTTCTTACACAGCATCATTTGATACATTGAATAGATTTTATCCAATGGGTGTAGATGCTCTTAGATACGACCACTCTACCTATAGATTCGTATCTTCTAGTCACCCTAACCGAATAAAATCACAATATACTACCGCTAGTTTCATAGGATTCTCCGGGTCTCAAGAAAATCAATATAAGCCTTATTCAGAAATTTATTATAGTTACTCACCCTCTATAGGAGCAAGTGTTATAAAAAGTGATAAGATACGAATAGAAGAATCTTTTTACACTAATCAATTATCTCCGGAAAAAAGAGTACAAATAAACACTTTTGATACAGACCCAGTTGATTCAAATAAATTAGCTGTAGTATTCAGCCCAACAGATCAAGTAAACAGGGATATATCAAATCAATACGGAGGTATAGATTTGGATAATTTAATTGGAGACCCTTCCGATTTGTATAAAGACGAGTACAATAACCTTAGAATAAACCGAGAGAATTATTGGAAGAAGTATAAGAATAGAAATAATTACAACAAGTACATAGAAATATTTTCACTATATGATTATTCTATATTTGAGCAGATAAAACAATTAGTTCCGGCTAGGGCAAATCTTATAGCAGGTATTTTATTGGAGGAAAATATATTAGAGAGGGCTAAAGTAGCAAGAAAAAACCCTTCTATGACTAATCCACAATATGAAAAAACAATCATAAAAACTGATAGTCAAGTTGGAGAATATATATTGTACACAGGTTCTATAAGTTATGCACCTCCGGTAGATATATCACACAAAAAATATACATCATCCTTAGATTTTAACATAGTACCGGATTTTGAACAAATAAAATATAGCACGAGTACAGATATGCCACCTGATTTAGAATTAGAGTACAAAAAATTTAAATCAGAATTACCGGTTACTGTGACCCCTGACTTTAAACATGAAAAAATAACAACTACTTTAAATTATTATGATGGATATTCTTTATTATTTTCAGATTTAGATTCTCATAAAGTTAATCAAAATGGAAAATTATATGAATTCGGCGGGGAAACATACTTATACAAATATGAAAATCTAATGGACATCATAGAAATGAGTAGAGACATGTCAAATATATACTCTATTTCAGATTTAGGAACATTAGAACATGTAAAAGGAAATATTAATATACTCAATACAAATGAAGAAAATGATATTAATTCAAACATGGAATCCTTATACTATTTTGATGATGAAAGAAATTTAATTGAATCATACGCAACTTTAAACAGACATTTATCGTTTATAGGAGATGTGTTGCATGTTAGCGGATCTACAGAAGAGAGCATTGCATATAGATTTAAAAGAAATGGAACATATAAAGATAGAATATTAAATAGAAGAAAGATTATTTTTTATGATGGAAACACAAATGTAATATCAAATGATTTTAAATTGGATTCATCACATTATAAGATAGAAAATATAGTGGGTAAAGTTACTAATTTCAATATCGATAATTTTTACAATGGCAATAACTCATACAATTATGTTTTGTCATCTAGTTTCCATAATTTTAATTCTACATTAACTAAATTTCAACTGAAAGAATATTTATATAAGAATGAATATGTAATAAATGATGCTGGAAATATTTATAGGAATAAATTGTATGTTACTCAATCTATTATAGAATCTGAAAGAACTAATTTAAAATATAAAAAAGTAGTATATCATTACTCATCTAGCACCGCCGTAAGTTATTCTTCACAATATCAAAAAAATCTAAATCTAGCGACATTGATAAGCACACAAAATTATTATTCATCTTCTCTAGTTCCTACTAATTACCAATACGATGAAGACTCTGTACCTAATAGGCTTAGATTTACTGGATGCAAATTAACTGGGTTAGATTTTAATGTAGACACAACAGATACTATTGACGGTGGACCTGTTGTAGAATACAGAGAAGTTAGCGCAAATCAAATAATAGTGTAAAATATTATATTTCAAAGTATTTATTATAAAACAAACAAAATGGGATACCTAAACAATAACCAAATAACAGTAGATGCTATTTTAACCCGCAGAGGACGGGAATTACTTGCACGAGGAAGAAATGAATTCCAAATTACACATTTTGCCTTAGCCGACGATGAGATTGATTATTCACTATGGAATACAGACCATCCACTTGGTACCGCATATTATGGAATTACCTTAGAGAACATGCCATTAACAGAAGCAGTAGTGGATGAAACTCAAATGATGAAATATAAATTGGTTACACTACCTAAAAGAACAGTTAGAATACCAATTATATCCGTAGGTCAAACAGCAGTAACCTTAACAAACGGAGAAGAAATAACAATCTCTCCAAGAACTATAAATTTTGAAGGCGGAAATACTACTTTTGGATATACCGCGACTTTATCTGATAGTGACGTAGCTTCTTTTGTTGGCGTAACTAGAACTCCTGCGCAAAATAATGGTCAGGATTTAGCTTCTTCAACTCCAAGAACTATCACAGACACCGAGGCAGCACAATCAATAAGTGTAACTGGTTTATCATTTACTTTAAAAGCGAAAGGCTCTACATTAAATCAGAGAAAAGCCACGTTAGCAATAGTAGGAAACGAAACCGGAGGTAGAGTATCCATTAGCTTAACAGTGAATAGAATTACTACAGGAACAACTCCTGGAGCTGGTATAACTGAATAAACAATAAAATAAAAATGGCAAATACAGATATATTTACTACATTCAATACGGCCGATATTGTACCTAACCAAGAGGAAGTAATTACTAGAGCTTTATTCTCAAATAATGATGGTAACTTAACAACCTTTTTTACATCTTCCGGACAAACGGCTACACAGAAGAGGTATTATTATGAAATTTTTAATAGCTCTTCAAACGCCCTAGGCTCCGAAGCTCAATTTAGTATTGCTTATGGACAATACAACGGATCCGGCTCTGCTGATGAAGGTGGTCAAATAAACGATACACCCACTAGAGCTATTTACGGTCAATATAAACAGTTATGTTTAGACCCCGGAGAAAGGAAATTCACAATAAATGGAAAATCTACAGATAGCATTTATGTAATTAATGTGAATAGAGCTAGATTAAGAGAATCCTTAGATGTAGGTACTTTAGAAATAAACATAGCTCACCTCTCAGGCTCTCAATTTATTGCTGGGCCTGGTAGTAACTCTACGCATACCGGATCGAATGTAAGATTAGCCGGAAATAATAAATATATGAGGTTAATTGATGACTCTAAGTCCAATCCCGCCTCTGTAACTACTGCCGGAAAAGTCTTTAACTTAGTGTCAGGGTCTCTAGAATCTGGCGTTTATAATCCTAGCAATCCTCAAAAATTTGGTTTAGTATATCCAAATTTAGGTATTGTCGTAATGGATGGCACTGCACTTGATAAATCCGCTTCTTTTGGCACAGTATCTGGCTCTGAAGTTGCAGGAGATAATGCTTTTAAATTATATAGGTCTATGTCTGGTTCTGCAAAGTTCCAAGATTTATCAGGAGATAAATTAGGGTTCCAAGCCAGAAGTTCAGAAAAAGTTAAATCTACTCATTATTTTGTAAGAGTAAGAAATGATAGATATAACTTTAGTAATAATCCAACATTTATAACAGGCTCGGAAGGAGATTTCTCTGAACCTACTTTTATAAATGATCCTAAAGTATATATCACAACAGTAGGTATGTATTCGGATTCTTACGAATTACTAGCGGTAGCTAAATTATCAAAACCTTTACAAAAAAGTTTTACTAGAGAAGCTCTTTTGAAAGTAAAATTAGATTTCTAAGAATCAATATTTAATAGCAAAAACATAGTGTGCAATGGATTTTATGGACTTTGAAGTATATTATTATTTATCAGAACAAGATAAACAAAGCTATTTAAATAGTATAGGTTTTAATAGTGCAGATTATTTAACTTTGTATAATGCGTGGTTAACAAACCCTAATAATCCTATAACAAATCCACCGCCTCCACCGCCTCCACCGCCTCCGCCAACTCCTAATTTTCCCGTATTTGTAAGTTTTTGTCAAGGTGGTATAGCTCAAACACGTTCAAAAGAATTCCCTTCTACGATATCTTTGAGCGCAGCAACTCTTGAATTTTATAATGAAATAAGTAATATATCAGGAGTTAATCCATCATCTATTAGAACTAGTACTACACCTATTCCTATTTCTCTTGTTGATTGTTCACTTTTTGGTAATCCTCCTAGTCCGCCAACACCACCTAGTCCGCCAACACCTCCTAGCTCTACTACAGTAACTCTAAATGCTTCATTTTGTAGTCCTCAAGGACCTAGAACATCTTCTTTTGGTCAAGTTGACGTTGCTTTTAGAAATCAGATTGGAAATACCTATAAATCTCAATTAGAAAGAGAGGGAAATACAAACGTATCAATTGCTTTTGACTCTGTTCCTGCGTTACCTACAAATTGTCCTTCTACTAGCGGAGGAGGTTCAACACCAACACCTCCTAGCCCTACTACGGTAACTATAAATGCTTCCTTTTGTAGTCCTGAAGGACCTAGAACATCATCTTTTGGCCAAGCTGCCTTTGCAAATAGAGTTAGTATAGCGAAAGCATATAAAGAGCAGTTAGAAAGAAATGGAAATACAAACGTATCAATTGGAGTTGACTCAACTCCTCCACTACCTACAAACTGTTCTTCTACTAGCGGAGGAGGTTCAACACCACCTTCTAATATTACTTTGTCAGAAGAATTAAGAGCTTCTGGCTGTTTAAATGGAGCGGTTAGAAGAACTTTTAAAAGAATTGAAATTGAAGCATCTTCTGGGACTACTAAAACTTCTGAATTTTTTAGAGATTTCCTATCTATTCAAACTGTATTATTTAGAAATCAATTATTATCCGAAGGCTATACTAATTTAAATATAACAACTAGTCCTAATCTCCCACAAGATTCAGATTGTACAGCAACTGGAAATAATAATACAACATCCGCAATACCTCAAGTATTAGCTGCCGTACAATTTCAAGAGTGTGATGGGTCTATTGTTAACCTAAGTAATTCTATAGCTACTCCAGCTCCTTCTGTTAGTATTAATGGAATTGGAATTTCCTTAGATACAATAAACAAAGGAATACTAGGAGATTTTGCATACACTTACAAAGCAGCTACAAGTACCGTTTTTTCAAAACCAGGTACATATACTGTAACTTTTGGAAACGTTTCAGGTTGGAAAACTCCATCAGCTGTAACATTTAATTTAAATTCCGTTAATGAATACGGAGGTGGAAATGCAGGAGCCGGAATATACGTTAGGTCTAATTGTAATGAAAATAAAACTATTCCTCAAATTCAAGCTGCTGTACAATTTCAAGAATGCGATGGTACAATAGTAAATTTAAGAAATTCTAGCAGACCACCCGCCCCATCATTAACAGTCAATGGTAAAAATCTCCCATTAGATAGGTTCGGCCCAGCAACGTATGAATCATTCATATTAGGAGATAGTGCTTATATATACAGAGAATTAACTAGTTTAATATATTCAACACCCGGAACATATACTGTAAATTTTGGTGATATTCCTGGCTGGGTAACTCCTACTCCTGCATCTTTTACTTTAAATTCAAATAATGAGTCTAAAGGAGGAAATGAGGCAATTAGGATATACAAAAGATTGGGGTGTGATGGACCTGAACCACCTGAACCACCTCCAACACCTCCGGGACCTGGACCTACCGGCCCCGGCCCTACCCCACCACCTTCTCCAACTACAACAACTACTACGACATTAAGAATTCCGGACTCTAATTGGTTAAAACGTATAAATCCAATAGATAACAGAAAGTATGTATTTGATGTAACCGAAGGTTTATTTTCTAATAATGTAAGGAACTTAATTACTTTCTTTACAGGTAGTACTTCCGAAAATTACAGTAGATATTATACACATGTATATGATGAGAATCCTAAAACATCATTAACATCTTCTATTCAATTTAGCATAGCTTACGGACATAGCGGAGGTTCTGGATCTTTAGACGAAGGTAATAAAATTAATATAACTCCTACTAGAGCTATTTATAGCCAGTATAGAAATTTAGTTTTAGGTAGACCTGACGTTAAGTTTAATCTAACAGGAAGAGATACAGATAGCATATATGTAGTTAACTATCAATCTAAAAGATTAAAAGATAGGTTAGATGCGGGTGTTTTAGAACTAAACATTGCACACCTATCTGGCTCTAGATTCTTAGCAGGGGGAGGCACTAGGGCTACACATACTGGCTCAAATGTAAAATTAGCAGGTAATAACAGAGTTCTTAGATTAATTGATGATTCTAAAATAAACATAAATCCTGATTACACAGATGTTGGGTATTCTTATAATATAGTTTCCGGAACTTTAGAAACAGGAGTTTACAATGAATCTAATCCTCATTATTATGGTAAATTAATCCCTTCTTTAGGCATAGCTATTTTAGATGGTAACAAGTTAGACCTTTCAGCTTCTTTCGCAACTTCTAATGCTTCGGAAATAGAAGGATACAACGCTATTAAATTATACAAATCATTTTCCGGATCTGCATTAATACAAGATATTAGCGGAGATTACTTAGGAATGAAAGCTAGGAGAGTAATTAGAGAATATAATGACTACTATTTTATTAGAATTAACAACAGAGAATTTAACTTTACAAACAATAATAGCTACTTTATATACAACAAGATAGAAAATCCTACTAATCCCGGAGATTTATCTATGCCATTAGACCCTAATTCACCGGAAGGTAGAGAACTAGCCAAAAGACTTACAGAGACTAACGGAGAAATATATGAAAACTTTGTAAATAATCCTCAAGTTTATATTACTACCGTAGGTCTATATAACGCTCAAAGAGAACTTGTTGCAGTAGGTAAATTAGCTAAACCCATACTAAAAAACTTTACAGAAGAATCTATATTTACTGTAAAACTTAAGTATTAATATGAGTACATTCGCGCCAATAAGAGGTGAGGATTTTAATATTGCGCCGTTTGAAGTAAACAAGGAATATTATATCCTCACCGGAAGTTATTTAAATCAAGGTTATAAAGTACAACAAGGACTTTATTATAATGGGCCTATTCATATAAGTTCATCAAAAGACGTAACATACCCAAAAAATTCAGATGGGTCATATAAGTACATTGTCTATAGTTCACTCAATCATCTATATTATAAAAGAGGATTTGCATGGGCTAATTGTTTAGAAGGATGGGACAGAAATAGAACTACCAAAAATATGTTTTTAACTGCTAGTTTACTTTCTATTCCTTCTTTAAATTACGGAGACAAGATTAAAGAAACCACATTATATTTAAAAGGACTAAACAACAATGTACTTTTAGTAGACGATGGACACAATAACTTATATGACAAGAATATAAATACAAGTTCTTTCCTAAATACGGATAACTTATGTGGCTATTGGGGATTTCAGGACGCACATAAGGCTTATAGATACGGTAGAGGAGGTAAGAAAACATTGTTTATAAGATACGAAAGTGAAGTTATTGAGCCCCAGGAAAAATCAAAATCATATCAAGTAGCTTATTCAAGTGGTATTCCTATAAACGGAACTAGAACAGGATTAGCTGCGGAATTTTATGGCGATGGTTATATTCACACTAAAAACTTTGACACGGTTAGCTTTGAGTCAGCAGACAATTTCACCATAAGTTTTTGGTTGAAAGCGCCGGTATCTCAGAGTGTATTAACTAGCAATAAAAATACAGTAATTGACAAGAAGTCCATATTGTATAGAGAAGAATTCGGAAGATTAAAAAGAGTAAATAAAGGTAATTTAGTAGTAACCGATGTTTTTTCATCATCCTCTTTCAAATATTACCCAGTAGATTATTACCCGTATGATTTTTCCGTACATAATCACACTCATTCACAGCCGGGAAAATTATCTTTCAGTAGATCGGATGGTTTTTCTACATTGCAATTGACATCATCTAATTCCATTTTAGATAATAATTTCCATCATGTATGTTTAGTTAAGACAGGTTCAAACATTCAATTATATGTGGATGGAACATTAAATTCATCAAGAGCAGATGTTAAAGATGAAACTGTCAATGTAAGTGATATAATGATAGGAGCATCTTCTTTTGATGGAAGAAATGGATATACAGGACTTATAGATGAATTAAGATTTTACAATAGAGCAGCAACATCTCAGAATGTAGCTAGCTTATATAATACATCATCTATTTCATGTTACCAGACAAGTAGAGTGGGTAATGTGTTTTATAGAACAGGTAATTTAGTAATCACAAGCCCGGATAAAAAATATCATGAAATTTTATCTAACAATTGGTTGCTTTATTATAAAAATAGTTTAACTTTGTATGAATTTGAAATGTTATGCAGAATTAAAAGAGGTGATTTTAATCTCACATTGAACCCTTCCTCTACTAAGACTGTTAAGAGTACGGAGTATTTGGATGATTTCACAGGTTCTTTATCTCCTTACATAACTACTATTGGCTTGTACAACAAATATAACGAGCTAATTGCAGTAGGTAAAATGGGACAAGCAATAAAGAAAAGAGATGATGTAGATTTAAATGTTATTGTAAAATTTGATTATTGACATGGCAGGATTTTTTAACAATTCATTTAAGACTAGACTAGCGCAGAAAGAAGGGTACAGATCTAATTTCGAAAAGTCTATTGCTCTACAAATATCAGGCTCTTTGGGAGTAAACCCTAAAGATTTGTATGAGAAAAAAGTTATTAAGTACATAAAACCCGAAACTCCTAGAACTTATTTAGCAGATTTCGAGTTACCCAATAATATTATTATAGAAGCTAAAGGAAGATGGACTTTAGAAGAACGTAAAAAAATGATGGATATTATTTCATGTAATCCTCATTTAGACATCAGGATTGTATTTCAGGATCCTCATGTAAGAATTTCAAAAGGAGCTAAAACCACTTACGCCGAGTGGTGCAATAAACACAATATAAAATGGGCGGCTTATTCCATACCTAAGCAATGGTTTGAAGAGAAAAAATAATTATATATGCGTTTTAGATTATTATCGGTTTTAGAGGAAGTGCTAGGTTCTTCGGAATCAGCGGGTAAATCAGACATTGTATTTCATTGTCCCTTTTGCAATCACCACAAAAAGAAGTTAAGCGTAAATTTAACTAATCAAAAGTATCATTGTTGGATTTGCGAAACTAAAGGGAGGAGCGTAAGTAATCTTTTCTACAAATGCGGTGCCACAAAGACTCAAATTGATCAACTTAGAAATGTTTTAGAGTATTATCAAATGAAAGATGACACTCAAATAGACATTCCTACTGCCTTATTGAAATTGCCCGATGAATATGTATCATTAGACAAGGTTCCTAACAAAGCTGTATTAAGTTTCTTAAGAAGATTCAAGCCTTCTTTCACAAGTCAGGACATAGTAAGACATAAGGTTGGATATTGCCTAACAGGTAAGTATGCGGGCAGGATTATACTACCTTCCTATGACAAGAACGGCACACTTAATTTTTTTGAAGGCAGAGATTTTACAGGTCTTTCGCCTTACAAATACTTAGGCGCCCCTGTTAAGATAAATGATATTATAGTCAATGAGTTTTTCTTAGATTTTAAATTCCCTATAGTTATCGTAGAGGGTTTTTTCGACAGTGTATCAGTAAGAAGGAATGTGACTTATTTAACGGGCAGCATCATATCAGAAAAGTTAAAACATAGACTACTCATGGAAGAAACTCCTTTAGTATATGTTGCTATTGACCCGGACAAAAAGAAACAAGCTATAAAGTATTGTTTGGAATTAGGAGCCATTGGCATTCCTACCAAGCTAGTTGACTTAGGTACAAAAGATCCTAGTGATTTAGGGTATGATGACACATGGGATGCTATAGAAGGAGCAGTTGAAATTAATGAGTATTCAGCAATAACAAATTTACTATGATTCTAATAAAAGACACCGGAAGAAAAGTGGATAAGATTTTTCACATTTCAGATATTCATGTTTACAATTATCAAAGACATGAAGAATATATAGAAGTGTTTGAGAAATTGTATAAAATCATTGAGGAGAGAATGACAGACAATTCCATTATATTTTTGGGCGGGGATATCGTACATTCAAAAACAAACATGTCTCCAGAATTATTCTCAGTAGTATCTAACTTATTATCTACATTATGTAACATGCTTCCTACCATAGTGATATTAGGAAACCATGACTTAAATCTAAATAATAAAACAAGATTAGATGCATTAACTCCTATTATAAACAGTTTAAATTTACCTACATTACATTTCTTGAATGAAACAAATGTATATCGATATGAACAAATAGCATTTAGTTTATTACATGTCAAAGATAAGATTGAAAATGTAATCCCCGCAAAATCTTTTGATGCAGAAACAAAGATATTAATGTATCATGGACCGGTAAAGAACTCGGCAACAGCATACGGATATCTATTAGAGGGAAATTATTTAGATGTATTAGAACATGCAGATTATGATTACATCTTATTAGGAGACATTCATAAACATCAATATCTCAATTTAGAAAGAACAGCAGCTTATCCATCTAGTTTGATACAACAGAACTTTGGAGAAGATTTAACACATGGAATTATAGAATGGGATTTAAATGAGAAAACAAGTGAGTTCATTAAGATAGCATCTTCTCATGGCTATTATACATTTAAATTGAAAAATGATAAAGTAGCTGAGAAAATACCTGGAGATTTACCATATAATCTTAATGTAGCTATCACCGCGGAAAATTGCACTCAAGAATTTATAGACTCCTTTTGTGTAGCATTGGAAAAGAAATACAATGTTCTACGTATAAAAAAGCCAAAAGTAACTAAATTTATTATAGACAATGGTAAAGGAGAAGTATCACTAGACAAAGATAACATAATAAGAGACTTTGAATGGAGACACTCGATGCTAGAAAGATATGTTCAAAACGAGTTAAAACAAGAGTACCAAGCGGACAAATTCTTAGATATACATAAAACAGCCTCCTTAGAATTAGATGAGCCTTCTGAATTTATAGGTGTTACATGGAAGCCTTTACGATTTGAGTTCTCTAATATGTTTTCCTACGGAGAGGATAATGTGTTTAATTTAGGAGAATTAGGAGGATTGGTTGGATTATTTTCACCAAACGCCTCCGGGAAGTCTACCCTATTGGATGCTATGACTTACTGTATTTTTGATAAATGTAGTAAGACAAGTAGTGGTGCTGAAGTTATGAATACATCTTCTGATTTCTTTTCCTGTAAATTAGAATTATCGGTTGCAGGAGAGTCTTATTTTATCGAACGTAATGGCAAGAAAGGAAAAGACGGGAAAGTAAAGGTTATTGTTAATTTCTATAAAGAGGATGGGACTTCTTTAAATGGTGAGCAAAGGTATGAAACAAATGACAGCATTAGAAAGTATCTAGGAAGTTATGAGAATTTCATGCTTATAACAATGTATGATCAACATAATAAATCTGATTTTATTGATAAGACACAAAAAGATAAAAAGGATTTATTGTACAAGTATTTTGATATAGACATCTTTGAGAAATTAAATGATACATCCAAAGAACATCTTAAACAATTAAAATATGAAATTGAGAACCACCAAAAACAGAAATACAACGAATCTGTAACGGAGTATGAAAATAGCATAATAGATATAAAGTCTAAGCTAACACAAGTAGAGGGTAGCCTGGATTTAAATAAAAAGAATTCTGACATCCTTTCCGTACAAATAGAAGACAAAAGAAAAGAACTTATACCTTATCCTAAACAATCTATAAACTATGCCACAAAAATAGACGAGGAGAGCAGAAATGAGGCTACCCTTAGTTCATCCTTAGAAAGCAAGAGAAAGTCGTTTGTAGAGGCTAGAAATGCCCTTAAAACGAATCTATCCGAATTAGATGACATGGGAGAAAGAGTTGACGTATCTTCTAATCTAGTTGAAGTAAGAAAAAAACTATCTGATTTTGACAGAGACATCGCAGTAACGGACTCTGAGATAAAATCTAGCAATAAATTAATAGAACATCTACAAGGTTATGAACACGATCCGAACTGTGTGTATTGTGTAAAAAATAACAAGTATGCATTAGATGGAGAAAAGGCTAAAAAAGAGCTACCGGAATTACTTGATAAACTAGAGAAACTAAAACAAAATAAAAATGAGGTAGCAGAATATGTAGAGCATTTAGAAATAGCTGATTCTACATATAAAAAATACAGGGACAAGAAAGCCGAATCAGATAGGCTAAAATCCAACTTGGACAATATAGAAAGCCAAGCAAATATTATAAAGGAGAAAATACAAATCTCAAAAAACTTAATTTTAGAATACTCTGAGAAACTAAAAGAACAGGAATCTTACAAAGAAATAGAGCAAAAAAACGCTGAAATAGAAAGTGAAATAGCTAAATTAGTAGATG
>Ga0315909_10004307_pt1 | contig 16888 bp, 14 predicted proteins | sample LakEriMetagenome_11_FD_203527 | JGI IMG/M metagenome (GOLD analysis project Ga0315909, IMG submission 203527) | Freshwater fungal communities from buoy surface, Lake Erie, Ohio, United States - Buoy 2 MA125 | ecosystem: Environmental > Aquatic > Freshwater > Lake | place: USA: Lake Erie, Ohio...
ACTCGCCTGATGCCCCCAGCCATGCGCCATGGCCACGACGCCCGGCATGAGATCCTCATCCAGACGCACCGTCACCACGGTGTCGCCCCAGGTGTTACGCAGTCTCGCCGTGTCACCATCGGCAAGCCCACGCGCGCGGGCATCCTCGGGATGGACATACAGGGGGTTGAAGCTGTTGGTCCTGGTGCGCAACCGCGGGATATTGGAATACCAGCTGTTCATCATGCGTGCTTCGCGCCTGCTGATGAGCTTCAGAGTGTTCGCAGGCTCCTCGAGCAGACCCTGGAACTCGGCCACCAGCGCCGGGAAGCGCTCACGGAAAACCATCGGGCAGCAGTCCACTTTCTGATCCGTCGTCTGCAGGTGGTCGCTGAAGAAACGGCCATGCTCGTGCGGGCCGAACTCGATCACCTGACTCGCCTTGAGCTCGCTGAACGCAAGGTCGCGACTGCGCAGCATGTGCGCGAACTTGCCCCATGGGTCGACTGCCGGTGAGTCCGCGGGCGCGAGTCCCATCACTGCAGCGAGATCCACCAATACTTCATGTTCAGGCCGGCGCTCGGCCCGCGCTCGCACCACGGCCGGGGTGTACTGGACATAGGGCGTGACCTGGAGACCGGTGGCCATCACGTTCACATCCTCACGCTCGAATGCATCCGTGGCCGGCAGGAGATAGTGGGCATACTCGGCCGTGGCATTGCGATAGAGATCAATCACCACCAGCAGCTCAAGCTCCGGCAGCGCCGCCCTGAGGCGTGCCTCCCCGCCCATGGAAAGCACCGGATTGCCGGCACAGACCACCAGGGCACGAATGCGATCCGAATCGGCAGTAATCAAGTCGGGCAGCAGATTGCCGGGCACGGGAAACACCGGCGCCTGCGGACGGCGGATGCGCCCCTGGGGCGTGTCGATGAACTCGATGCCACCGCGCGGCGTCCGACCAGCGCGGCTGTGCCGGGTGTAGTAGCCCACGGACTGCACGTTGCCACCCGGCCGATCAAGATTGCCGGTGACGAAGCTCGCCATCTGCAGCAGCCAATACGCCAAGGTGCCTTGCCGCCCCATGTTGACACCCGTGGACATGTGGATGGCTGCGCCCTCGGCACGCCCGAATTCGCCCGCCAAGGCCTGCATGCGTTCCGCAGAAATGCCGGTAACAGGTGCTACGCGTTCGGGTGGGTAATCCGCGATGAACGCGCGCAAATCCTCCACATGGCGGCCGTGGCCCGCGAGGATTTCCTCGTGGAAGAAGCCCTGGCGATCGAGCTCGACCAAAAGGGCAGCGAGGAAATAGACGTCGGTATCCGGGCGGATCGGCAACCATTCCCCGGTCTGTTTGGCGCTCTCTATGTGTCGCGGGTTGACGAACACCACCTTGCCACCACGGGCCTCGATTGCCTGCAGTGTGTCCATGGAAGCCGGCAACGACACGAAGCTCATCTGGCTGACCTTGGGATTTTCGCCGATCAGCAGCAGATAGCGGGTATGCGCGAAGTCCGGGATGGGTTGCACGGTCACGGAGCCGAACACGGCCTCGCTGCCGGCAAACTTGTTGCCGCAGTCCTGGGTGACCGCGTTGAACAGGCGCTCGCTACCGAGCCTGCCGAAGAAAGCATGCCACTGCTCCGCCAGCAGGGCGTTGTAGGCTCCAGGGTTGCCGAGATAGCCCGCAATCGCACTGGCCCCATGGCGTGCCCGGATGTCGTTGAGTTTTGCACCGATCCCGGCAATCGCCTGTTCCCAGCTGATGCGCTCCAAGGTGCCATCCGCGGTCCGACGCTGCGGATGGTCAAGCCGATCGGGATCGCGATGAATGTCCGCACCGAACAAGCCCTTGTGGCAGGCATAGCCGCGCGACACGGGGTGTGCCTTGTCGGGGCTCAATTTTTCCAGTTGGCCGTCGCGCACTTCCGCCACCAGGCCGCAAGCCGGTTCACACACCCGGCAGAAGGTCCTCACATGCTGCGTGGTCATGGTGGCACCTCAGCGTTGGGTCGAACGGGCGAGGAAGCTGTCGAGTGCGGCCATCGTCTCGGGCGAGGCTGCCTGGGCCGCGATGCCACTGCCCTCCAGATCGAGCTGGGCCGCGAGCGAGTTGTCTGAGCTCTGCTGGAGCAAGCGCTTCAACTGGCCTGTCGCACCTGCCGGGGCACTCGCAAGCTGTGTCACCACCCGCTCGATCTCGGCCTCGAAATCCGCATCGTCAACGACCCTCGCGATGAGTCCCATGGCCTGCGCTTCCTCGGCACTGACGGTGGGATTCATGGCCAGCAGGTCGAAGGCGCGCTGCGCCCCCACCAGTCGCGGCAGATACCAGGTTGCTCCACCATCCGGCGTCAGACCCGAACGGGTATAGGCAAAATTCAATTTCGCGGAGCGGCTGGCGACCGCGAGATCGCTCATGCACACCAGACTTGCACCGCCACCGGCGGCCATGCCGCGCAAGCCCACCACCACAGGGGCGGGCAGGCGAGCCAGAGTGGTGATCGCCGCGTGAAACTCGATGGTCATGGTCTTCACATGAGTCTGGATGCGTGCGCGCTCACGCACGAATTCACGCAGATCGCCGCCTACCGAGAAGAGTTCCCCCTCGGCCTGGATCAGCACGCAGCGCAAGCCCGGGATGACCTCGCAGCGGACTGCCGCCGCCTTGAGAGCCTGCACGAAAGCCCCATCGACGGCATTGCGATTGGAAGGATTGGCGAGCGTGAGCCGGACGATACCGTCATTGCATTCAAATCGAATCGGACTGGAGTTCATGACATACGCTCCTGATGCAGCGGATCGAGATGGGTGGGTTTGGACACTTTGACCCGGGCGACGACCTGGCGCAGCACACTCTCGAGGGCTGCATCCCAGTGCGCGTCCAGCCGGCCCTGCCGCAGGCAGGCGGCGAGTTCGACCTCACCCGGGAGGGAGGTGCCCGATACCTCGGCGAGTGCCGCACGCGCCGTCTGCATCTCTGCCTCCGCGGCCTCAACAAGCGTGAGTTCGCGCTCGGCCACCGCCAGCAGGTAACTGCAACACATGGCGTGATAGCGATCCTTCTCTTCGACTGTCGGTGTGATCGCCTCGATGAAGGCGCGAACCTCACTCAGGATGTCGGACAGGTTGGGCAGGTTCTGGCTCATCATCACGGCCTCAGCGGTAGCGACCCAGCAGGGTCATGAGCAAATCGTACTCTATGAGGCAGGTGTTCCTGCCGCAGGCGGCAAACGCTGGTGAGCGTCGCGCCCCCGTCCAGTGACCATGGGCCTGCATGACGTTCAGCACGATCCAGCGCACGAAACCGAAGATCTCCCACCAATGCACGGCCTGCGCATCGACCTCCTCTCCAGAGGCTGCCGCATAGGCGGCGTAGAGCGGCTCACGCGCGCAGAAGCCGCCAGCGGGTTTGTCCAGCATGCCGAAACGCCATGAACGCAGGCACAGCCAACCAAATTCCTCCATGGGATCGCCGAGGTGAGCGCATTCCCAGTCGAGCAGCGCACGAATCCCCGTTTCGTCCATCATGAGGTTGCCGGTGCGGAAATCGCCGTGCAGCAAGCATCGTCGTCCGGGGGCGGGCGCATGGCGCGCCAACCAGCGCACGGCGAGTTCCACCGCGGGATGGGCTTCGCCGTAGTAATCGAGGCGCTCCAACTGTGCCGCAATCGGGTCCCGGCTGTCCGGAATGTCAGTAAGAAAAGCCGCCGCCGCGAGTGGCACCCGGTGCAGGCGTGCCAGGATTTCGCCAGCCTGGGTGGGAAAGCGCGCGCGCGCCTCACTGAAGCGTGGATCGCTCAGCAGGCGGCGCGGTAGCGTCTCCCCGTCCACGCAGGCCACCACGTACCCCCGGCCCAGATCATCTTCGGGTGCAAACTCGAAAATCGGCTCAGGCACCGGCACCTCATGACGGGCGGCGAGACCCAGCAACTGGTACTGCAGACGGGGTTCGATGAACGGTGAATGCGCGAGCCTGTAGGTTTCCTGCCGAAACACCATGCGTCGCCGCGCAGACCCCTCCACCAGATCGAACAACAAGGTGCGATTTGATCCGCCCAGGGTGGCGACATTGATATTGGCCAGACTGGCCGCATTGCCGAAGCGGCGGCGAACGGCGGCTTCAAGACGCGAGAGGATCTCGGCCGGCGCCGCTTGGGCCTGAGTGCTCATGCGGGAAGCCTCAGAGCGGGTAACCGACCGGCAAGCCCTGGTCCAGCATTTCGATGTACTCAGTCATGCCGCAGCCCGTGCGGCCGTCCCACTGGAAATGAGTGAACCCTTCGGCGATGCGGGATTCAAGCTGCACCTCGCCCTCCTTGCGGCGGTTGCGCAAGGGCAGCAGAGTCTGGACTTCGCCCTCCACCCGCACGCGGTGACTGCGGGTACGGATACCAAGCTTCACGGCATGCGGATCCTTGTCCCGGGTCCAGTCCGTCCACACATCCAGATCCTCGATCTCCTCGTATTCACCGTCGACCTGCAGTACGCCGCAGCGGCGGGTCAGTCCGTTGCGGTCGGTGATCTTCAGGATCATGAAGCCGCGGTCAGGGCCGAAGTTCGCAATGAACAGGCGGTAGAAATGGATGTTCGTCCAGTAACGAGGTCCCCAGGAATGATCCCGCCAGCCGTGCCCGCGCAAGGTGAAGGTTTCGGCGCCGATGCGCAGATGACCGGACGCATTGGCGTGCTGGTTGAAATGGCCAAGGGAGAAATCACGTCCGTACATCGTCTGCTGGGTCGGGTCCAGCGGCTCGCCCCCGTGCAGCGGCGAATTGCCAGCAAGCTCGAACAGGATGTCAGCCTCGGCCCTCGGGGCCTGCTGGAACACCGCGCGCGGATCGCGCATCGCCGCGGGCTCATCCAGCAGCATGACTTCACCCGTGTAATGCATCGAAACCTGTTTCAAGGGTTCACGCACCTGATAACGCAACCCGCCGGCATCGTGGCGACTGTTGTCCTCGATCGCCGGACGCAGGAACTGGCAGGCCACGCGCCCGTTTGGCAGATAGAGGCACACCGAGAGCTCCGCATGGCCTTCATTGGCCCGGTTGCCGAGCCGCATCCAGCCCCCGAAACGACCGGCGGCGTCAAAGGCGTTCACATAAACGCTCTCATTGAAATTGGACTCCGGGCCCGGTGTATGTGTGTACTCGTCCTGCGCGGACAGCCTGAAGCCTTGCATGCCATTCTCCTCGCGGCCTTCGTTGCCGCAACGCACCATGAAGCAATCGGGAAGATTCAATCGCAAACGGTCGGCAAGGACCGTCGCAAACGCGACCATCCTAATGCGCGCACCTGCGCTTGGCGACATAGGCAAGGCGAGGTGAGTCCTTTAGGCTAGCTTCCACCCTTAATCTCCGAGGAGTTCATGCCCATGCGTTTCGGCTTTATGGAAGACTTCCGCAACCCCGTGAAATGGCGCCGCCCCTTTCCTGCGTTCTACAAGGCGATACTCGATCAGATCGTGCGCGCGGAAGAACTCGGTTACGACAATGTCTGGCTGACCGAGCACCACTTCACCGAGGACGCCTACAACCCCTCGATGTTCCCGACCGCGGCTGCCATCGCCGCCCGCACCAGCCGCATCCGTATCGGCACTTTCATCCACCTGCTGCCCTTCGCCCATCCGGTGCGCGCCGCGGAAGATCTCGCCTGCGCCGACATTCTTTCGGATGGTCGCATCGATTACGGCATCGGCCAGGGCTACTCGCATCACGAGTGGAGCGCCTTCTGCATGAATCGCAGTGAACGTGGCATGAGAATGCGTGAAGGAATCGAACTCATGGTGCGATTGTTCAAGGAAGACAAGGTCACCTTCAACGGCAAGTTCACCCAGACGAAGGAGATGACACTCTCACCCAAGTCCGTGCAGCAGCCTCATCCTCCGATCTGGATTGGCGCTCGGGGCCCCAAGGCCATCACGCGCGCCGCCGAGATGGGCTATCACCTGATGGCAACCCTGGGCCCGGATCCGGCACCGCTGTACGTCGACACCCTCAAGGCCAATGGCCACGATCCGGACGACTTCAAGATTGCGCAATTGCGCATGGTTTACTGTGCACAGACCGAGGATCAGGCGTGGGCGGAGTGCCAACATCACCTCTACCACCTTTTTGATTTCTACGCGGAGATTCTGGCCGAGGCGAATGATGCCGAGGGGGATGATCAGCCACTGCCCATCACCTGCGCGGAGGACATCCGTCATTCACCGCTGGCGGAACACCTGATGATCGGGACGCCGGATCAGGTTGCGCGCAAGCTGGAGAAGTTCTGCGACACCTTCCGCTGCACGGACTTCATCATGGACAGCCAGTTCCCGGGGCTGGACCCGGCGCTGGGTACGCGCTCCATGGAACTGTTCGCGCAGGAAGTGATGCCGGCCTTCCGGCAACGCTGAGGAGGTTTGCAAAAGGGCCCGCGCGCCATGCGCGGGCCTGCCTCAGAGGACGCCGTCGCGGATCATCTCCGCAATGAGGGTCTCATCCAGACCGGCGGCTCTCGCAATGGCCTCCGAGTGCTCGCCAAGTGCTGGCACCCGGAAGTCCACCCGCCCCGGCTCTTCCGAATACTTGATGGGGATCCCCAGATGGTCCCGACCGCTCCCATCGCTGAGCAGCATGCCGCGCTCGCGCGTATTCGGGTCCAGCGTGCCTTCCAGCAGGGTGCGCACCGGCGCATAGCAGCAGTCCACGTCTGCCAGCCAGGCAAGCGCTTCCTCCAAGGTGCGCGCGGCGAAGAATTCGCGCAGGAAATCGGCCACGGGCTGCTGTGCCAATCCAGGAGGCTCGCGGCAGAGATCGATGAGATCAGGCCTGCCCGCCTTGTTGAGAACGTTGGCGCAGAAATGGAGTTCCGACCCACCCATCACCAGCCACTGTGAATCACATGTTTCATAGGCGTTGTAAAAGGCAGCCCCGCCCCAGTTGCGCTCGAGCTTGACCTGGTGCGCCTGACGGGCGGCAAATACCGGACCCTGGTAATTCGCGGTCCAGGCAAGCAGGGCATCGTGCATGGCGATATCGAGATAATCGCCCTGCCCGGTCGTGCGCTGGCGCAGCAGCGCCATCAGCACGCCGGCAAACGCCGTCAATGATCCGCACATGTCGGCGGCAGGGATACCGGGCATCGCCGGCTTGCCATCCTGGCCGAGGTTGAAGGAGACGGTGCCGAGCAGGGCCTCCATCGCAACGTTGTGCGCGGGTTTGTCGCGGTAGCGCCCGGTCTGGCCGAAGGCCGAGAGCGAGCAGTAGATGAGCTGGGGTGCGTGGACCTTAAGGGTTTCATAGTCGAGGCCCAGACGCGCCATGACACCCGGCCGGAAGCCTTCTACAAAGACATCCGCCTCGGCCACCAGCCTGAGCAGCAGGGCCTTGCCACGCGGATCTTTCAGATTGAGGCGCAGGCTGCGCTTGCCGCGATGGGTGTTGCGAAACCAGATCGATTCACCGTCCTGCTTCCAGCCGAGTTCGCGCGAGGGCTCGCCGCCGAGGGGCTCCACGCGAATCACATCCGCACCATGGTCGGCCATCATCATCGTGAAATGGGGTCCGGGCAGGAACATCGAGAGATCGATGACCTTCACGCCTTCGAGTTTCATGTGAGCTCCGTCTGAAAAAAACCGGGGGCCTCGAGGCCCCCGGCATCCCGGCCACTGCGGCGGGAAGTTATGCCTTGCCGAGTGCGTTGATGAGGTTGGTGTAGAGATCGGTCAGCATGGCCTTCACATCGGCCTCAGGAGCGGCGGTGGCGACCCAGTTGCTGCCCCACACCACGCGGCAGCCGCCGCCCGGGGCATCGGAAAGGATCACCACGGCATGGTAGTGATCGACCGGCAGCGGGCTTGGCGCGACAATCGAATACGAAAACACCGTTTCGTCGTGACCGCATTCGAGGCGTTCGACCACTTCACCCGGGGCACCCTTGAGCTTGATGGTGCGCACGGCGCCCACGCCGCTGCCCTGCAGGGTGCAGGATTCGATGGCTTCCGGCAGGAGCTTGCCCACTCCACCGAAATCCATCAGTGCCGCGAAAACCTTGGAACGTGCCACGGGGATCGTCTTGTCGACGACGACTGCATAAGCCATTGATGACCTCCAGAATCTGTTTTTGTCGCTCGGGCCGTGTTCCCGGACGGGAACCCGGCGGCGGGGAGAGTGCAGGATTCGAGAGCCCCCGGCAACCGGAGGCATAGGGCAAGGACTACACGTGGATGGTCTGTGTCCAGCCGTAGGGATCCGGTTTCAGGCCGAACTGGATGCCGGTCAAGGTTTCGTGCAGCGCTCGCGCTACAGGCCCCGGTTGCCCATCGCCAACCTCGATGTCACGTCCCTGGTAGCCGAGTCGCCCCACGGGGGCAATGACGGCGCCAGTGCCCATGCCGAAGACTTCGGTGATTCTGCCGGCGGCGATGTCCTCGCAGACGGCGAAAAAATCAATGCGCTCCTCGCGCACGTCCAGCCCCATGTCACGCGCCAGCACCAGCACGGATTCGCGCGTCACACCATGCAGGATTGCGCCCGACAATTCGGGCGTGCGCAGGGTCTGGTCAGCGTAGACGAAGGCAATGTTCATGGCGCCCACTTCGTCCACGTAACGACGCTCGAGCGCATCCAGCCACAGCACCTGCTGATAGCCGAGCGCAATGGCTTCTTCGGTTGCCACGATGCTGCCGGCATAGTTGCCCGGCGTCTTGGCCTCGCCTGTGCCCCCACGCACGGCGCGCACCCAGGCATGCGGCACATGCACGGCAATTGGCGCAAAGCCACCGGCGAAGTACGGGGCAACAGGACTCAGGATGATGTAGTGGAGGTATTCGGCCGGAGCACGGATGGCCAGGGCTTTTTCCGTGGCAATCATCACCGGGCGTATATACAGCGCAGTCTGCGGCGCGTGAGGCACCCAGCGGGCTTCCAGTCGCACCAGCTCCCTGATTGCTTCCACGTGCCCGGCCTCGGGCACTTCGGGCATGCCCATGCGTGCGGCCGAACGATTGAAACGCTGCGCATTGCGCTCGGGCCGGAACAGGTTGATGTCGCCATCCGGACGCCGATAGGCCTTGGTACCATCGAAAATCATCTGGCCGTTGTGCAGCACTTGGGCGGCGGGATCGAGCGTGATGGGGGCGTACGGCCCGATGGTCGCCGCGTGCCAGCCTGCTGCGCGCGAATAGCGTTGGGTGAACATGCGGTCGGCAAAATGCAGACCGAAGCCCAGATCCTGCGCCGGGATTTGATGCGCGGGTGTCTCGGTCACGGGCAGGCTGGTGATCATGCTGGATCCTCGGTCATGACGGCCCGGGGCCGCCACGACCTGCTGGGCTGTGAGGTTATTTCTTGGCCGCGGCAAGCGGGTTCACGAACTCGGTCTTGAAGCCGAGTTTGCGCATGCCGACCAGACAGCACTCGCAATCCTCTTCGATGGTGCCGCCGCTGGCGCCGATGCCGCCGATCACCTCGCCTTGCTCGTCGAAGATGGGATAGCCACCGCCCACCATGCAGATGCGCTCATCCGTATGCTGCAGGCCATAACCGAAAGCACCGGGCAGCATGACGTCGCGCACCATATCGGTGGGTCGCTGGAAAGCGACCGCAGTCCAAGCCTTCTTCTCCGCAATGAGGATATTGGCGATGCGCCCCTTGTCCGGACGCAATGCGCCACGCAGGTTTCCGCCGAAGTCGACCACCGAGATGGAGCTGGGCCGTCCTTGGGATTGCGCGTAGGCCACCCCTTCCTTCAACAGGGTTTCCACTTCGGCCAGGGTAAGTTCGCGCATGTTGTTCTCCAGGGGAATTTCGGGATTTGGGTCGAGGCGTCGCGGGACGCCGAGGCCTCATGATAGGAGAACGCCCCTGCGGACAAAAGTCAGCGCCCCTCCTTCGGCTTGACACCCGTCAGACGGCCCGCATAGTTTCCATTCATTCGCTCCCAATGAGGCCCGCCATGGATTTCCAGTTTTCTGATGAGCAGCGCGCGATCCGTGACGCAATCACGAAGCTCTGTGCCAATTTTTCTGCCGAGTACTGGCTGGCCTGCGACGATGCAGGGAAGTTCCCGCAGGAATTCGTCGACGCCGTGGTGAAGGACGGCTGGCTTGGCATCGCCATGCCTGAATCGGTGGGGGGTGCGGGGCTGGGCATCACGGAGGCCGCCATCATGATGCAGGCGGTGGCTGAATCCGGTGCCGGACTCACCGGTTGCTCTGCGATTCATCTCAACATCTTCGGTTTGAATCCGGTGGTGGTGTTCGGCACCGAGGAACAGAAGCAACGTTGGCTGCCGCCCCTGCTCCAGGGCAAGGAGACCGCCTGCTTCGGCGTGACCGAACCCAACGCGGGCCTCGACACCACCAATCTCGACTGCCGCGCGGATCGCACGCCGGACGGCTATGTGATCCACGGCCAGAAGCACTGGACCTCCGGCGCCCAGCGGGCAGGGAAGGTCTTGCTGCTGGCACGGACCACACCGAAGGACCAGGTGAAGCGCAAGACCGAAGGCCTCAGCCTGTTCTACACGGACCTCGATCGTCGCTACGTGGAAGTGCGCGAGATTCACAAGATGGGTCGCGCGGCGGTGGACTCCAACGCCGTGTTCTACGACGGCTTGCCGGTGCCCAAGGAAGATCTGATCGGCGAGGAAGGCAAGGGCTTCCATTACATCCTGCATGGCCTGAATCCCGAGCGGATCCTGCTGGCTTGCGAAGCGGTGGGTCTGGGTCGTGCCGCCATCAACCGCGCGGTGACCTACGCACGTGAGCGCGTGGTGTTCGGTCGCCCGATTGGCCAGAACCAGGCCATCGCACATCCGCTCGCCAAAGCCTGGGCCGAACTCATGGCTGCTGAACTCGTGGCCTACAAGGCTGCCAGTCTCTATGACGGCGGCCAGGAGTGTGGTGCCGAGGCCAACGCTGCCAAGTATCTTTGCGCGGAAGCCGGCTTTCATGCCTGCGAGACCGCCGTGATGACCCACGGGGGCATGGGCTACGCCAAGGAATACCATGTGGAGCGCTATCTGCGCGAAGTACTGATCGCGCGCATCGCACCTGTCAGCCGGGAGATGATCCTGAATTTCGTGTCAGAGAAGGTGCTCGGCCTGCCGCGCTCATTCTGAGACAGGACCGTGACCAAATTCCGGGGTCATGTGGTGGTGACCGGTGCGCTGGGCGGACTCGGCACAGCCATCGTCGCGCGGCTGCTGTATGACGGGGCACGGGTGATTGCCGTGGATCGGCGGGCGGACGACAGTGGCAGTTGGTCTGCTCAATTCGGCGACATGGGCAGCCGACTGGAGGTTGCGGCGCTGGACATCACCCGCGAGCAGGAGGTGGAGAACCTGCGGGAGGAACTGGAACGGCGAGGCATCGAAATTTCCGGCCTGATCAACAACGCGGGGGTCGCCGGTGCGGGTACGCCAGAGACCATGGCGCTCAAGACCTTCGACATCATCCTGCGCGTCAATCTCACCGGCACCTTCCTCTGCACCCGGGCCTTCTGCGGCGGCATGCGACTGCGGGGGTTCGGGCGCATCGTGAACTTCGCCTCGCTCTACGCCTATCAGCCCGGTCCCGGACAGGCACCCTACGCGGCGGCCAAGGCCGGTATCGTCGGTTACACACACTCCGTGGCGCGCGACCTGGCGGCGAGTGGAGTGACGGTGAACGTGATTGCTCCCGGGCTCATCTGGCACGAGAGGCTGCGCGGCGTTCTACCTGAGACTGAATACAGCGACATGATCGCCCAGACGCCGATGCAACGGGCGGGCAAGCCGGAAGAGATTGCCGGCGTAGTGGCTTTCCTGCTGTCCGAGGATGCGGCTTACATCACCGGCCAGACCCTGCACGTGAACGGCGGGGTCTATCTGACAGGCTAGGACCCGGAATCAAGAATCCGCAGTGAGGGGTTGCCCCGTCATCTCGTCCAGCAGGCTTGTCTGACAGACTGTACGTTGCGGTCGAGTTTTGCCGATGGGTTCGGGCGCGGCGCAGACGGCCGAGTACTGTCAGGGCCCGCCAGTCTGACCGGGATCAGGCCGTCGGTCCGAAGCCGGAATTCATGGAGAGGATGCCATGGCCGCTGGTCCGGACCTCGGTCGTCGCGCTGCCGGGAGGATTCGTTTTCACGAGAGCCGAGATGCTGAGACGCGGCAGGCGCTCGGCGAAAGTCGCATCCAGCGGCTGGTGACCCACCATCAGGCGATACCAGATGGGTCCGTAGATGAGATCAATCGCAAGCTCGATGTCGAGATCGTCATGGAATTCCCCATTGGCGATCCCATTGCGGAAGATCTCGGTGGCCGCCGCTCGTCGCTGGCGCAGGAAGACCGCGCGAAAGTGTTCGAGCACCGAAGGATCAGACTGCCCTTCGGCAATGATCTGCGCGGCGATACGTCCGGTGGTACCAGCGATCGCACGCACCATGCGTGCGACCTGATGACGAATCGCTTCCGTCGCGGTGGGGGCATGCTCGAACGCGGTGCGCTGCTCGACTTCGCGAAAGAACGCATCGATCACGATGGCGGCCTTGTTGGGCCACCAGCGGTAGATGGTGGCCTTGCCGACGCCGGCCTCGCGCGCGATGCTCTCGATGGCAAGACTCTTGAGGGTTGCGCTCTCCAGCAGACGGGCGGTGGCGTCGAGGATGGCCTTGCGCGCCTGTTCAGAACGCGGCCTGCCAGCGGAGCGTTTTTCATCGACTTGAGGAGATACCGCAGCCATCAGGAATCTCTCCCGTAGGAGTGCTGGAAGCAGCACTTGTTGAACACGAGCTTAACAGCGATAACCCATTGAACAAATACCCTTTTGTGGACTTCCTGATGGTGCGGTGCAAGACCGGGATGTGGTTTTCACCGGGGTGTCCCGGCCCTCGTGCGCTGCAAGCCAACGCACAGCCCTCTCGTCTGCCGACTGGATTATGCTCACCCTGACCTGGACAAAAGTCCTTCACCCCACGACAGGAGACAAGCCCCATGCCTGACACACTCGGCACCTTCATCAACCCCGTCTCGATCATGGAACCCTACAACCGGGCTTACAGTCACGCGGTGCTGATTCCGCCCGGCGCGGAGGTCCTGCATTCGGCTGGACAGATCGGCGCGCGCCAGGATGGTTCAGTGCCCGAAGACATCGAGGCGCAGGCCGAACAGGTGTGGTGCAATTTGGAAGCCATCCTCGAAGCCGCCGGCATGAGCGTCCAACACATCGTCAAACTGACCGCCTTCGTGGTTGGTGCGCACAATTACCCGGCGTACGCGGCCGCCCGCACCCGACGTCTCGGTCAACACCGTCCGGCCTCAACCGCCATCTGTGTGCCCGCGCTGCTCAAGCCCGAATGGTTGCTGGAAGTGGAGATGATCGCGGCGCGCGCCCCCTGAGGTGCCGGGCTCACCAGTTATTGATGCGAGACATACCGGAGGCCCGGAAAGCAGCAGTGAGGGACGCGTGAAAAATGGATGGATCGGCGGCGGGAAAGCTGCCTAAACTGCGGCCGCAGCGGGCTCCTGCCCGCGAGCGGACGACAAACATCCAACGCACAGGCACGGGGGCTACTCATGGCTAGCAAGGCTACGGCTGACGTCACCACGATCATCAAGGCGAACAACAAGGCACTCGGCGAGGAAGTCGCTGCAGGGAATGCCGCGGGGGTCGGCAAAAAGTATGGCAAGGGCGCACTGCTGATGCCTCCCAATGCAGGGATGCTGAAGGGTAAGGCAATTACCGCATTCTGGCAGGGCGCCATCGACATGGGCGTGAAGGGCGCGAAGCTCAAGACCAAGGAAGTCGAGGTTTTCGGCGGCACCACGGCAGTGGAAGTCGGCACCTATGCGCTCAGCGGCGCAGACAAGAAGGTGCTGGACGAAGGTAAATACATCGTGGTTTGGAAGAAGGACGGCAAGGCGTGGAAGATGTATCGCGACATCTTCAACAGCAGTCGTTCAGCAGGCTGAACTGAGGAGCAGTCCGTCAGGCGCTGCCCTCCGCTTCCGTCTGACATTGCTCAGGGCGCGGGTGACACCGCGCCCGGGGCTTCATCCCCTGCCCGAACGCCCAGCGTTGCAGGCAGACCCCGATCCGCCTGCGCGGATTCCTCTGCTTCACGCACGGCATCCCGAGCACGTCGGGATTCCCGTGCCCGCTCCCGCGCCGCGCTGTCGTCGTCAAACCAGCGGAACTTCAGATTGCCGATGAGTCCTGAGAGGGGATGCCTGAAGGCACCCTGGACGGCGGCATCGCCTGCAGCGTTCACGATTTCGTCCAAGTTCGACTCCGGCTCCGCCAGGCTGCCCCAGATGCGGAACGAGGGGCCGCGCCAGTAGCCCCAGGTGTTTTTCTCGTCGCGCATCAAGTCGAGGCTGTAGAGAATGGCGGCCCCACGTCCGAGCATGTCGAGCTCGGCTGTGAGCTCCAGTGGACTGTCCAGAATGTCCTCCCCGGGATCATGACTGATGCCTCCAGTCGCCGTGAGGGCAATCGTTGGGCTGAGCAGCTGGAACTCCTCCAGGCGCACATGCCGGGAATCTTCCCGCACCAGATGGAGATCGAGAGTGTCGTAATCGATTTCGGCGATGTAATTCACGAGCCGCGCAACCGCGCCAGCACCGAAACCACCGGTGGGCAAGTAGGACAAGCCTTCACCCAGAGTGCCCATGAAGTCGGATGCCCCCAGCATGAGCGCGCTGTCCGGCGGCAGCGGACGGAACAGGCCGTCGCGGCTTTTCATGCGCACATCGAACAACAGTCTGTTGCGCAGCTGGGAGAAGTTGGGGAACACCCCGGAGGCTTCCACCTTCACCCCGAACAGCCCCTCGACCCGCGGCTTCTCGGCGGGCAAAAGCTCCGTGAAGAAGGTGTTCAGGTCAAAATCGCGGACGCGCCCTTTCATCTCCAGCGAATAAGGCTCGGGCGCACCCGCCTTGAAACGCATCACCCCGTCGAAACTGATTTCGCTCTCATGGAAACGTGCGCCGGCCTGCTGCAGGCCGAAGCGGCGGCTGCGCAAATCCAGCTTGCCGCGCACGGCGTCGAACGCAAGATAGTCCGAGTAGAACAGGCGATCGATCGCAACGTCGATTACCAACGCGGGCGGAATGAGTTTCCATGCAGCCTTGGCATCCGGCGTGCGGGAGATGCCCTGCCTGGGCTTTGCGCCAACAGTCCGGGCGCCGGAGGATGCCGGGGCAATGGCGGTCCAGGCCGCCAACAGATCGTTCAGGTAGAAGACTTCACCGGCCAGACCCAGAGTGATCACCCGGGGTTCATCCGGCTGGGGCGCGTAATGCCCGCTCAGGACAGCGCGTGTAGGGCCTGATTTGCCAGCGGCAAGAACCGGTGCGCTGAAGTCGAAACCCCGACCATCGGACGCCAGTGCACCCTCGAGCGGCAGTTCGAGTCGATCGATGGCAAGTGCACGGCCGGCATCCAGTTCGGCCAGCGCAAGGTTGGCACTCAGCGTGCGATCGGCCGCCACTCGCGCGCGCAGACTGGCTGTCCCGCGGGTCAGCCGGTGGCCCGGGAGCAGCGCGGGCTGGGCCAGCACCTTTGGCAGATCGATCCGCAGATCAGCTTCCAGCGTGGTGAGCGGTACCCGGGCGCCCGGTGTGAGTCCCGCGAGGAGCCGGCCGCTCAGCGCCGGTTCCGGGCTGCCGTTGAAGTGGATCGCGGCCTCATCGAGAACCAGATTGAGACGTCGTCGAGTCGCTTCCAGGCTGGCTTTGGCACTCAGGTCGAAGGGTGCGGTCAATGCACGCTGGTTTTCGAGCAAGCGGACGGCTTCCAGTCGCAGTGGCGTAGCGCTGCCCACCTTGAGCGAGCGGCCATCGGAGACGAGGCGAAGTTGCGCATTGACCTCCTTGAACCGCAGCTGCCCCAAGGACAGAAAATCGCTGAGCGAACTGGAAGGCAGATCACTCACCTCGAGCGCAAGCGTGCCGACCGCGTGACGGGCGAGATTCTCACCCGCTTGCAGTCGGCTGCGAATCTCGAGGCCCGGCGTCGCGTGCAGATCGAAGCGCGCCTTGGGTCCAAGCCGTAGCGCGGCTTCGCCGCGCTGGACCGTGAAGTTGCCGCCCTGTCCTGCCAACGCGAGGCTCACGCGCCCACTGAGCGGCAGCTCGGGCAAATCGCCCGGCAGCGCCTCCGCCAGCAGGGGCTGATGCGCGAGCCGCCCGAAATCTATGTCAGCCTCGGTGCCCAGCGCCCAGGACATGGTCGATCCCTGAGACCGCTGAACGCTGGCCTCGAATGCGCCGCTGACCAAGGTCTGCCCCTCAGCGGAAAGTTTGAGATCCGACAGCGCCAGCGACCAGTCATTCCCGTCCCTTCTCAGCAGCGGGTTCGCCTCGAGGCTCAAACCAGACAGACGTGTCCGACCGGAATCGCGCAAGGAAAAACCTCCCACACTGAGCGTCGCATCGGGCCGGAGCTTGAGCACGCCTTCGGGTTCTGCCGCGAGCGTGAAACCCGCCTTGAGCACCCGCCCACCCAGGCTTTGGTGCGCAAGCCAGGGATCGAGCCAGACCAGTGGCAGAGCATTCAGACCCACGTGCAGCAAGTCCCCCACAGGCAGGCGCGGCGCACCGGACTCACCCGGATGCACCAGCGGCCCCAAGGGGAATGAGGTGCGCGTGGCAAGTGTGAACAGCCCGGCCTGCTCCGGCGTGTGCGCCTCCAGGGTCAGGCCTTGCAGCGAAATCTCACCAGGGGGGGCCAATTCGAGACGGCTGTCGAACGCCAGCTCCAGCGCTGCAGGGACCGCGGTCGCTGGCAGGACCTGTCGCAACGGAGGGAGAGCGGCAAGTGCCCCAAGCGCAAGCTCCCCTCGCGCGCGGATGCGCCACGGTGACTCGGCCTTGGTCAGGTTGCGCGTGACTGCGAGGCTCATGGACAGTGTCTCGGCACCGGCCGCCTTCAGTG
>Ga0315909_10004308_pt1 | contig 16882 bp, 9 predicted proteins | sample LakEriMetagenome_11_FD_203527 | JGI IMG/M metagenome (GOLD analysis project Ga0315909, IMG submission 203527) | Freshwater fungal communities from buoy surface, Lake Erie, Ohio, United States - Buoy 2 MA125 | ecosystem: Environmental > Aquatic > Freshwater > Lake | place: USA: Lake Erie, Ohio...
GCAGCGGACTCATTGGTTTTCCGAGCATCTGCGTCAACAACCGCCAAGACAATTGGTGGGTCAAGAATTTCCGCATGCTCGGTTGTCTATATGGGCAACATGAGTGCGTAAGGAGTAAACATGAGTAAAGTCGTTGAGCTTAATTTCTGGCATTTAACGTGCACCACAGACGGGTGCGAACTTTCCGGGATTAGTTTTCCTATCTCCGGCGAAGAAGCGGAATGCGGTGGTTGCAATACGGTGTACGCTCGACCAGAATAATACAAACATAATCTTTTTTTTGTAGACGCAATTGCTAATGCAATTGCGTTTTTTATTTGAGACAATAGACGCGTCACCAAGGAGATGGAGGGCGCATGACAAAATCACAATCAGATATTATTTTGGATCGTCTTGATCGCATTCAGCGAGACATTGACGCGCTCAAAAACGAAATGGCCGAAACGAGGGGGGCCTTTCGACTCGCAAAGTTTGTCCTCGCCATTCTCGGACTTTCAGGAGTTGGCGGACTCGTTACGTGGCTATCGGGGCAGGGACAATGAATACTAAATTTCTTACTATCCTTGCCTCTATTTGGCTTATTGTAGCAACGCTTGCGTACAGCGTCATTGCCTCGCCAGTTTCTGGCGCACAAAGCAACTACGTAGATGCAACCAAAGACTTCTGGATTACCGTTCCAGAAGCTGGGTCGCTGCACCTTTGGACCGACTTGTGCGACGACAGCACCGCCCCTTGGTGCCCCGGCACGGTTGACTCCATGCTTTGGCTGTACGACAGCAACGGCACGCTTCTCGCTGCCAACGACGACTCGTACACGGATCACACTGGCGGTTACTCCCTTGCCTCAACCATCATCATTACCGTAGACGCCGGCGAGTATCGCGTGCGCGCTGGGGTGTGCTGCGGTGACCCAACGGCAGACCGCTTCTACGGCAATCACTACTACCTCATTAGCAATTTTGACGCTGAGCTTGCTCCTGGAACGCCGTCTGCGACGTGGACGCCAACGCCTGAGCCAACTCCCACCCCGACACCAGAGCCAACGCCCACGCCCGTGCCGAGCCCATACCTCAACGCCCCTACGGGCCTCATGGTCACCGTGTACACAGATGGCAACGTCTATCTGACGTGGAACGCCCCAGAGGCAAGCGGTACCGACATTGAGCGATACGGCGTGTTCTGGACTACGGGGAATCTGTCGGGCTGGGGCGCTGCATCCACAGAGACCAATATGGGCATTGCCAGTAACGTCTTTGTTATTACGGGCGGCGTTGACCAAACGTACACATTCTGGGTAAGGGCTGACAACGACACGCTTAGCGTGTATTCGCCCAACTCAGACACGGTGTCCGTGTTTGTGCCGGCCCCGCCGCCACCGACCCCAAGCCCGACACCTGAACCAACCCCTACGCCGACCCCAGAGCCCACACCTGAGCCGACCCCTTCTCCTACCCCAGAACCACCAACACCAAGCCCTAGCGTGGCTCCTACGCCCACGCCAGAGCCGTCTGTAAGCCCGTCGCCGGTGCCAACACCGACGCCAACCCCGGAGGTCACCAATGAGCCAACACCGGACCCGACTGCCACACCCGAGCCGACGCCCGAGCCAACGGCCACCCCTACGGACCCTCCTTCCCCTTCTCCTGATCCCAGCCCTGTACCTACTGACGCACCTGGACCGATTGATCCGGGCGCTGCTGTAGAGGCGGTTACGGAAGCGGTTGGAGAAGCTGTTGCAGCAGTTGGAGAAGCAGTAGGTGCTGCTGTTGACACTGTTGCCAATCTTGGTAATGATATCACCGAAGAAGAAAAAGAAGAGGCCCGCACGGTTGTTGGGCCCGCAGTAATCATGACGACTATTGCACAAGCCGCAGTGTCAGCAGCTGCCGCAAAAGGTGCCGCCAGTTCTGGTGGTGGCTTTAGCGGTGGTGGTGGAGACGGTGGCGGCAAGGGTCGTGGCGGACGCGGCGGAGCAAAGCGCGTCAGTGGAGCAAAGCTACAGCAGGCCAAGGCACAAGGAAAAGTTGCCCAGAACGGGCAGAGGAGAATTGTAAAATGAGCAAGTGGAAGAGCCTGTTGATTCAGGCGGTAAATGACGTGGTAAGCCAGTCGTGGACCATTTTTGGTCTTCTGGTTGGTTGGATTGTTCTGCCAGACGGCGAGACGCGCAACTTTGTAGGGGCAACCCTTGCAGTTCTGACGTTGGCTTGGGCAGTAACCATGCCGCTCCGCGTGTCGTTTGACGACGAAGAGTAGTGTATAATCGCCGTATGGCGACATATGACTACGCATGCAAAGAGTGTAAAGTAGTGGTGGAGATCGTTCACCCAATGTCCGATGAGTCGGAGCACCCCTGCCCGCGTTGCGAAAAGGCTATGCGCAAAATCATTTCTCTTAGCGGCGTCGTGTTCAAGGGAGAGGGTTGGTCCAAGATCGACCGCAGGGGCACAGGCACCGACATTTATCTCGACTAAAGAGAAACGCCCCGCACATGCGGGGCGCTCTCCGTATCAGCCGTCCTAGTTGGCGTTAACGCTTAAACCAGGACCCGACCTTCCCAAGAAGGGACTTCTTTTCAGCCTTTGGGGCCACAACGGCCTTCTTGGCAGGAGCCTTCTTCACCGGCTTTGCAGCTGCCTTAACGGCAGGCTTCGCAGCTGGCTTAGCGGCAGCCTTCACAGCAGGCTTTGCAGCCGGCTTAACTGGGGCCTTTGGGGCCACCTTGTTATTCTTGACCATTACTGGCCTCCTTGTACTTGCGGCTTTCTGCCGTAAGACAACTATACCACATTACTTTGCGGCTTCGTCTTCCCATGCGGTCTCGCCAGCAAGGCTGCCAGCAAGCTCATCAGGGATGCCATCGCCGTCAGTGTCAATGGCGGAGCCGGCAATGTGAGAGGTATCCGCAAGGGCGGCCTTCTCCTCAGCCTTTGCGGCCTTTGCCTTGCCAACACCAAACTTCGTGTCCTCTGGGTTGAGGGCGCGGACGATCACCTGGAGGGTTGCCGCAATGGCACCCGAAGCAACCGTTCGGAAGTCGTCGTTGGTCATGTCAAGGATTGGTGCACCGGTGGCAAGCATAACGGCGATACCCGTTGCAAGTCCAACGCGGAACGCTTCAAGAAGCGCCTCGTCAATCCCCGTGTTGTCAAAAATCCACTTAACCTTTGAAATTAGTGCGCTCATGTTGTACCTCCAAATTACTTCTTGATGCCAGTACCGCCGCAGGCAGGGCACGGAACCGGGGCAACCGGAACTGGCGCTGGTGCTGGGGTTGGTGCGGGCGCAGCAGCCACAACGGTGCCCGCCTCGATAATGATAGTGTGCTTAAACGCCGGAGCAATGTGCTTCTTTGAGAGGCGCTTGCTGTCGCAAAGCTTTAGCAGCGTCTCTTCGCTGATTTGCACGCCGAACTGCTCCTTGCCCTTGCCGGATCGCGTTGGGCACGCCCACTGCCATCCAAGCTCTGGGTCCCAAACAGCCGCAGTCATGTGGCCGTAGGTGCGGGTAGGCTGCTTCTGCTTAACCCACCACCAGCGCTGCCACTTGGCATGCCACTCAGACACTTCAAGGTCCTTCGGGTAACCAAACGGCTGCTCAACCCAAACGCCAATTGCTGCGCCCTTCTTGGCGCTAGTAATGACGTCGTTCCAGTCCTTGGCCCAGCGCGCCTTTGCGCCAAGCTGACGTGCGGTGAGGATAAGGTCGCCAAGGGTCGAGCCATTGTCGCTCACGCCCTGCTTGTCAATCTTTCCGGTTGCCTTAGTCTTAGCTGCAATGCCCTGCGCTGCGGTAAAATCTCCGCCAGGAGCGTACTTGTTTACCCAGGAAACGCATGCTGCTATAGACGATGGGCCGCAGTCATCAAGAATGCCGCCCTTCTCCTCGTGGTCAAGCTGTGACTTGACTCTAAATCGAACTCCCATGTCAACCTCCATGCTGAATTGCCCTCTCTGGGGCTTACAGTATTTTACCTGGAGGTAGTTATTTATTCACGCGCTTCGAGTTCTGCGATCAGGCAGATGGGCGTTCGTAGAGTGCCCCGCAACCCACGCAAGCGTAAGAAGAACCTTTTGCTTCCTGCTCAGATCCGCCGGCTGGACAATTTTCTAAAAAGCAAATTAAAACCCACATATAATCCTCTTACCCCAGTGGATACGCATTGATTTGGGTGTATGCCAGCGAAAGGGTTAGACCAGCGGTTGTTTGCACTGTGCCTGTAAACTTAAACACAAGTGGGACCCCAGCGGCAGTGGCCGTGTACACCCTTGTAAGTGCGACAGTACCGCCTCTTCCGCTATAGCCATAGTTATCTGCCCTACTGAAGCCCATGTTTGCTACTTGCTTGTACACGCTCCCAACAGTAGCACCAGAGGTGATTGTTCCGCTTGATGGTGCGGTATACGTAAATGAAGTAGTTGTCGGGGCAGTTGCAACCGTATACAGACCGTTGAGTTGCGCAAAGTTTGTCGGTCCGCTTGTCAGCGCAAGGATAAACGTATCACCAGCAGTCATTCCGTGGGCGGTTGATGTGTTAATTGTCGCGGTTGTGCTGGATCTTGCTGCGGTAGAAACAGCAACCGCTGAGTTGTTAACCGAGCCGCGAATAAAAGCATATTGAACGGTCGTGGTGTTCAGCGAGACAGATCCAGTTAATGTTAGGAGCCATCTTTGACCGACAAAAGCTGGGGTAAATGAAACCTCTGCGTTTGTAAGCGCATAATATTCTGTGGCATATGTAATTGTAGTGCTGTCTGCTGAGCCAGACCTATCAACCGAGCTGAGGGTGTTTCCGGCAACCCACAAAGAGTCGTCTGTCTTAAGAACGTTGGCTTCGCTGCGGTACAGGTTTGCATCTCTTGCCGTTGACCCGCCGGCCCCCCACTCATGCTGCCCGTCTGCAAGAATGGCAAACCTATCAACGGTGTCTGATTCTATTGAAGAATAGAAAGCACCTGATGTTGTTGTGCCGCTGAGTGAGCGAAGGTGACCAGCAAGGGTTAGCTGGTATTCCGCACCGCCGTAAATCTTGGCAGGGTTAATCGATCCGCCAAAGTCAAGCCCGTTTGCGCCAAGTTCAATAATGTTTCTAGTGCCAATTGTATCAGAGCCACGAAGCCTAAGCGAGCCGCCACCCTGCTTGTCAATTGCAATGCCAGAGCCTTCCATGGTAATAGCTTGCGTGACAAAGCCCGGGGTCCATGAACGCACAACGTTACCTTCTTCAATTTGTGCTCCGTCAACGTGCATTGCGTCAAGAGCAGCGGCGCCCGCTCCGGTGCCAAGCTCAATGACTGGCTTTGCCCAGTGCCCAGGTGCGATAAATGAGTAAGACAAACGATACCAACCGTCTTGGACCTCAAAATCGGTGTAATTATCCGAGCCCAACCCAACCTCTGCCTCAGGAGACGAGCTGCTACCGCTACCGTTGTATATTCTCAGTTTAATTGTCCTGGATGACGCAAGCGTTTGGGTGCTTGGTCGAACGTAAGCAGAGAAAATATAAGAGTTTCCAGGAATCACCGAAACATCCCACTCAGAAGTGTTTCTCTTTGGTTGAATCAATGTCGCCGCAGAGCTTGTTGCCTCTAGGTATCCAGACTTTGTTCCAAAGCGATACGTAGAATTGTCAAGAACAAGCGTTCCGTTGGCATCTACTTCCCAATTGTCAGGGGAAACTGATGTTCCAAGATAGCTAAAGGTCATGTCTGCAGTAGACGGCTGTGCCCCAGCATCAGTGGAAAGCCGCAACATTGTCTGCAGATATCTCTTTCCAGTGTCAACATCGGAAAGGGACGAATACCAGGTCCCGGTTGTTTCCGTAGACGTTGTGGTAGATCGATACAGGACTATAGTCTGAGTGCCCGCCGGTGCTGCTGGGTAGTCAAGATCCCATTGTGAACTGCTTGTAGAACCAGAATCCCATGAGTGAATGACTTGGCCCCACCGGACCTTAAAGGCGTATCGAGCCGACTCTGAGGACGTTTGACCTGATGAGTCTTGAACTTCAATAGTCCACCAATACTCAGTTCCGTTAACCAAGCCAGTAATTGTGCTCCAGCCCGTATATCCAGCGGCAGATGTCAGCCAAGTTTCTGCCCCGGCGTTGGTTGGAATATCAAAAAATGTAGCCGTTTTATATGCTGCATTAGTCACCAACCCAGAGTCGTAATACGTTGTGCCACCAGTAGATGCGGAATAAATTCTTACTCTCCATGCTCCCTGGGTGAGGCCGGCAGCACTTGCGTAGTTCCAGCCAAGTCTTGGCCTTGCAAGCTCCGTAGAGGCCGACCATTCGGTGGTGTCATTAAGGTTAACAACTCTTGCAATCCCTGCGCTTGCAGGAGTGCTTGCGCCGCCAATTGATACGGTTGGAACGGCTGGGTTGTAATCAATAACAATGTATGGAGCGACAGCTCCGGAAATGCCGCTGGCGCCGCCTTCAAGGCTGTACCACTCGCAATAGTCCGATCCGCCCTCGGTGTTGTTGCGAATTTGAATACCGTAGTTAGTTGCGTTACCGCCGCCGGTAACGGTAAGCGGGGCCCAAGCCTTGACAATGTCAGTAATAACAATAGTGTCGTTAGAAGGGCTTGATGGGCGAGATGCTCTGGTGGTAAAGTTAACCGCACCAGTAGTTGTTGTGCTCGGTTGGTTGTCCCACTCAACAGAGTTAACTCCGTTAAATCCTTCGTCGGTGCCGTAAGTTCCTTCTGTCCAAGTGCTTGTGACGCGGCTGAATTTTATTGAACCGGAATTCCACGTGCCGTGCGTGTCTCGAAGAACACCATTTACCGTGCCGTCGCTTGACCTTGGGGTTTTGAGGTACAACGTTGCGCTGTTGATTGATGCAACGTTTGTGAAGTCAAGAGTAAATTGCAGAAGCGAGCGGATTGTATAGTCGCCGCTGTCGCCAACGTAGTTGTGATAGTCCTTACCGGCGCCAAATGACGCTCCGTCTATGCCCCTGACGACTACTATTGAGTCCTTAGATATAGCAAATGTTTTTGTTGCCATTTTAGTACCCGTATGTTGTTAGCGTTAGCGCATTGCTAACCGCTGTAATGTTAATAGCAGAGCCGCTTAGCCATGTCCCCAGCTCTGCAGTTGTAGTCTTCACCGAAGCTGTTGGCGTAACAAATCCAGATAGCTCGAACGAAGAGTTTGGAATCATATTTGATCCGCCTGGCATTGCGCCCCTGGAAATCACCGAAGCGTTAATACCATTCCCGTCAAGTGCAACAGAAGGAACGTTATCAGAAAATACGTTGATTGCACCGTTTTCAATTTCTATACGGTTGCTAGATCGATCCGGCCCATATTCATAAGTGTCCAGGTCGTTAAGCACAAGCTTGTCTACGTCCCAAACTGCGCCTCGTGACGTGTTTCCTTCACCTGGGCCAAAGAATATGATTGTCGAGGCGCCTGCGGAGCGCGTGCCGGTGTCTGAAAGGAACTGAATGTCTCCGGCCCTGATCTGACCTGCGTTGAGGTTTGCTACGTCAATAACGTTTGCGTCAATTGTTCCAGAGGTAATTTTATCAGCGGTCAGATCTTTAATCTTTGCGTTAGTAACGACTCCAGTGCCTAGCACGTCTGAAACGGTGATGGCATTAATAGCACTGATGCTGCCGATTCCGGTAAGGTTAAAGGCACGTGCGGTAATGTTTCCCGCCTTGTCAACGACGAAGTTGGCAGTGGCGGCATCTGCCTTACCTGCCCAGAACCTGTATGCGGCGTCTGCCCCGCTCATGACCGCAACGTCGTCGCCTGAGCCAACGCTGACATAGCCTGAGCTGTCTGCAACAATGTTGGTGGCAGTCAGGGCAGTTGCGCCAATCGTAAAGCCGCCAATCTGACCGGTAGTAGCGCGGATTGTGCCGCTAATAGTGGCGTTGCTGGCCACAAGGTTGCCGTCAAGGTCAACCGAGAACTCTGCCGACGTAGGGTTGGCGTTCCCCGCCCAGATTCCCTGGAACGCAGGGCTGGCGTTGGTGCCGACGCGCACGACCTGGTTTGCGTCAATGTCTCCGCCCACGGTAATTTCGTCTGCGGTGACGGTGCCGATGTCAATGAACGATCCGCCAGCGGTTACTCCAAGCAGGATGCTGCCGTCAGGCTTGCGGATAACAATGCTGTCGTTAAGCACCTGGAAGACCGGCTCTCCGCCGTCCTGGGTCTTAGCGGTGCGGATGTTCAATGAGGCTGAGGTTAGGTCGCCGTTAGAGGTAACGGAGTAGGCCTTGCGCACGCGGATAGCCACAGGGGCGTCAATAGACGGCAGGGAATCGGAAGAAATTTGCGCACCGAAATCAAGGTTAAAGCGGTGGCGGAAGACAAACTGCCTAGTTGACGGAACGCTAACGATGTACCAGACGCCCGAGTAGACAGGGCCACACGAAGCCAGCTCAGCGTAATCGCCAACAACAAGGTCGTGCTCTTTTACCGTTGTGACAAATACAGAATAGATCCCTGCCGGGTTGGGCCCAGAGATTCTTTGCGCATCAATAGAGAGAACCTGGTTTGCTCTGGACATTGTTGGTATGTACTGTTGCGTTTGTGCAACCAAACCAGATTCCAAAAGGCTTTTTCTGGTATCGCCAACCGTGTAGGTAACGCCAGTTCCTACGGTATCGACCGCAACAATTTCTCCATAGCCAAGCGGGCCATCATTCTGGTCAATAATTCCAACGTTAGCGTTTTGCCCAATAGATCGGGTAAGGTTGTCTGGATCGCCAAAATAGGCGCCGGTAACGCGGACGTAATCGCCAACTTCAAACATTGCGCTTGCCCCAACCGTAGCAGTAGTGGTGCCGGACTCATAGGTCGCCCACGGGGCAAACTCCGCGTAGACCGTGTTCTCTGAGACCGTTGACCAGTTCTGCAGGTAGACGTAGCCGCCAGTAAAGCCCTGCTGCGCCTCAATGGCATCAAAGTCAGATCCGTAAGATCGGCTGTTCCAGGAGGCAATAGTTTGTATTTGCCCGGTGCGCATAAGGTTGGCATCAAGGACGCCTGTTTTAATGTATGAAGCATTAATCGTTGCGCTGTTTGGCCCTACGGACATAATGGAAGAGCCTGGGGGGACAATATTCCCCGAAGAGTCCTGCGTTGTGGAAGGGTTGACAATACTTATGTTTGGGCCGTCAATTGAAAAACCTGAAACTGATTGCCCCGCAGCCGCAACGGCATCGCTGCGAAACCTGGTTCTTTTCTTGTTTCCAGATCTTCTGTTTATTGCCATATTACAGTACTCCCTTGCCACCAACGGAGATGGCATCATCGGCCATTGGGTATTGTACCCACTCCGAGTAAGTATCTACTTTTGTCTGTCCCGCTCCGGTTCTTGAAATAGCGCGAATGCGGAATTGATAGTCCTGATCAGGGTTTTGATCCCCAGTGCCGCTAGACGGGTCCACGGCAAGCTTAGACGGGTCCCACGACGCCCGAGTGGCCGCGCCGCTGACCGACAACGTCTCGCTGGTATTTGTTAGCCATGGCCCAAAGCTTCCCTTTTGTTCCTTTTTGTACGAAACGGTAAATTTTGCATCGAGTGTTTTATTGAGATAATACCCCGCAGGAGTGCTTACAAACGTCTCTTCAGTTGCCTCGTTTGTTTCTGGCGGAGTCATAACGTAATACTTAAATCCTACCACAATTGTTTCATTCTCGTCACCATATATCAAACTGTGAACTCTAAATGTACCATTAAAACTCATGCCGCTAGGCGTAATCTTATTTTTTGCGCTATTTTCCGGAACCCCTGTAATTGTTACGGGATTCCCAACCCCAATTCCTGAGAATTTACCGTACATTGAAACAAGAGTTTGTGGCTCTCCGTTTGAGGCGGACCAAGCCACCGTTTTCCCCTTTTTTTCTGTAGTGCCTATTTGCTTTTTGCTTAATGTTACCTGGGCGCGCTTTCGCTTGCGAACCTGGACCTGGAAACCGCCAACCTCCACCCCCTTAGTTGTTGCATCGCCAAATGGGTACGACCAAGTAAGGTCAAACAGCGTGTCAACAGTGCTGGCAAAACCGTCAGGGTCTTTTGCTTCAACATTAAATCTTTGTGGTGCTGGTGGCCTTTCGGAAGCAGGCGCGGCGGATGCAAGGTCTACCGATATAATTCGCCTTCCAATTAGCACCAGCGCGTTCTTTTGGTAGTCTGGCTCTTGCTGCAGCGTAACCGTGTGATACATCTCTGGGCCAATTAGTTTGGTGCTTTGACTCTTTACAATCATTGGCTCCCAAATGTCAACCTCTGACCAGAAGTATGGAACCACAGAGCCGGGGGTGAGAAGACCAGGCAAGCCGTTGTTTGGATGCTCAAATTGATAGCTTGCTGCGGCCTGGCCGCTTTCGCTAAAGAACGCACCTGCTTTTCCGGAAACTTCTTTGAGCGTTCGGGCGGACTCCTCTGCCTTGCTTCCTTCTACAATTTTTCCGTGAGAGTTCCACACGCCTTGAACGTGATCAAATGTATATTCCATTAGCTCCTGATTAGAGGAAACAGCAGTAGTTGTTATCCCGTTTTCGTCAGAGTCTGGGATAGTAGTGTACAGGTACAGCCTGTTTGCCGAGGCACCTGCGCTGCGAATATTGTCAGGAGACTCAAACGGATAAGTCGCTATTGGCAAATCTGCACTGGTGCCACCGTTGTTGAGCAGCAATACGTTGGGGCTGTAGTTCCCTTCGTCGGCAAAACCAAACTCTCCAGTCAGCTTAACAGCGCGAATGTCTGTCCAGTAGTGCGTTGCAGACGTGGCCCCAGCAAGGGCAAGAAGACCTACGGTAAACTTAGCGCTTCCAGCTGGAATTTGAACAATCTTCCATACCCTTCGCCATTCGTTGTTATTGCACCATCCGTCATATAAGTCTTCGTAGCTGGTAGAATATCCAGCGCCAACTGTGTTTGTAGCCGAAGAGTAAAAATGCACGCGCACTGCCATGCGCGCAACGTCAGAAGATTTTACATATGCAGAAATAAAGAACTTGTCTCCCGCCGCAAGGGTTTCTTCTGATGGGCCAATATTAATAAAGTCTGAATAGACTGACGTTGCAGCAGTGCCAGACGCCTCCATTGCGTATCCATATCCCCACGGGCCTGCGGTTCTATCAAATTCAAGGGCGCCATTTTTTGCCAGGGTATGACCCTCGACAGTGCCGTTCCACCTTTTAACGCTGCCGGTTCCACGATCATTCTCAAACATTGGATTTTTCACCAAGTTTGTCGTGCTAATTTTTCGGTATTCTAATTCTTTATTCTTGTTAACCCAGAACTGAGCCCCGCTGTTTTTTGAAATAAAGTCAAGAACTTGGCGCAGTGTCCTGCCGCCAAATTGTGTGTCCTTCACTTGCGATGCTTCAGACAAACGTTGATTTGGAACATTATTAATGTCCCTGTAATCTGGCTCGTAGTCCGGGTCAATCAACGAAGAAAGACCGTACTTGTGTAACAGCCAAGCGCGCAACAGCTCGGACTCTGGCTTTGGGCTCGTTGCTGGCAGTCGATCAAAACCAATAATTTCTGCAATGTACCCATCAAACGGCTCTTCGTATGTGTTGGCAGATTCGATCCCCGCGCCGACCACAACTGTCCCTGGGCCATACCCAAGGGTGTCTAGGCTGTCGTGATCAATTTCTAACCCGTCGGTTTGATACAGCGCTCCACTTACCGCCGTGCCGCTCTCGTCAAAATTTTTGTAAGCTGTTATTGATGCTGTTCTGTACACAGAATCGACGTCAACCACAAATTGCAAAACGCATTCTTCTTCGTCCTCGATGGTAATGTCGTCAATTGAGTATTTTGTAAATGTAGCAGTGTTCCCTACGCACAGCTCGACAAATGGATGATTAGATGAATTTATGCCAAATGCCATGTACGTAGATCGATCTCCGCGTTGAAGTATCTTCATGTCAGACGTGGTGGTATTTGGCCTTATGACAAATGTCCACCACTGATGGTAGTCCAGGCTTGGGCTAAAGAACCCCTCAACAGAATTGTCTTTAAATGATGGATACGCTGTATCTGTTCTCAAAAGACTCCACTTACTTTTTACAAAATTCAGCCCTTTTCTCCCGCCAACAAAAACATCTGGGTTCCTAGGCATGGTTGGCCGTGTCGCACCGGGAACGTATGCCGCCCTAGTTTGCACCGTGCAATCCGCCGCAGGAGAAACAGTTGCGCTTCCACTTATAAACTCAAACGTATTGTTGCCCGTAACAACCATTTGCAATTCTTCATCGGCGATTGCGCTAACGTTAATTGGGCTTCCGCCATTGGGAGTAAACACAACTTCGGGCTGCCGATCACCAAGGTTGTGCGGCTCATCGGTTGTAACGTAGTAATGCCCAAGACTTGCTGTATAAGACCCGTTTCTTGCCTTAGCAAGGTACTCGTAGTAATACATTTCCGCAAAAGCGCCACTGTTGCCTTTCGGTATTTTTAAATCGTTAACGTAATTTTTTTCTGAAGTCCCATCTGTTGCTGTTTGCGTAAATGGAGAATCAATATTTACCTTAGACCAATCAGAGGTAGATGTTGAGCTTGGTCTTATTCCCCTGAAAAACGCTTTTAAATTTGTAGCAAAGGCTGTTTTAATTTTTTCTTTAAACGTTATTGTTGCACCGGCGTTTACAAATACTTTTCCAGCAGCAAGTATTCCCGAAACAGGAAACTGTGTTTCAAACAAAAACTTTCTTGCGCTAACCCTGGAGGCTCCTGAAAGATTATTAATGTTTTGCAGGCTCCCCAATGTTCCCTTAAGGGTAAACCCAAGGGTTGGAAAATCAAGCTCCGCGCAATCTTCTGATAGCTCAACCTCAAAAGCGTCTCTGTCCGTTGTTGGGTTAGTACAGCGGATAGACTTAATCTTGTACGACCCGTCTCCTACAGAAACGCCAAATACATTTCCGGCAGTGCCAACAATGGTGATCTTCTTTTTTGCGGTTGTTGGGGAAATGTTGTTAAAGTTCCATTGCCCATTTAGAACCATAGACCCGATTGAAGAGAAATACACCGTGTCTCCGGCTTTCCTTTTATGCTTTTTTGTTGTGGTAAATCTAAACACGCCATTGAGGTAGCTCCAATGACTAATTGGCACATTGCTAAGATTTGCAATGCCCTTGTTTTCCGACGCTGGCTCAGCCACCACATAATCTTGCGAGTCCTTTTTTTGCGTGTCTACGTACTCAATAACGTCGGCGCTAACAACAGACCCTGGGCGAACAGCGTATGCCCCAACCTCTGATGCTGCAGGGGCGTCTTGCTTCCATTGGATGTATTGATCGCCAACTGCCCTGCCGCGCAAATCATCGTGTTCATCATGCTCTTTTACCGCACCAGAATTTATCAATGTGCGGATACCGGCAAACTTGTTTTCATATCCAAACTCGGCAGAGCTAATGTCCAGGTATACAGATCGGCCTTGCATAAACGCGCTTTCAAGCTCCGTGCCTAATTCTTCCGCAAAATACAACGTCACTATGCCGTTTGCTTCCCACCAGAGCGACATAGCGTTTTGTCCATAGGTCACCCCACGGTGCTTAATCCCGCCAATTCTTCTTGGGGAACTTGTGTCAAAAATTGAACCACCAACGCCACTAACGGTAATAGCCTCATGCTCAACCATGCCTTCGCCAACTCTGGACATAACAATGCCCAGGGCGGAAGAGGTTTCAGCGCCAAAATTGCCAACATTTTTATCAATGATCATGTCGAACGGGGTTCCGGCAGATGTCAATGTTCCCGTCGAGTCCGCCCCAACAACAAATTCCCGAGCGTTAAGAACTTGCAAGATAGTGGCAATGCCGCCTTCTGATTCTAATTCCCCAATGACGTCAAGCGGGACAATGTCGATCAAAGAGGCTGGGTTTCTAACAAACCCGTGGCTATCAGTTGTTGCAATTTGCAAAACGTCGCGTTTAAAATTTGCGTCAAAATTTCTTATTAGGCCAGATGCTGTTGTGCGAGCTGGGACTTCCCCAAGCACCAGAGTTCCGCTTGCAACCCCAACGTTTGCACCCGTAGCCACAACGACGGTATCCGTAGTAACAAGAGTTACCTCAGCGTTTGTGCAATAAACATTTCCGGGAATGGAAACCTTATCTCCCAGTGCAAACGGGTGGGCGGCGGCGGTGAACGTTGTTTTTAGGGTTCCAGGGCTATAGGATTGTGCGGTAAATGCGCAGAGGTAGCCAGAGGCCGCTCGGTATCCAGTGAGAGATCCAAGGCCTGGGTTATACGGCCTGTGGATTGTAAATGTGTTGTTTGTTTTATCAACAATCTTTTCTCTGTAAATAACGGGGCTGGTGCCGCCGCTGCTTTGGTAAATGTTTACATACTCCCCAACTGAAAAAGGATGCGTTCCGGAGGTAATAGTCAGCCTCTTTGTAGAGCTATTCCACGTTGGGGTCCCGGATAGCGCAGCGCTTGCCGACCTAAAAATAGTAGCGTTTGAATACGATGCTAGGGTAATGGTCTTTCCGCTTACGGCAACGACGGAATAGAGAGCAGAAAGCGGGGGTATTAAGCCAAGTATTCGGACAACCTGATTTTCTGAAAACGAGTCGGCTTCTACGTTAAGCGTTATCTTGATTTGCTTATCGTCAACAATTTCGTATGCAACGATGACTTCCGCAATGACAACAGTAAGCTCTGCAACGCCGCTCTGCTTGCGGGCGTGGATAATTCGGTATCGGTTTGACCTAGTGCCAAGGAACTTCTCGCTTTCCTCGAAAGTTGTTGCGCTGCTCGGAGTTTCCTGATTGGGGAATATTTGCATTCCAGGGTCTTCTGAACCAACGGCAATGCTAATGCTGCTAAATGACTTGGTGGCGTCTTCAAGCTTTGACGAAACTTCTTCAACAACAAACTCGTTGTCAAGCCCACCCTCGTACTGCTGGCTTTCTGTAATATCGTAATTATTTATTTTAATTGTGTCTCCAACCCTTATGGCGTGATGTCTGCTGGTATAAAGTTTTAGTCTTCCAGTTTGCTCGTTGTGAACAGGAAGAAAGACAACTTCTGCTGTTCCGCCAGACGCCATGTCAAACGTTGCGTCCTCTGGCTCAATAGTTGCTCGTATTTCAGTTGCGCTTGTATTCTCGTTGGCGGTGAATGTTTTAAACGCCGGGCTTGCACCGCTGGTAATGCCTTCTATTTTCTTCAAATAGAATTTATCTCCTTCAGCGCAGTCATTGAACGCGGTAATAATAAGCTCTCCTGCCTCAATGTAAACAGGCAAAACAAGCGACTTCTGCAAGAGGTGCTGCTTTGGGGAGCCTTGGTTAATGACTACTTTTGGCATGTGCTTAACGTTGCTAGTGTTTGTTGAAACAATAGGGTCGTAGGCATAGGGGTTTAAGGTCGGCGAAAGCTCTGCAACAAAATCTGCAACTGTTGTAATTCGATCAATAGCGTCGCTGTCCTCGTAGGCTTTTGTTGGGTATCCAGGCATCCATTGCCGAAGGATGGGGTTGTAGCGAACGTTTTCTACATGATCAATTTTGTCAAGGTAGTTAATTCCAAGCCCATCGTAGTTTTCATTGTACGGGTCTGTTGATCGAATAGATTCAAAGATAGAAGTAGTAATCGCCTGAATTTCAAGCGGATACTCCTCTTGATAAAATTGCAATCGTGCTTCCGATTCGCCGCCAGAACTTGCATACAGCATCTGAAAATTGTTTGCGTCCGCAACGTCTGAAACTGTTCCCGTGTACCAGGTTCCATCGGCGGTTGATACGGCAGAAAACCCTCCCGTCCAAGGCGCAAGCTGATCGTAGGTTTCAGGAGATATTAATACGGTGTCCGAGCCAGAAAGACCATGCGGAGTGGCGGTTGTAAATGTAGCTTTATCTGTGCTCTCTTTCTTGCGAACGGGATCATATCCAGAGGCAAGGAATGGGGAGAGAATACTTGCGTTTGTAAACGGGCTAGAGGCGGTTGCGGAGGGGGTTGCTACGCGGTGGGAAAAGAAAAACTTGCGAGAGTTTTCAATAATGTCAACAATGTATTTTGTGTTAGCAAGTTTGGCAATGCCGTTCCATAGGCTTGGATCTGTGTGCGATTCGTTGTTTACCTTAAACGCCTGCCCAACTTGCAGCTGGTGGTCTTCCGCGCTGTCAACCACTACCTCATGGTTCCACAGCTTAAACTGCTGGCCGTCCGCGATCATAGCCCCAGCATTTAAGGAATCGCACACTTGGTAGTAAATACCAGAAGAGTTTGTATCTTCCCAAAGCCCAACAACTTGATACTCATAGCCGCTGGTGCTGTACTTAAATCTTTCGTTACGACGGATGCCGTGGGTGGTTGTCGTTGCGGCTTTTTGCACTCCGTTGTCCGAGTTATATGAGACCTGGGTAAACGTGTACAGAGGAACATCTGGTGTGCTGGTAGAAATTCTATTAACGCCTATCTTTCCTGCCTCATACAGCTCTCCGCCAACAATCATCTCCCAGCCGTAGGTGTCCTGCGGTACGCGGTATCGGTCAATGACTCGCTCGTCGAGCAGGGCGGTGTAGTCCGCACACGTGACTTGCTGCAAAATTACTCCGCCAGCGCGCTTCTCCTCAACGGACATCATGATTCCGCCAAAGAGCAGTTCGGTTACTTGCGCGTACAGCACGGCGGAGTTTGTCCCAGAAGCAACGGCGGTCTGAGAGATAGTTCTGGACGTGGTTTCTGCGTAGCTAATAGTCGTGCTGGTAACAGCGGTAATGGTCCGCTGCCCACCAAGAGTCAGGGGGTTAGGGGAGCGAGAGGCATCTCCGGCCAAGGTGACTACCAGCGAGTTGCCAACAATAAGCGTGTGGGACTGGTTGAGTGTAAGCGTTACCGTAGTGCCGCTTTGACTGTAGTGCGTAACCGCATAATACTTTG
>Ga0315909_10004311_pt1 | contig 16878 bp, 15 predicted proteins | sample LakEriMetagenome_11_FD_203527 | JGI IMG/M metagenome (GOLD analysis project Ga0315909, IMG submission 203527) | Freshwater fungal communities from buoy surface, Lake Erie, Ohio, United States - Buoy 2 MA125 | ecosystem: Environmental > Aquatic > Freshwater > Lake | place: USA: Lake Erie, Ohio...
CGATTGCTCACATTGGTGTGCAACTCACTGACTCGGCATATGTTGCTGTGAGCATGCGCATCATGACCCGTATGGGCCAAGGTGCGCTCGATGTTCTGGGCAACAGCGATTGGGTGCCGTGCTTGCACTCAGTTGGTGCACCCTTGGCTGCTGGCGAAAAGTCATCGTCGTGGCCGTGCAACCCCGACAACAAATACATCGTGCACTTCCCCGAGACCCGCGAGATCTGGTCATTCGGTTCGGGCTACGGCGGAAACGCCTTGCTCGGCAAGAAGTGCTTCGCTCTGCGCATCGCTTCAGTGATGGCCCGCGATGATGGTTGGTTGGCCGAGCACATGCTCATTCTCAAGCTCACCAATCCCGCTGGCGAAGCCAAGTACATCGCTGCAGCATTCCCGTCGGCGTGCGGCAAGACCAACCTCGCGATGTTGGTCCCAACGATTCCGGGCTGGAAGGCCGAAACAATTGGTGACGACATTTGTTGGATGAAGTTTGGTCCTGACGGCCGCTTGTACGCAATCAACCCCGAAGCAGGTTTCTTTGGTGTGGCTCCCGGAACTGGTTACGACACCAACGCCAACGCCATGCACACCTTGTGGGGCAACAGCATTTTCACAAACACGGCGCTGACTTCAGACGGCGATGTGTGGTGGGAAGGAATGTCAGAGGATGCTCCGGCCCGTGCCACCGACTGGAAAGGCAACGCCTGGACTCCCGAGACCGAGACTCCAGCTGCTCACCCCAACGCTCGATTCACTGCACCAGCGTCACAGTGCCCATCGGCTGCGCCCGAATGGCAAGACCCCGCAGGTGTGCCGATTTCGGCAATCTTGTTCGGTGGACGTCGTCGCACCACCGTTCCGTTGGTGACTCAGGCGTTCAACTGGGAACACGGCGTGTTCTTGGGTTCAATCATGGCCTCGGAGACCACGGCTGCACAGCAGGGCGCAGTTGGCAACTTGCGATTCGACCCGATGGCGATGTTGCCGTTCTGTGGTTACAACATGGCCGACTACTTCGCACACTGGCTTGCAGTTGGCGCCAAGGCCGATCCCGCCAAGTTGCCGCAGATCTTCTTCGTGAACTGGTTCCGCCGTGACGAAGACGGTCGTTTCTTGTGGCCTGGATACGGCGAAAACAGCCGTGTATTGAAGTGGGTCTTTGAGCGTGTTGCCGGAACCGTTGGTGCCGTTGAAACTGCGATCGGAATGTTGCCTGCTGAAGGTTCACTCGATGTGGCTGGCCTCAAGATTGATGATGCCGACATGAAGACCTTGTTGTCGGTTGACTCTGATGGCTGGAAGGCCGCGATCCCCCAGATCAAGGATCACTATGCCCAGTTCGGTGCCAAGTTGCCGGCGAAGCTGACCGCACAACTCGACACCCTCGCCTCCGCCCTCTAACTGTCGCTTTTCACCCACTTTGGAATATGGCTACCGCCTAGCGGTAACTACATTCCAAAGTGGCGGAATTAGGAGACTTGGCCGACGAGGAGGGCGCGGATTCCGAGGCCCATCACAAACAGTCCGCCGCACCCGTACAACAAGTACAACTTGTGCTTCATCTGATTGCGGTACGAATAAATGATCGCGATTGCGATGATGCCGACGAATCCGTAGAAGGCATGGAACTCCGGGAACTCGAGCTTGTACTTGTTCACCAAAATCACGCCAAGTACAACCTGTACAAACATGGTGAGTTCGGCGAGCAACGTAAACCACCACAATGCTCGGGTACGCAACGATTCAATCTTGTGAGCACCCAACGACCACAAACCAGCTAAGCCGTTCGAAATGATGACGAACCAAGCCCACGACTGGTGAAGATCAACCAACATCAAAGCATTCATGCCTCATTGACCCTAGTTGCTCAAGCCTCACGTCGCACAGGCGACGCCACCAGTCATCGAGATCACGACACCATTCGGAGAATCGTTACTGAGTGTTCCCACCAGAGTGCGATCGATCTCAAAGCCCATTCCCAAAATGTCGTCATTGAAGATCTCAGCCGTCGGGTACACATTCAAAATCTCGGTAACGGTTGAACCGAGCGTGATGTTGCCATCGGTCACTGGACCCATCGGAACCGGTTCAGTGCCTTGCACCGGCCCATAGGTCCACGAATAGAAATGCAATCGTCCACGAGCAACTTCGCTCTCATCGCCGAACATCAGCAACAAATCACCCCAGCGCACACCGCGCACTTGCGTGCCGGAACACGAACCGAATTCAGACACAGGCCCAACAATTCCCGAATCCGAGCTTGGCTTTCCTAGAAGTTGAGTGACATATGTGATCATCTGGTCGGCATTGACACCGAACAACACATCACCTAGGCCGTCTTCACGCAACACCAATTGTTCGGCTGGCGAAACTGTTGTCGAAGTCGAACTTGTCGAACTTGTTGTCGTGCTTTCGGGAGCAACCGATGTTGACATTGGCGCCAAAGTAGATTCGGGAATTGTTGTCGCTGTCGTTGGCAACGGGGCCAAGGTCTCATTTGACGAGTCGCCGCCGCCACACGCAACGACCAATGTCCCGAGAATCGCGACTACCACTACCGAACGAATTGAATGACGCGTACGCATATCTACAGTCTGCCCGATCAACGGATCAGAGTGTCGGCTTGATTGCCACGTTCGATGAGCCGTAAGCCACCATGAGTTTCAAATACTGTTACCGAAGCGTTATCCAAACTGTCAATCACCAAACGGTCATCGCCCAGACACGATCCGATCACCGCGTTGATCGCGATGAAGTGACTAAAAATCACAGTGTCCACTGTGCTCTGAGCAACATACCGAACGACGTCATCGCGAAAATCTGTATAGGGCGAACCAAGAGCAGCCCACGTGCCTGCCATAGCTGCGCGCAACCAATCAATGCGCTCTCCAAGCTCGTAACCGTCGGGCGAAGGTATCTCTGTCACCAAGGGCTCGACGGTCACCGCAGCGTGATCCCAAAGGTTCGCCAGAAAGCCAGCAGTTTCTTGGCACCGCTTCATCGGACTCGACACCAACGCCATCTGTGACAATTGTGCTAATCGTTGCGCAGTGGCCGACGCCTGCTCGCGACCGACTTCATCAAGACCAGGGTCGACATCGGTGTCCCAACCAGCGGCCGCACGACCGTGACGCACCATGTACACGCGACTCACATGAACCAGCCCCTCGGCGCACCGCCAGGCTGACCAACTTCGATGAAGAACTCTTCGCCGAAGGCAACCGCAAATACCTCGGGAGGCATCTGCAAAAACATACTGCTGTCGGTGACTTGACTGGCATGACACATAATCGAAGCACGCTTCACTTGAACAAACTCACTCACGTCAACAGCCATCGTGATTTCTTCTTGCAACGTTCCAAAAGGATTGCCATCATCGGCCGGCGCCTCTGGATCGAAGTCTCCCCCGCCCATTTGCTCCATCATCTGTGCAATGCGTGTGCGATTCATTGTTGATTCAAGCACGCGAATGTTTTGTCCGCTGGCGATTGCGATATCGGCCGCACGATGACCTACGCGATGCACTTGAATGTGATCGGGGTGACCATAACCACCATGCAGCTTGTTCGTCGTGCAAAATCTTGGCTAATGCCAATGCAGCAGTTTCAACATCGGCACCAATAAATGAATTCGGTTCTTTGTTTTGTGGCCAGCCAGTCATTCCACTGTCGTGATAGCCCAACCAATGCACCTTTTTGACGCCCAACACTTCGGCCGAGCGTTCGGTTTCGGCTTTGCGACGATCTTGCAACGACTCACCTTCGGCAAGATCTTCCGGGGTTTCGCCGTGCCGACCATCGGTACCCATCACCAAAACAACTCGATGACCTTCAGCAGCGGCGCGAGCGATTGAACCGCCCGTTGCTATTGATTCATCGTCAGGATGCGCGTGAAAACAAACAAGAGTGCTCACGCGTCGACTACCGCTCCAGAGGCCAGCAACTTCTCAATCTCACTTGACGCAAAGCCCCAACCTTCGAGAATTTCTCGTGAGTGCTGACCGGGATGTGCCGGCGGACGCGACACCGACGGCACTGTTCGCGAGAAGCGAGGTGCTGGAGCAGGTTGCTTCGTGCCAGCGATATCAATGATCATGTTGCGCTCAACGTTATGTGGGTGCGCAGCAGCCTCGCTCATTGTCAGAACGGGAGCAAAACACACATCGGTTGTCTCCATAATTGCGCACCACTCTTCGCGAGTTTTTGATTTGAAGACTTCGGCAATGCGCTTCTTCAAATGTGGCCACTGCGACTTGTCCATCTGCTTGGCGAACTCAGGATCGGAATCGAGTCCAGTGAGTTGCAACAACTGAGCATAGAACTGGGTCTCGATTGAACCAATCGAGATGTACTTACCGTCTTTACATTCGTAGACGTCGTAGAAGTGTGCACCGGTATCGAGCAAGTTGGTTCCGCGAGCATTTTCATCGTGAACACCCATTTGCGAGAAGGCCCAGAACATCGTCATCAAAACAGATGTGCCGTCAACCATCGCAGCGTCAACGACTTGACCCTTGTTGCTCTTGCTGGCTTCGAGTAACGCGCACACCACACCGAATGCCAAGAACATTCCGCCGCCGCCGAAGTCGCCGACCATGTTCATGGGCGGTACTGGACCTTCGCCAGCACGACCAAAGTGAGCCAAAGCACCAGCGAGCGAGATGTAGTTAATGTCATGACCCGCGGCTTGCGCGTACATGCCGGTTTGACCCCAACCTGTCATGCGGCCAAAAACCAATTTCGGGTTACGCGCCATACACACGTCGGGACCGATGCCGAGTCTCTCCATGACACCCGGGCGGAAACCTTCAATCAACGCATCTGCTGACTCAACGAGCTTCAACAGTGTTTCAACACCCTCAGGGCTCTTGAGATCGATCGCGATGTTTTGGCGACCGCGCTGCAAAATATCGAAGGCCGGGCCATCGGGTGCGGGGCCACGGACTGCCTGGGCTCGCTCAACGCGAATCACCTCGGCGCCCATGTCGGACAACATCATGGCGGCAAATGGGCCAGGCCCGATGCCGGCAATTTCAACAATACGAAAACCTGAAAGAGGACCAGTCATTCCTTCATCGTATTCAGTGACCGGTAGCGCGCTGCCATTCGGCAAGTTTCATGTGGGCTGCCATTGCCCCGGTGATGATCGGCAACAAGGGTTCGGGAAGGTCGTGGCCCATATCGGCCACAAGCAAGAACGTTGAACCAGGCACCAATTCAGCGGTACGCTTTCCGCCTTCGGACGGCAACAAAGTGTCGTCTTTTCCGTGAACAACCAACGTAGGGGTCTGCAGTTTTTGTAATCCCTCAACTCGTGAGCCACTCGCATAAATAGCCGCCAACTGGCGACTTGAGCCCTCAGGGTAAAACGATCGATCAAACGCTCGTGCGGCTTCACGCTTGACAGCCACTTCATCGAAATAGCGCTTCGACTGCCACACCCCGTACTTCGGGCTCGCGTCGATGTACGCCTGTCGATCTGTTGGCGGTGGTCCAAGCAATGCCTCGGCGGCCTCGGCCGTCGGTGCGCCGATTTCAAATTCGCCCGTCACCGAATACAACGAGATCAACGATCGCGCGCGCTCTGGGTGTTCGATCACCAAAGTTTGCGCAATCATGCCGCCCATTGATGCTCCCAAAATATGAGCTGTTTCAAGCCCGAGATGGTTCAGTAGTTCAACAGCGTCTTGTGCCATATCCGACAATGTGTACGGAACGGGGGGAATTTCTTGGCCGGTCAGCGCCGCAGCAAAAACAGCGTTCGGGTCGACGACCACTCCATCAAGTTTGGTTGAAAGACCACAATCACGGTTATCGAAGCGGATGACGTAGAAGCCTTGGTCAACCAACATCTGGCAGAACCGATCGGGCCAATTGATGAGTTGGGCTCCAAAGCCCTGAATCAACAACAATGCGGGGTTGGTTGCCTCCCCCATTGTTTCGTATTCAATGGTGATCGTCCCGATGTTGGCAGCAATATTCGCTTGTGGCATGCCGTGAGAATAGCCATCTCGTCACTTCGACACCACCATCGCAACGACTACCTTTGTTATATGACTTCAGGAATGTTCCCGCACATGCGCTTTGGCGTCCACACCGGATTACAACACACCACCTACGACGTTTTGCGTCCAGCGTGGCGCAAGATCGAAGACCTCGGCTTTGATTGGATCTCCATTTGGGATCACTTCTACGGCGCAACTGGCAAGCCTGACGATGCTGCGTGTTTTGAAGCGGTCGCGATGCATGCCGCCTTGGCCGCTGAAACTTCCCGCGTGCGCGTCGGCTCACTCGTTTATTCAGTCGGCTATCGCCACCCATCGGTACTCGCGAAAATGATTACAGCTATTGATCACATTTCGGGTGGCCGTGCCGACATGGGACTTGGTGCCGGTTGGGCACAAGTTGAATACGAGGCCTATGGCATTCCGTTCCCCGGAGTCAAGACGCGCATGGATCAACTTGAAGAGGCCGCCCAATGCGTTCGTGGCTTGCTGCATGATGATGTCACCAACTTTTCGGGCGAATGGTTCAATCTGAATAACGCCCGCAACGAGCCACGTCCCATTCAAAAGAAGATTCCGATCTGGGTTGGTGGCGGTGGCGAAAAGCGCACGCTCAATATCACTGCCAAATACGCCGACGGATGGAATGTACCGTTTGTATCGCCCGAAGCTTTTGCCCACAAGAGCTCGGTTCTCACCAAACACTGCGAAACAATTGGTCGCGACCCCAAAGAAGTGAAGCGCACCGTCAATGTTGGCATCGCATGGACCGAAGAAAGTCTGCAGTCACAATTTGGCATGCTTGCAGAAGGCGTTCGACCTGGTGTCTTAACCGGAAGCGATGAACAGGTCATTGATCGCATTGGCCAATATGTCGCAGCGGGCGCCGAGCAAATTAATTTGGCGCTGCGAGCTCCGTTCGACATGGACTCAGTTGAACGCTTTAGCAAAACTTTGAAATTGGCGTGACCGACACCGTCCACATCTCGGTCCCTGGTCGCGTCAATCTGATTGGCGATCACACCGATTACACCGGCGGCCTCGTCATGCCGATGACACTTGAAATGCACACCACGGTGTCTGGTACACGAACTCATGAGCTCCGGTGGCTGTTGACATCACACGACGAACGCGAACCAGCTTCGATCACGCTGCCTGTTGGTAATCCCGAACATGCCGAACCGCGCTGGGGTCGATATGTAAGTGGTGTTCTCAGTGAACTCCACAAAATAGGGATTGACATCCCAGGATTTATTGGTGAGATCAACACGACGCTTCCGATCGGTTCGGGTTTGTCGTCAAGCGCTGCTCTTGAAGTTGCTATTGCCCGTGTCGCTCTTGACATATCCAATCGCCGAATGTCCGATACCGATATCGCCCTGCTATGTCAACGTGCCGAACACATCGCATCAGGCGTGCCCTGCGGAATCATGGACCAGTTGTGTATCGCAATCGGGAGACCGAATACCGCGACACTCATCGACTGTCACTCTCTCGACGTTCAACACGTCGCTATACCCGACGAAATTGAAATCGTGACGCGATTTGTCTCGCACCGCACACTTGTTGGCAGTGAATACTCCGAGCGAGTTGAAGATTGTCGACAGGTTGAAATCATCATCGGCCCGTTGCGCTCGGCCACCATCAATGATCTACAGAAAATCACTGACCAACGATTACTTCAGCGTGCCCGACATGTCATCACCGAGAATCAAAGAGTCCGCGACTTTGCTGCTGCGCTATCGAGGAAAGATTTCACCTCAGCCGGCGCCCACATGTTGGCGAGCCATCGCAGTCTGGCCAACGATTATGAGACTTCGAATGATCAGATGAACCGCGCCGTACAAGAAATGATGAGCGAGCCTGGATTTCTCGGTGCTCGAATGACTGGTGGCGGCTTTGGCGGGTGCATCGTCGGCTTGCGCCAACGCTAAAGATCAACTATCGAGCAATCGTCGTTTCTGAGTTTCAAATTCGTCAGCGGAAATCGAACCACGATCACGAAGACCTTCTAGTTTTTCAAGCTGAGTAGCGACGTCATTACCGCCCTCTACATTGACGCTGAAGGAACGCTTCTGATTATCTTCCATCTGCATATGGATCAGATTTTGAACCTTGTCGGGATGCGAAATATCCGTGAATCTTTGTTGACCTTCTTCGCCGCCCGATTCGATGAGTAGATCGCCCGCACCAATGATGCGCTCAAAGATGGACTGCTTGAAGTTCACATTGTTGACACGCTCGAGCGGGATCTCAATTCCGGCTTTGCCGATGACGCCATGGCGATAAATCAAACGATCTGAGGTGATCACAAAATACGTCGTTCGCCATTTGAGATAGCGCACGAGAAGCCACGCAGCTGATGCCAAAGCGACCACCCCGACGGGATAGGTGAAATACCAATGTCTTGGTTCTTGGCCAAACACAAAGAGCCAAAGAACCCCTGAGACTGCAAACGCGCTCACTGACTCGGCGAAATACCACCAATGAGGGTTGAGATCAAGAGCGACAGACTCTTCAGTGTTTAAAAGTCGAGCGGGATACGGCATGTACCTGACTGTAGTTCGGCACCCATGCCCTACGATGACGGGGTGATTCATGCGGACCTCAAGAATGAACTGCTGCTGGGCCTCGATCCCACACAAAGGGCAGCAATCACCTCTGATGCTCCCCTGCTCGCAGTTATCGCCGGAGCCGGTTCAGGAAAAACCGGAGTTCTGACTCGTCGCGTCGCCTTTCGCTGCTTAAACGAATCAGCGGACGCTTCGCACGTCGCCGTTCTCACTTTCACACGACAGGCTGCGATTGAGTTGCGTCGTCGCCTGAGAGCACTCGGACTTCGCGACACCATCATCGCTGGTACTTTTCACTCCGTTGCCCTCGGCTTACTACGTCAACGCTGGGATGAGCAAGGCAAAAGTCACCCCGTGGTCGTTTCAGATCGTCGCCGTTTAATCGGTGAGGTCATCGGGCCAAAGCGAACCGCCAACATCAATGATCTATCAGCTGATATTGATTGGGCACGCTCACGAAATATCACCGCCGACCGTTACGCATCAGCAGTTCAGTCAATTGGTCGACGATCGGCAGCACCGGTAGCCGATGTCGCCAAAGTTATGAGTGATGTCCAAGCACTGAAGCGCAAACGCGGAGTCATTGACCTTGACGATCTCTTGTCGCTCACCATTGATGCAATGCGCGACGACAACAACTTTGCCAACATCGTGCACTGGAAGATTCGACATCTTTTTGTCGATGAAGCCCAAGACTTAAACCCGCTGCAACTGGCGGTACTCGATCAGTGGCGCACTGGTCGAGACGACCTGACTCTGGTTGGCGACCCGTCACAGTCGATCTACGGATTCAACGGTGCCGATCCTTCGGCTCTTACCGCGCTCGAACAACGTTTCCCTGGCATTGAAGTCATTCGTTTGTCGGCCAACTATCGCTGCACGCCGCAAGTCGTTCAAGCAGGCCTTCGAGCGCTGTCACATTTACCCACCGAACCACCTCAACTTTTCTCCACCCGACCCAACGGTGCACCTGTACAGATCTACGGATTCGATGATGAAAGTTCTGAAGCCGATGGTGTTGCCCAGATCATTGAATCGTGGCGAACACCAACATCTCGATGGCGCGACTTCGCCATATTGGCGCGAACTAACGCCCAATTAGCGCCACTCCGCGATGCGCTCACGGCTCACGATATTCCGACACGCATTGTGGGTTCAGTTGCTGCCGACCCCGTTCAGCGCGCAGCTCGCGAAGTCGGCGACTTACCAAGTTCAATGCGAATCGCTACGTGGTCACGCGATGCCCGAGCGCCACTCTCTGAAGATTCACCAGAATCTGACGAAGACCTCATTGCTAGGCGACGAGTTGCAGACGCCGTTGACGAATTCTTGGCTGAGGGTGGCGGCGATGGACGCACATTCTTGGCATGGGTACGCACCAATCGACCATTTGAAGGCGACCACTACCAAGACACTGTAGAAATACTGACTTTTCACGGCGCCAAGGGCCGTGAGTGGGACAACGTTATTTTGGCTGGTTGCGAACAAGGCCTCATTCCTCATTCGTCAGCCAAGACACCAGCAGAAACTGCCGAAGAAATTCGCTTGGCATACGTTGCCATGACTCGTGCTGCTGATCGTTTGGCAATCACTCATGCTCGTTCTCGTCGTGGTCGGGCCCGAACACGCAGTCCATTTGTTGACGGAATCGATATCGCCCTACAAGTAGCCCCTCCATCATCTGATTACGTTCGCGATCAATCACGCCGCCGGCACGAACTCGAACCACGAGATTTTGTCTACGAAGAGTTGCTGGCGTGGCGAGCCAATGCTGGTCGAGCTGCGAACCTTGATCCTCTGATCTTTTGTTCCGACGAAGTCCTTTTACGAATGAGTCAAGTTCGTCCTACGAGCATTGAAGAACTTGCGGCCGTTGATGGACTTGGACTGCCGATGGCTCAACGCGTTGGCCACCGAATTCTCGCCGCGATTCAACGGGGAATTGATCAGTCCGAATCGTGATTAATCACGCGTTTGACGGTCGAGATTGAGCGCAGCAAATTTCTCGGCCTTGACCGAGATAAACGTGCCGACAGCCTGAGCGCAGAGTCGATCACCCGCGTAGATCTCGCCCGACGTCATAATCTTGCGACCATTAATGCCATCAAAGCGGCCAGTGACTTTCAAAGGTTGATGCAGCGGCGTTGGAGATCGATACGTCACCTCAAGACGACCCGTCATTCCGGGGGCACCAGACAATGCTTGAGCAAAACCCAACACTTCATCAAAGATCGCTGCAATCAAACCACCGTGCAGACAACCGGGCGGACCTTCGTAAGCGTCACCGTATGTCACCGTTGCGATGATCTCGTTTTCGTTACTCTCGAGTTCAATCAAACCCGCTAATCCATTGAGCGGTCCCGTCACCGGACTGTGACTAATGAATCCGTGCGTCGTTCCGCCAACTGCCCCTTCGGCACTGCCGTGATACGAGCGTCCGTGCGGGCCAGGCTCAAGCAAAGCCGCAGCCTGCTCGAGTAGTTCGGCCGCCTGAGCAAACACCGAGGCAGGAGCTGTTGAAGTTGCCGAATGCTGCAGCACTTCTCGAGTTGCATGCGCTAAACGCAGACGAGGATTGTTGGCATCAAACATTGCCACTCGATGGCGCGGCAAAGCCAATGGCGAGGGAATCACTGAATCGCTGGGGTTCGACCACACCGAGCGTTCAGAATCAGAATTAACTTCTTCAGACATCAATATCCACCAATACGGGAGCATGGTCGCTCGGCTTTTCGCCTTTACGGGCTTGGCGATCAACGATTGTCCAGCGCGATTTATCAGCGACTGATTGTGTAGCCATGATGAGGTCGATGCGCATTCCCTTGTTTTGGTTGAACCCACCAGCGCGATAATCCCACCACGAAAACAACTTGTCGTCAGGATGCTGCTCCCGAAAGACGTCAACCATCCCCCATGCCTCAAGATCACGCAGCACTTGACGCTCAGCTTCGCTGACATGCGTTGCTCCGACAAAGTCAGCGGGGTTGTACACGTCGATATCGGCCGGCGCAATGTTGTAATCACCAGTAACGACAACTTGATCGGAAGACTTGGTGTCGGCATTGAGATGATCGATAAGTCTCTTCATCCACGCGAGTTTGTATTTGTAATGATCGTTCTCTAATTCGCGACCATTTGGCACATACACCGAACTCACACGAATGCCACCACATGTGGCTGTCACTAAACGCGCTTCTGCATCAAGCGGTTGACCATCGGCAAAATTACGAACCGGATTTTCTAGACCAACTTTGCTCAAAATTGCGACGCCATTCCACTGACCTTGGCCATGATGAACAGACTCGTATCCCATGTCGGCAAAATGCTCGGTGGGGAAAGCGTCCTCGGCAAGTTTGGTTTCTTGCATGCACACCACGTCTGGCTGCACATCAAGTAACCACTCATCGACCCGCGGCATTCGAGCCCGTAAAGAGTTGACATTCCAAGTAGCTAGGCGCACAGAAGAACCGTAGGCGATCGGTGACCCTTAAGTCACTTGCGGCGAGCAGCAGCCTTCACTGCAGGCTTTTTCGGGGCGACCTTCTTCACAACCGCTTTCTTGACTGCCGCGGTTTTCTTTGCCGGTGCAGCCTTCTTAGCCGGTGCGACTTTCTTTGCAGGAGCGACTTTCTTGACTGCCGCGGTTTTCTTTGCCGGTGCAGCCTTCTTGACTGGAACAGATTTCTTCACCGGCGCGGCCTTCTTCAACGGCGCTGCTTTCTTCGCAGGAGCAGCCTTCTTTGCCGGCGCAGCCTTCTTTGCTTTCTTTGCTGGTGCCGCCGAAACTGCTTTGGTCGTTGGAACCAGATCAATACTTCGACGTCCGGCAATGATCTCCACAATTTCAAGAGTCACGCTGTCGCCAAGTTGCATCACTTCACGCGCTGAACGAGGCGGAGGACTTCCAAGAAGACGAAGCGGAACATATCCGAGTACATCTCCGATTGTCACGTACGCACCATGCGACGAATAACTCTCGACGACTCCCACGACAACCGAGCCGACCGAGTTCTTCTCGATGAACTGCAAGAAAGGCAAAATGTCATTGACTGATTTAGAAGTCCCAGCTTTTTTGGCTGGCAACGTGGCACCGGGCGGCAACGATTTCGGCACCGGCATTGGCTTCATTGCTTCGGCACTCACCTTGACCTTGGCAACGCCCTTGCCTGGCCTATCCGCCGAAGGTTGCGCTTCGCGTATGGCGCGTCGGCTCTTGTCGCCACGCACGGGAGTGCGATTCACAAACACCCAACCCACATTCGGAACGGGTTTGCCGCCGATCAAACGACCCTCGTCAAACAACCATTCATATTGACCATGGAATTCTTGATAACTGTCGTTCGACAAAATTGAGGCACCGACTTTTTGCGCAATGCTCAAAACAAATCCGTCGCCGCGTCCAACCGTGCCGGCAGGCGGGGTCACGAGTTCGTTGTGTTCGACTGCTTTATCAAAAGCTGCCACTTCTTTCGGATCAATACGATGGCCAAAAGTTGCATCCACAATGACGGTGATAACCGCCTTGGGATGATCACTAATAAAGGCCATCACGGCTTCGTTCAATTGCTTCAAACTCGGCTTCGAACGGCCCTCAGTGGCGATGTTTGAACCATCCACAATGACGTGTTTGGGGGTGGAGGACTTCGGTGACATATCCCTTCTAGTGAACCACTAATGGGGCGCCAAGATGGGGATAGCCCTACGATCAGAGGTGTGACTCGTACGACGACTATTTCGGCTGTTTTGTGGGATTTTGGTGGGGTGATCCTCAGTAGCCCGTTTGAGGCCTTTAACCGTTTTGAGACCTCCCAGGGGCTCCCCCTCGACACGATTCGGACTATCAACGCCAACAATCCCGACGACAACGCCTGGGCCCATTTTGAGCGCAGTGACATCTCGGCGGCCGAATTCGACCAGGCCTTCGCCAAAGATGCCGCAGCCGCCGGATTCAACATTCGTGGTTATGACGTGCTGGCGCTTTTGAAAGGCGATATTCGGCCCGAAATGGTGCACGCCCTTGACCTCGTCAAAGCCGCCGGATTCAAGACCGCGTGCCTCACCAACAACATGGTGGGCGGCGATGGCATCACCGAACGACCCGAAAACAGTCGTGAAGCCGAGATCGATCGCATCATGGAACGCTTTGACGCAGTCGTCGAAAGTTCAAAAGTTGGTTGCCGCAAACCCGAAACTCGGTTTTACGAAATTGCCTGCGAGTTACTTGATGTTGAACCCCGTCAGTGCGTGTTCTTAGATGATCTCGGAATCAATCTCAAGCCTGCCGCAGCAATGGGAATGCAAACGATCAAGGTTCTCGGTGCAGACAAGGCCATCAACGACCTCGAAGCAATTCTCGGAATCGCCCTTCGCTAGTGCTTCTGGTGTCGTTTTCTTTGGCATTGCCAAAGAAAACGACACCAGAATCTCGATCAACTCAGAGACCCTGAAAGGTTTCGTCCATGAGGTCGGCAAGTTCTTGATCGTGAACGATCTTCGAACCAGTTGCGGGACTTCCGCTTTCGACACGCGCCACTTGACGTAGGTCGTAACCCTGTTCTTTGACTCGCCAAAAGCGATGCTCAACAAATGTCCAAGCGCCCATATTGAGTGGTTCTTCTTGTAGCCATACAACTTCCTTGGCGTTCGGATAATGCTTTAAGACATCCATCATCTGCTCAACGGGGAATGGATACAACTGCTCAACGCGAACAATTGCTGCAGCGGCCTGACGCTTGTCGCGTTCGGCGAGCGCATCCCATACAACCTTGCCCGAACAGAACACCACGCGCTTCACGCTCGCCGCATCAGTCACGAAAGGGTCGTCCAGTACTTCTTGGAATGAGGTACCCGGTTCGAGATCGGCGATCTTCGAACGTACTTCCTTCATTCGCAATGGTCCCTTGGGAGTAAAGATCACCAAAGGCTTACGAATCTCGCGGTGCATCTGGCGACGCAACACGTGGAAAAACTGTGCAGCTGTCGTGGCGTTGACAACTTGGATGTTGTCCTCTGCACACAAAGTCAAGAAGCGTTCGATGCGCGCCGAACTGTGTTCGGGGCCTTGGCCTTCGTATCCGTGTGGCAACAACATGACGAGAGCATTGTGTTGCCCCCACTTGTCTTCGGCGGCCACCAAATACTGGTCGATGATGATTTGCGCTCCGTTAACGAAGTCACCAAATTGTGCTTCCCACAAAACCAATGCTTCAGGATTGGCATGGGCATATCCGTATTCAAAACCAAGCGCGGCATATTCGCTGAGCAACGAGTCGTACACCCAGAACTTTTCGGCACCTGGCAATTCGGACAATGGAATCCAAACACGCTCGGTGTTGTTATCAACTAACGCCGAGTGACGGTGACTGAACGTTCCGCGTCGTGAGTCTTCTCCGGCCAACCGCACCGGAACGCCTTCGGTGACGAGTGAGCCATATGCCAACAGTTCTGCTGTTGCCCATTCGACTTCACTTTGCTCGTTGTAAATCTTTGAGCGCAGCTCGAACTGCTTACCCAATTTCGGATGGACCGTAAAGCCCTCGGGATAATTGGTGAGCTGTGCAAAAACTTTGTCGAGCACTGCTCGTTGAACACCGGTGTCAACATGCGGCAAAACACCAACAGGCTTGGGCGGCTTGGCAACCTTGGTCGGCACTGGAGCATGCGAACGAGTTTGATCAAGCGCTATTTGCAACTTGCCCTGGAAATCGTTGAGCGCTTGTTCGGCTTCTTCGAGTGTGATGTCACCACGTCCGACCAGGGTTTCAACATACAACTTACGAACACTGCGCTTTTCAGCAATGGCCTTGTACATGAGTGGTTGCGTGTAACTGGGGTCGTCGCCTTCGTTATGGCCATGGCGGCGGTAACACACCATGTCAATAACAACGTCTTTATGGAAACGCTGACGATATTCCCATGCGAGTCGAGCGACGCGGACACAAGCTTCGGGGTCGTCGCCATTGACGTGAAAGATCGGTGCTTGAACTGTCTTAGCGACGTCACTGCAATACAACGACGAACGAGCGAACTGTGGCGATGTTGTGAAACCAATTTGGTTGTTAATGATGAGGTGAATGGTTCCGCCAACGCGATATCCGTTGATATCGCTCATGCCTAAACATTCGGCGACAATGCCCTGACCAGCAAACGCCGCATCACCGTGAATCAAAATTGGCAATGCCGGGAAAGAACCAGGCGGATCAATCTGATCTTGACGCGCACGGATCATGCCGAGAACCAACGGGTCAACAGTTTCGAGGTGACTCGGGTTGGCTGCGAGTTCAATCTTGATTGATGCGCCACTCGGGTTGACGTACTGACCCGACGCGCCCAAGTGATACTTCACATCGCCAGAACCTTGAACTGTTGATGGGTCGACGTATCCTTCAAATTCTCCGAAGATGCTGTCAAGACTCTTGCCCATCACGTTGGCCAGGATGTTCAAACGACCGCGGTGAGCCATGCCCACGACGGCAGAATCGAGACCAGCTGAAGCTGCCCGTGACAAAATTTCATCAAGTATCGGCACAGCACTTTCGGCACCTTCAAGACCGAAACGCTTTGTTCCGACATACTTCGTTGCCAAGAACTTCTCAAATGCTTCAGCGGCATTTAAGCGCTCGAGCACCCGGTGCTTTTCTTCTTTTGACATTTGGAACTGCACGCCTTCGAAATGACTTTGCACCCAACGCTGTTCTTCAGTGTCTTGAATATGCATGTACTCAACGCCGATGCTTCGGCAATAGGCATCACGAAGAACATGCAACAATTCACCTAACGGCAAACGATTAGTACCCGCGACTCCACCAGTTAAGAATTCACGGTCGAGGTCCCAGATAGTGAGGCCGTACGTTGCGGGGTCGAGTTCGACGGGCAACTTTGGTTCTTTCCAACGCAACGGATCGATGTCGGCAATCAGGTGACCGCGCACGCGATGCACGCGAATCAGCGTGGCAATCTGCATTTGCTTATGCAGGTTCGACTCTTCGCGATCAAGTGGATTGACGTCGGTGCGCCACTTCACTGCTTCGTACGGCACATCAAGACTCTTGAAGACACCTTCATAGAAGCCGTGCTCACCCAACAAGAGTTCATGCACCCGCTTCAAGAACATTCCGCTCTCGGCACCTTGAATGATGCGATGGTCGTATGTACTCGTAACGGTGACGACTTTTGAAATACCCAACGTTCCGAGGGCACGTTCGTCAGCACCCTGAAATTCGGCTGGATAATCAATCGAGCCAACTCCGACGATGACACCTTGACCTGGCATGAGTCGCGGCACGCTTTGAACGGTTCC
>Ga0315909_10004312_pt1 | contig 16877 bp, 7 predicted proteins | sample LakEriMetagenome_11_FD_203527 | JGI IMG/M metagenome (GOLD analysis project Ga0315909, IMG submission 203527) | Freshwater fungal communities from buoy surface, Lake Erie, Ohio, United States - Buoy 2 MA125 | ecosystem: Environmental > Aquatic > Freshwater > Lake | place: USA: Lake Erie, Ohio...
AACAATAGAAGGTCCAGGATAACCATTTACAACGTTTCTAATATGAATTTTTACAGGAACATTGGTGTCTTTAGCTGAGAAGAAAAGATCCACATCAGTTATAAAAGCACCACCTTCTAAATCAACTAAGAACGTCTGAGCTAAAGGATCATACCAACCAGTATCAGAAACAACTCGACGTGCTGTTTGTACTATAGCTTCAGTTTTATCTGGAACTCTTTCAGTAACAACCTCAGCTGTTTTAGTTGAAAGAATAGTTCTTTCACGAATTTCTAAAATACCTTTTGCTGTGTACGTTGCCTCAGCTGATGTCGATGAATTTGAACGGATGTTTGCAGAATCATCTGTAAAACGAAAATTACGGATTCCTGTTCTAAACCTCATCTGTGTTGAGTCAGGAATATCGAATGTTCCAAATAATTGTCCGGTGTCTGTCGTAGTCAACTGAGAAGGAGTAACTACTCCACTAGCAGTCATTTGTATTTTTCTAGACGGATCAAATTCTGCTTGTAAATAATATGTATATTGCGTAGTATTTTGCGAAAATGCTGGTCCTTTTAAATTATCAATATAAACATAGTAAACACCATTCACAGTCTCTTGACCAACGACAACACAAGATGCACCAGTTTCTGTTATAGCATTAGGATTATTTGCTTGTAGAGATGTATCAACTCTATATTCTGTTAGAACTTCTCCATAGAGATAAGCAGTCGAAACATCACCATCAGAAGTTTTACGTTTAGCATTATTAACATTAGAACCAACATTAATATCGATTTGAAATTTTGGAACTGCACTCGTAGCTGGATAAGGTGTAAACGCCATTTTTTTAGATGGTGTTATATGACTATTTACATTAATATCATCAAAAAACGCATACATTTTAGTATTAGGCTTTAGACTTTCGCCTCTAAATAAAATTTTGCGTTTACGCATGTAAGGGATTAATTCAGTGCTAACTAGTTTATCATTAATAACTTTATCTGTAGATGATGATTTAATGAATGTATTAATTCCACCAGTATAAGTTTTAACTCCTGTTCGCGCAACAGTTTCAACTGATACCTGTCTAAATGCCCAACCATCTGCTTCAGGTCCAATTCCAAACTCTGCGTCAAGAGCAGATCCACCGTCACCAAATCGACGATCTGCGCTTTGAGTTTCTCTAGAGATTACGGTTTCACCACCCCAGTTTATAGACCAAGATTTATAAACTGTTCCAAGAACACCGTCAGCTTCCGCTTTTGCCACTACAGCGTCGTACTGTTTAGTATCATTAATAATGATATCAGGACGGCGATTAACTTCTATCCAATCGTCATTCCACGGAATTATTTCTAAGCTACCATTGAATACAAATATGTTGAAAGGATTAACAGATTCATTGTGTGAAGCACGAAGCTGAGATACTAAAGGAATTTTATTTATTATTGGAAGAGTTGCTAGATCACCATTGACTTCGTAATTCAACGCAGTTCTATTAAAATTAGTTGTTGATTCTAAGAGCGAAATGTTTGTGCTTTTAAAAAATGGTCTAAGTTCACCTGCTCTACTATCTATAGAAGCAATCCAGTCTGCTGATGAAACGTTTCCAATACCCTGACCAGTAAAATCATCTACTATAAATCCGTTTTGAGGTCTCTCAAATCCATAATTATCGTAGGATTTGTAGTTAACAGTATTTTGCTCTAAGAGGGATAACGTAGTATAATATTCGAGATTATTAATGCGATTTTCAAGTTTTCCAATGTCGCGCATTGTGTAGCGCTTGTTTTCAATCTTATTAGGAATTACGCTTGAAGAATTTCCACTGAATGTATAAGGTTCTATACTAAACGTATATAAATCCATTGAATCGCTAGGAGAAGAAGGTATTTTTGCATTTACATCAGGTATACCTTTAGTTAAAACATATTCCCCGTTAGATGTAAGTGAAAGTTTATCAATTCTAGGTAAATAATAATCGTAGTATATATCAGTTTCTTCACCGTATTTTGGAATTCTTATAGAAGAAAACTCGCCCGATGAATTGATAACTGGGCGAAAATCAATAACATTAGCTCTATCTGAAGGAAGTTCTTCATAAGTTATATCTAAATACGAATCAACAACATAGAAATCGCCAGTCGCGCCTTGATCAAAATAACTATATGTAACTTGTATATTTCCACTTACACTTTGATTTGGAAGAAGCGATATTGAAGCTAGTTCATAATGCGAACTTCTAGCACCATTATCAAGTTTAAATTTAGAAGTTACGTCAGCACTAACAACCCAGTTGTCATTTGTCAAAGTTCCAGTAGTAACAGAGATCAGTTCAAATGCATCTGCTTTTTCTAGTGTAAGAGAACCATTTGTTAAACTTTTATTAGTCTCTGTGTTATTTTTAAGACTCTTAGTTCGTTTAAGCATTGCTTCTGTATTTTCTCGGCGTAAACACGCAAGTATTTTAAACACAGATGTTGTGCCAAACGTAAAAGTTACAGCTGTAGTATTATCATTTGTAATTTTGTACTGAGTTGCAGTAGGATTTCCAGAAGAAATTAGAGTAAGATGATTACCAGTATCTTCATCTACAACTATGTAATTTCTATTATCTGTTTGTGTTCCAAATACGTAATCGGTTTCAGCTGATGTAGTATACACATTAACATTACCTGTTTTAAATTCTTTATAGAAAGAATACTGTGCATTTTTAGTGCTTTTTACAGCATAAGCAGGAAATTCAAAATACGATTTTAATTTATTTGGACTGTTAATACTAGCAGCTACTCTGTAAATAAAAGTACCTGCACTAATATTTGGTGTACCATCGACAGTAATAGAAGTGTTACTAGTTATAACAGTTACTCTATAATCAGCAGAATTTATAGAAACATAGTCTCCAACTTTTAAATCTTGCGTAAAGGTTGTATTAACACCTGTTATTGTAGCTATACTTGAAGCCGCAAGAGATCCAGTTAACTGAATTAGAGTTGGAACTATTCTCGCACTAAACTTAACCTTTGGATCATCTACAGTGCTATTAGTATTTGAATACAAATATTTCGCATCTCTGGCAAAATCTTTGCCAGAAAAGACGGTAAGTCTAAATAAAAATACTTTGTAACTTACGGGATTTCCACTCGTATCAGATGAGTGTAATTGTATTTGTTTGATACGTGCAGTTGCAACAGGTACTGCAGATGGAGGAGCTGACAGAGTTACTGTAGGAGCTGACGTGTATCCAGCACCAGCGTTTGTAATAGTTAAAGATGTTATTGAACCTGCACTAATAGTTGCTGTAGCTGTCGCTTGAGTTCCACCTGATGGAGGAGCTGACAGAGTTACTGTAGGAGCTGACGTGTATCCAGCACCAGCGTTTGTAATAGTAAATCCTGTAACTGCTCCATTTGCAATAGTTGCTGTGACTATTGCCTGTACTGAAGGTACTTCGCCTGCAGGACCATATCTATCATAGAACGTGACGTCCGTATTAATGTCCGGGAGATAATTTGTATTTTTAATAATGATATAGTTACCAGGACTAGAATCGATACTTTTTAATTCATAACTCGAAGCTGTTCGCGCTTTATCAATTGTCAAGTATTGAGTGACTATTTTTTCTATTTCGTATCCACGAACATATGCCTTACCTGGTTCAACTGCTAGTGAAATTTTATTTGAAAGCGCTTCAACATCTGCTGCTTCTACTGATCCACTAACAAGAGCAGTAGGTCCTTCATACAGACCATAGTTATATGAAGGACTTGTATCTTCTAGCCACTTTGCAGAATCATCAGCAAATGCTGATGATGACGAAGTATGAGATTGTTTAGATTTATATTTTTTATTCGAATTTGTTACGATATCGCCTTTAAGGTAATACTTTGAAGTAGCCCAAGTGCCTCTATCATTATTACGATATTCACGCAATTCGATAGGGAAGTCTCTTACTGTGTAATCACCTGATTCATCAAATGTTCTTCTTGCGAGAGTTTTTTCTATCTCAGCATATTGTGTCTTATCTACTAAGAATTGTACAACACCATCTTTAAGAGTAAGTAAAGTGATAAATTCATCACTGTCTACTGTTGAATCATAACTCTTACTAATAAGTTTTAATTCTATAGTGTAACGCGCAGCGCCCGGAGCGGCATAATTTGGAGAGCCTAACGCGTTATCTAATAAACTTTCGTCGTCTTCAGGATAAACTACACTTTCGTTAACTTGGAGTCCAATTCGTGCACTTGGGGAATTGCTATACTTTGTAACGACAATAGTTTGTGATTCTACAAAAACAAAATTATCTTTTATATAATAAATTCCCTCTTGTATAGAGGCAGTAGTACCATAACCTATTGGAGATGAAGATTGTGCTAGTGTTAAAACTCTTAAATCTAAACCAGATAACTGATCAAGTGGCGTTATAATTTCTCCGGGTTGAAATGTATTGAATGTGCTACCGCCTCGTATATACTTAACAAATAATGTATTAGGTTCATTAGTATTATTAACAACTTCTGCTTTAGTAGAAGTTAGAATAATAGCTTGAACTCCTGATGTTTGACCAACATATATTTTGCCATTTACATCTGGAAGAATTGAAGAAGTGCTAGTAGTAATCGCTGATGTGCTTACTGTATTTGCGTCAACTTTTACATAAGATGTCTTAGAATCATAAGAGATTTGACCAGGAATTATCATCGCGCCATTCTTAAACATATGGTCGCCATGACGCTTAATTTGTTCTTGTAAAATTGTCTGTAGCTGTGTTAATTCTCGAGCTTGAACAGCGTAACCTGGACGGAACAAAATTCTATAAAACTTTTTGTTTTTAGAATAGTCGTCAAAAAACGGTTCAATATTTAAATTTAGTGCCATATACTTTTCTCTTATGAATTAATACATTAGAAACTAATCTTAATATATTTATTTGCATTAAAACGTGATTGAATTTGTTACTACAACTATTTGTTGTTCAGATGGAGAAAACTTCAATCTGTTATCTATAATTAGTAAATCACCTGTAAATTTATTCACGTCTGGATATATTAAAGATGTCGTGCTGAAAGACGCACCAGTTTTACTAAACGAAGCACCTGCATTTGGTATTCTATTATCAAGATACGATAACAAAAGTGCAGATTCAGTTGAAGAGTAATCTGTATTTTTTTCAATAATTCTAAATTTGTATGTTTTAGAAGGAGTAACACTATTATCCGTCCAAGTCAATTCATCATCTAATGCAAATAAACTAAAACCTGCTTGTCCTTTTGATCCTATAGCCACGAAACAAGTAGAAGCCAAAGCTAATCGTAAATTGGTCTGTTGCTGAAATATCTTAGGATTTTTAACAATACAAACTTGTCTATAATCGTTAGTAGAAATAAAGCCTTGATTTTTTTCTTTAGAAAGGTTTCCATGAAAGACGATAGTTTTTGAAAATAACTCACCTATTGCGTCTTTTCCATGTCCTCCTTTAGGAGATATCACTGCTCTAGCTGTTGCAGCTGAAGCAGAACTTCCTGTAATTGTTACAGTGGCTTTAGTATATCCTGAGCCAATATTATTAACAATTATTCTATCTATCGATCCTATTGATGATAAGATTGCGGTAGCTGTGCAACCTACACCATCACCAGTCACAGTAACAGTTGGAGGGGTCGTATATCCGAATCCAGGACTATCTACTGCTATAACGTGTATCGCTCCTTCTACAGCAGTTAGTTCAACTGTAGATTGTTTAGATTCTATATCACCTATTCCAAAATTCAATAATATTGAAGCTTCTACAAAATTCGGATCAGTCTCTGGATCTAACGAAGTTACAACATCTACTAGAGCATAAGTGTAGCCTATACCTGGTTTTGTAATTTGAATAGCTTCAATTTCTCCATTTGCATTTATTATTGGAGACAATTCAGCTTCGTTTTTCTTAGTTACAACATTAAATGTAAAACCAGAAGCAATCACGTTTGCGTTAGATGGTGTAGTCCCACCAATACTTTGAAATTCTATAAGAACTATATTTGAAGCTGCAGAATTTTGAAACGAAGAAAAGAATGGTTTTGAATATCCATATCCTTCTTCTGTTATTGTAGCGCCTGTCACTTGACCTGCCAGTTTAACTGCAGTATTGACTGCAGGAGTAACAACACTATCTATTGTAATAGCAGTTGGTATACCTTGGCCATTTGTTCCATATAGTGCTAACACTTTGTATATTTCTGATGCACTTCCAATTTTAACGAAATCGTTTACTGCAACAGCAGAAGTATACGTACCATTTAATCTAGTTCCGTTTATATTACTTACTGTGTCTGCAGCATAAGAAGAAATGGTTCCTGCTGTTTGATCTTGAATAATTCCAGTGGCAACCGCTTTTACTCCATTATTTAAGTCTGGATCTTTAAATAAAAATGTCACCGATTGATAACCGGTTCCTTTAGTGACCGATTGTATTGATTCTACAACATAAGGATTTTCTTCAAGATTGCCGTCACCTGTTATATCTAATCTGGTGAATACATTTCCCAATCTTTCAACAATTGGCTCTAAAACAGCTTGACGCAATCCCGAAGATGTTCCTCCTCCAGAAACTGTAATTAGAGGAGGATACGAATAACCAGATCCTTGATTATTCATTGTTATAGATGTTATAGTGCCATTTGTAATATTAATAGCAGCTACAGTAGCTGCAACCCCTCCTGGTATATCAGGATTAGAAATAGTTATAGTTGGTTGTACAGTATAGTTTGCACCCCCATCTACAATTTTAAATCCTGTAATTTTATAAGAAGTTCTTGGATATTTTTTGCCAGGATTTTCAATAGTATAAGAAACAATAGAACCATTAGAATAAAATTGATTTGAAAGAGAATTTACAACAGGCATTTGTGTAGAAGTTAAAAACTTATTTCGAACAGATAACGGAACAGTATACATGTATTTCCATATATAACCATCATCTAATCGTATTGGATTAACTGAAGTGCCAGTTGGTCTTATTGAAGAAGGTTTATTGTTGTTATTAAAAAGACACTTATATACGTTAAAATCGTCTGTTAAACAATAAAACTCTGCATTCTCGAGAGCTGTTGCTCCCGAGTGTGCAGGTCTACTACTCGTATATACGTCATACATATCAAATGTTCGTCCAGACACATAATCGTATCTAGGAACTACAGCACAGATGTCATTAGAATCTATCTGCTTATAAATCAATGCTTCATTTCTAGTTTCATTTTCATATGAAAATGAATCCGAAACTTCTTCGACTATAGATTCATTCTGCCACTGTCCAGGATGACAGTAGACATAATAATATCTGCTTATATTTGATATGATCTCTGAAATAACAGACTTAACTAAGTTTGTTTTTAGAGAAAATTTGAGTAGCGAAGTTGCCATATTTAATTACTGAATTGTTACAGTCCAAGTAATAGCGATCGAGTCTTGAGCAGCTTTATTGACTACATCAAAAGAAGTAATACATAGCATGGTTCCCGATGCTGCAGTTCCACTATTAAAAATTCCAGCTTCAACTAAAGCACCCGTACCAATGCCGGCACCGAAATTAGCTTGATATGTAACAACTGAGTTATTTGAGTTTGATGTGCCATCATTGGTAGGATTAATAAGACCAACTCTAGCTCTTTCACCAATAGTAACACCGCCAGATGAAGTACTCAATTGTGTAACAGAAACTGTTGGAGATGTTTTAGCAACAGTGGTACCAGGAGTTCCATGGCCACCTACCGCCATATGAGTCATTTTTGTAGGTAGAGTTCCAGTAGCGCCTGGTCCTAGATCGACCATACGCTGAGCAATATAGTTTTTACCTACTGTAACAACGATATTCGAATAAAAGCGATCATCTATCAACTCTCCGTCGCTGTTATAGTGAGCGATAGCGATAGTTCCGCCAATTTCGATTATGTTTGAGTATTTTGGAATTAAAATCATGGTTTTTACCCTTTAAATTAATTTAACGATGTAATGATACGCTCCGAATAAGTTTCAGCCTCATATGAAAATATAGTTGAATTATCCGAAGTATTTTGACTGTATACGTTTTTATACAGCGTTCCTGAACTAATACTATTTATTGGTTCTGCGAAAGATCTACTGTATGTATTTGTTTGATTATATAAATCACCAAGTGATAAATTATCAGCCCAAGTTCCTCCTGAGAATGAAAATTTAGACAGCTGTACATTAGATCCATCTGGGAAAGAATCTAAAGGAGAAGAAAGAATTTGTGCAAATTCTGGATATCCTCCACTATACGTAAATACAATACTTCCACTAGAAGTAGCATTAACACTCATTCTTATTTGAGTTGATGATTCAATCGATTCAATTCTGCATTCTGCGCCAAACGCTCCAGCACCTGATACCTTTACCAAAGGTATTCCAGAGAAAAGACCGTTAGTAGTACTATTAGTAGTAATACCAGCACCAGACGTTATATTCAGTATATTACTTCCAGCAGTAACAGTTCCAGTTAATTCGATATTTGGAGACCTGTAAATAAGCGCAGAAATAAGTATTTCTGGATTTATCAAGACATAAGTAACTCCATTCCAATTCCAACCTCCTCCAACTGCACTCGATAAAGACCATCTTCTAGTGTCAGTTTCGCCAGTATCTACTTGATTAGAATCATATTTTCTAATAGACAATGTAGTCTTAATTGATGATCCTTGCTCAAAGTCTGCAGATATTACATAATCACCATCTCCATTAGTTGTTCCAGATGTAACAACAGAAGGGTCCATATATCTTCTTACATAGTTTGTAGTCTTATCAATTTCTGGAGTTATTAAATCATAAGTAACTCCATTCCAATTCCAACCTCCTCCAACTGCACTCGATAAAGACCATCTGCGTGTATCAGTTTCACCAGTATCTACTTGATTAGAATCATATTTTCTAATAGAAAGAGTTGTGCGTTTTGTATCTTGTTCACCCGTAAAATCGGATGCGACACTAGTAGTTGAATAAAAAGTGCCACCATCTATCGACTGAAATGCAAAATGTTTTGGATGATAGACAGAAGAATCTACGTTAACAGTCTTATAAAAGGTACCACCTTCTGTTGATTGGATATCAAAATGTTTTGGATGATAGACAGAAGAATCTACATCGACGATAGACCATCTTCTAGTGTCAGTTTCACCTGTGTCTACTTTGCTTGAATCATATTTTCTGATAGAAATAGTAGTAGATCTATTATTTTCCTCATTAACTCCAACAGTCTTATAAAAACTACCACCATCTATCGACTGAAATGCAAAATGTTTTGGATGATAAGTAGAAGAATCTACATCGACAATAGACCATCTCAATTGATCTGTTTCACCTGTGTCTACTTGATTAACATCGTATTTACGTACTGATAGGGCTACACTCTTCTCATTCTGGTACGGAAAAGCTCCAGGAATGAATGTGTCGTTTGGTATTGCCAATGACCATCGGCGCGTATCAGTTTCACTTGTTATAGCACCAGTTGAGTCATATCTTTGTATCGATAAAATTGTTCTATTTCTATCTTGATACGGAAAAGCTCCAGGAATAAACGTGTCGTCTGAAAGAACTAAAGACCATCTTAATTGATCTGTTTCGCCTGTGTCTAGTTGATTAGCATCATATTTTCGAACAGAAACGAATGTACTCTTGTTGTATTCATATGGTGCTGATCCAGGTATGAAATCATCATTAGTTTCTACTAAAGCATTCTCTGTTGGATCTTCTCTAGATCCTTTATTCATATCATAATAATTATTAGTTCCAGTATCTGCAGTAGACCATCGATTCTGATCTGTTTCGTCTACATAACCACTCTGCGGTATAGAAACATTGTCCCACGACCAGTCAGAATTATACTTTCTAATTGACAATGATATATTTTTAACATCTTCTAAAAAATTATGAATAGCACTAACTGTACTTGGGAGTATAATCTTACTAATTGCGTTATTTGCGTCATCATCAGATGAAAAGACTTGCTCAAAAAATTGTCTTCTGATAAAAGCTAATAAAGGAGTTGCTGAAACTACATAATTATTTTTAATGGTGTATTCTGCGAACAATTCCATACCAGCAGGATGTAAAAGAGATTTTACTATATCATAATATGAATCTATCTGCTGTTCTACTTTCACAACATAAGAAAATAATTGATAGTACTTTCCATCTTGAATATATGATTCGTCAGAGATAAACCCGTCAGAAGAAGAATAATATCCGGGATACACTGCGACTGGGCCTAATTCAACTTTTATTTCAGCTGCAGTATCATCGATCACATTTTCATTAAATGAATTTGTATAAAATGTGCCTATGATTTTACCGGCATACGTTGCAGTAGAATAGAATTTATCGTATTGTGCAGGAAGGCCACCAACTACACCAGTGGGAATATAAAAGTTGTCATAAAAGAAATAATCTTGAATATTGATATAGCCTAAATCCAATGTTCCACTCGTAGTATCCGGATATGGATTTGAATTAGGTCCATAACTCGTATTTGGACTATTTTCTCCCGCTATAAGTTGTGTAATCGGATGATAATAAGGAATAGCAGTTGCAGTTTTATTACTTAGTGTTGCATAAAATGTTGAGTCATAATCTAATCCTAAACTAATCAATTGAACTTTTTCAATTGATCCTCCAGTTCCAATTTTGGTAATTTTTATGAGAGACCCATCACCTTTTTCAGTTTTTAAATGATATAGTTTACCTATTTCAAATCCAGAACCTTTTTTAACTACTGTGTATCTATTAGGACATGGCAAAATATTGCCGTAGTTCAATCCATCTTCTGAAGATACCTTATCACCTATACTAATATCCTGGACATATGCGCGATCAATAAAAACTTCATATATAGTTTGTGAATACGCAACTACTCGTGGACAATATACATATATCTTCTTTTTATTTGTTTCAATGTAAATATTTTTGCCTGAAAGATTAAATAGATTTCCTTCAGAAATCTCGACAAAAACAGATTTTTCTTGAATCCACTTACCATCAGACGCCCTTAAAATTTGTGTCGATGGATAAAAAATATCAGAATCTTTATTGAACAATATTCTAAATAAAAATTGGAAAGATTCTTTAGATCCTCTTGATTGATAAAATTGGCGTATTCTCTCAATAATAAATCTTTCATTTTCGAGAGAATTTGTAGGGAAAAGTACAGATAACTCTTTCTTAAATCTAATTATAAATTCATCTAAAGTCTTATCAATAGAACGTATGTCTTCAAGATTTCTTTGCTGTGTTTGATCTAAAAACTCGTAGTATGCTTTTATGAAATTAACAAATAGCTCATACTCGCCCCTGATGTATTCAGGGATCTGTCTCTCTAGGGCTATTGAGATAGGAGTTTTTTGCATCGTTATCTACTCGATGAACCTTTGTGGTCTGTACTCGACATTTCTTGAATTACGTTTATTTTTAACAAATTTGCATCAATGTTAACTATTTGATTAAATTTAGAAACTATATCATTAGATTTAGTTTTAATAATGAATTCTAAATCAGACTCAACAATACCTGAAATAAAGAGAGAACTTATATACAATTCACCGGTTTCATAATTGACAGTACCAATAGAGGTATTTACAAAAACCTTAACAAACGTATCAGGATTATAATAAAATAATCTAAGATTCCCAATTCCGTCATCATCTATATAGTAAATAGTGTCTGTGCTGCCCACATAGAATCCATTAGTCAAAACAGCTTCTTCTGGTACTCCGGGTTGATATATTGAGTTGTTCAACTGCACTCGATAAGCAACTGATAAATTAAAAATTACATCTACAATTCTACGTAATTTAACTGTGGTAATATTATTTATGATAGCTTTATCAGCATCGTCTATAGTTCTAACTAATCTAGAATAACGCAATATTCCATCAAATTTTTGTAATTCAGTTTCGTTATAATCAACAATACTTTGTCTAACTGCTTGTTCAATTTGTGTTGAAGATCGATTTGTTAAATTTGGATTATAATAAACAGTAGTTTCTAATTGAACGGTATTATAAATTGGATCGACCATGACAGGTGAAACACCTAATATGGACTTAGGTTTAATAATATCTTCAATAATAGTGTTTTTATCAGATAGTGTCAAGAATAAACTTGATTTTGGTTTTATACATATATAAACTTTTCCATATACGGGAGGTGACATAGTATCCCCTCCCCAGCATGAAATTGTGTCGATGTCTGCATAATTAGTTTTTATGATATCTATATAATCGCCAATTGTAACAGCTCTATCTTGAATTTTATATTTGTGAGAAACGTTATATTTAATTTCATCGACTGTTTCTATTTCCCTACCACCAGAAGAAATTTTATTAACTGTAATAGTTGGAAGTGCTCCACTATTTTGACCAGAATACGTAAACAATTTTACTCCATTAGCAGCAGAGCCATTTGTTACTATGTATTCGACAGTAATAATTGAACCTAATTCTGGTTCTTTTCCAAGGTTATTTTTTCCAAAATATATTTCGTATTTTTGTCCTTCGATTTCTTTAATAAAAAATACTTCACTAGAAGCATTTAAATTTAAAACGTTCTCAACGTGTTTGTAAGATGTTGTATTGATTGAGGTTGGATTGTTTACACTTAGCTTTATTGTTTTAACATCGATGTTTAAATTCTGTAAGATAATTTTTGTATTAGTCAAATAATTAAACTTTTCAACTACTGGTTTACCTTCGTATACATCAATAGAATCAAATTCATAACGTAGCAATGATTCATTTCTTAATCCTATGTGTTCTGAGAGAGTATAAAAAATATATTCTACACCTGAAACATTTGAAATAAAAGGACTAAATTTTGGAATAGATAACGTAGAACTCGTATTACTTCCGATCGGCATTGTCATAGAAATATTTGCTTTGGATGCAGTTGCCGATATCGGCAAGTACCCATAGTTATTCGCAATTGAAATAACGCTGTCACGCTTACTCGCTGAATCCAAGAACATTTCGTTTATAGCTAAATTCGTATACATCGCATTGTAGTGCGTATTATACGCTAATACGTCTAAAAGAACATTTAGACCTGAACCCTCAAAATCATAGTCAGTGAATTGATCTTGAGTCTTCAAAAACTCTTTTAAATTAGTCTTGATTAGATCAAAATCTAAATCTGAAATGTTTATTTTATTGTTAGCCATTATCGAGTTCTTTCTAAGAATAAGTCAACACTTATCGGTGTACTCGTATTTACGATACTAAAAACTATAGTAACATAAACTCCATTATTGTCCGGACTCAATAGGACCTCTACGTTTAATAAATTTACCCTAGGTTCGTATGATATAATAGTGTTTGTTATAGTCTTCTTTATTGTAGCTCTAAGCACTGGAGTTATTGGTTCAAATAATAAAGAAGATATTTGAGATCCTATGTCACTTCGAAATGGTCTTTCGAAGTTTTTAGTCATAATTAAATTTTTTATAGATTGCTTAATAGCATTTTCGTCATATTTCTTGTAAATGTCTTTAGACACGGGGTTTGCAAGAAATGCCATGTCTATATCTGAAAATGTGCGAGTATTTTTAGCCATATGTTTATTTATCTTATCCGGAAAAAACTTTAGACGATCCTGAAATTATTGGGTGTTCTGCATAATTATCACCAATTCTGGCAAGAGGTTGATTTTCACAAAAAACTTTACTTGAGCCAGTTGATAAAGCAGGAGCATGAGGGACACATCCTGGAGCAGGGTGTGTGATCATAGTATTTCCTATATGTATTGCTAAAATGTTTTCAACATAAACTTTACTCACACCCTGATCAGTGCTTTGGGTTGTTGGAACGCGGCATTGTTTACCAGTACCATGTGGAGAAAAAACCTTATCAGTGGAGTTTGATCGAGCTACTGGTGGCATTATAGTCTACCCTTCTGTAATAAATCTCTAAAACTTTGTAATCCAAATTCATACTTCCAATATATTTCTTGAGTAATATTCAGTGGCATTATAGCATCTATTAAATTAACTGGATCTATGACTCTTATTTGTAGTGTATGTGTCACTTCAATGACTTTTATAGGAGGAGGCGACCATTCAATAATCGTATCAAAATCTTCTTGTGTATCCGCAGGCAATGTTTTGACAGTTTTATCAGGCAACAAAAACTTATAAAATCCTCCTGGAATCATATTTAACGCAGTACCACTTATTCTTATCGTATAATCATCAAACTCTAGTGCAGTAAATCCGTTAACAGGTGAGTCATAAGAAACCAACTCTATTATCAACGCAGGACCATACGATCCTGGACCGCCAGTTTGTATTTTATATTGTATGTTCCCAATAAAAACTCCATTATTATCATAAGCTGAAACAAAAACATTTCCTGAAGGCTCGACAGGATCTTCAGTCACTGGTATTGTAGTGCTTGAAGTTACTACTGGTGCTGGCACTAATTCTTCAGACATTATGCAACCAATACAAATTGTCCAAAGTCACCGATTCTCTTATGATCACGCATAGTAAAGATTTGTTTTTTCGATCCGTTGTATTTAAACGATACATGTATCCAAACAGTACTTGCACCTTGATACTCTAATAGCAACTGATCATACGGTACTAATTGTTGAATCTTCTGAATGGCTTCGTAGTGACCCTGACGACCAAAGTTAGGAATTACGATATCAGCTGCACAACCAAGATAGTGATCTGAAGTTTTTGAAGAGTTGGCTACATCTTGAGGACGTCTGAACCCAGAAGTAATCACCATATTAGGATACAAGTTTTTAATGGGTTCTAGACAGTTTTCCGACAATCCCTTTAAATTACACACAATTTCTTGAACACTCAGACCCTGTTGTGCGATTACTGGTCGACTTCCGTTCTTAGTAAGAACACCAAGAGTAAAGTTCTTAGATAAGATAAAGGAAGGTTCAAATGTCGCCTTCATAAAGATAGCATCGCAACTCTTCTCTTCTGGAGAAACTACTGGTGGTTCTAATTCTTGTGAATCCTGTTGGGTACCACTATCCATTTCTTCTTTCTTTATAGCACCACTATTAATTTGCTTTTGAATATGCGCACTTGGATCTCCTTCTTCAGGTGTTTCGTACTGACCACCCGCAGAAGCTCCTCGTGTTACAACAGTTAAGCTTCCAAATTCTGGCATCTCAGGTTCTTTAGATGCTGGTGGCGTTTCTAGACCTGAACTCTCAGCAGAGTTCGCGCCCATTCCTAAGTGCACTTGACTTCCATCCAGCTTAGCGTTACCTCCAGCTTTAACACTAGCTTCACCAGATGCTTCAATATTAAATGCACCACCAGCAGCAAGAGCATTTATAGAAGTATCACTTTCCATTACAATGGAATTGGCTTTAAGTGTAAATGCTCCTCCCACACTCAACGACATATCTCCACTTACATTCATTACTGTGTCGTTGAAAATATTGACTGTCGTTAAGCCATTCACATTTAAGTTCAAAGCATTTTTAACTAGAACGTTGTGCGCACCATCAATCGTAACATTTAAAGAACCATTTACTTGTACGTATCCATTTCTTTCTAAGATTTCGTATCCATCACCAATAATACGGTTGACTTGTGTTCCATTGGCATCTATTTCAGTAAATGTACCTGATTTATGATATAAGTGGATTCTTTCGCTATTTGGTGTATCATCGAATTCAAGAATATGTCCTGACTCAGTTTGCATTACATGGTTAAAGGGATATTGAGTATTATATGGAATAGGAGATTGATCCCAAGTACTCCCATCTGCGACTTCAATACCCTTTAATTGAGCTGCTTCTTTTTTATAAACTACAGTTTTGTTAATTTCTTCATGACGGGCTAATCTGTTTGTATCAGGTTCATCATAATAGAGAGGATATTTCATGTTGGGGTCTCTAAATCCCAAAACACTAGATACTGATTGAGTGGCCTGCGAATTTAAATTAGCTGTAGGAGATCTAACATTATTCGTAACAGAAGATTCTGCTTGTGTTACACCAGACTGTAACTCCTGAGGTGGTAATTCTCCCGACTCGTTTGGTATTCCTTCAGCAAGAAATAAATCTTTTTCAGCAGATCTTCTTCTAACAAGACCTAATAATTCTTTTCCTCCAGCCTTAGTCCACAACATAAATCCGGTAGCAGCGTCGAGATACTTACTAGAATTCAAATCTTTAAGTAGAGTCGATTTAGATAAATTTCCTCCTCCTAGATTATAAGTGAAAGAACACAACGCATCGAACATAGATTGTGTAATAAGAGCTCTAGTGTTACGCTGAACTAATGGAACAAATTCTTTTAAGTCTTCTGATAAATACTTTTCTGCTTGCACTTCTGTAATAATCATCCCAGGTTGTACTGGAGATCCATTGATTCTTGTAGTTCCATAACCGATTGTCCATATACCAACGGAATCTTGATATGCCTGAAGACGTAATCCTTCAAATCGTTTTATAAGAGCAACACAATTGGCACTTGGAGTATACTCTACAGCTCTCTTAAGTTTATTAGCATTTTCTAAAGTTACTGATTCTTGAGATGTAGTAACTGGAGCTCCTGAACTATCAACGACGGGATTACCTGAACCATCTAAAAGAACATTTGTTTGTTCATTTACTTGTTTTAATTCGCCATCAATTTTAATTCGTATAGTTGAATCATCTGAACTTATATCTGACGAAGTACTTTGAGGGATACCAGCAATTGATCCCAAAATAATAGGGAACTGCTTTTCGTCATCCCTAAACATAACTATAACACTAGTCCCTTCTACTAATCCTAATGGAGTAGTTCCTATACCTGAAATAGCAGCAGATGTAGTAGGTTGCATTGGAACAGCCCAAGGGAGGTCTGCAGTAGGTAATTTTGC
>Ga0315909_10004313_pt1 | contig 16871 bp, 26 predicted proteins | sample LakEriMetagenome_11_FD_203527 | JGI IMG/M metagenome (GOLD analysis project Ga0315909, IMG submission 203527) | Freshwater fungal communities from buoy surface, Lake Erie, Ohio, United States - Buoy 2 MA125 | ecosystem: Environmental > Aquatic > Freshwater > Lake | place: USA: Lake Erie, Ohio...
ATCGAGCGCAACTGGACTGATGCGTGGATGGACTACATGGTGCGACTGGACAACGAGGCGCAATACATGTTTGCCAATGCCGTGCGCCGTGCCACTGAGAAGAAGGACGGCACGAAGAACAAGCGCCTGATCGAGGTCAACACCAACCGCAAGTACATGGAGTGGTGTCTGAAGAACAACTTTGTGTATGCCGCTGACAAGAAGTGAGGCTGCGATGAAAGCGTATGAGATTGAACTGAAGCGCACGTCCTACGTAACTGTCACCGTGCATGCCAATTCCGAGAAGGAAGCCGAGGACAAATTGTGGGCGCAACTGGAACACACGTTCGACCGGGTGGACGACTTCACCTGGGAAGTTGAATCAATCGAGGAGATCCAAAATGCTGATGCTCAATAAGACGCTAACCGCCGAGCAGCGGTTACATAAAAACGTGGCAGCACTGATGGCCGAAGACCATTTCGCTATGGTCTGCGGTGTGATCATGTGCATGAAGCACACCATCCAGAAGGTGGGCCAGGAGAAGCGCACCCAGACGGCAATGACCAACGGGTTGGAAGTTGTTTACGACGAGGAGTTCATCGACACGCTGACCGACCCGGAGTTCCGGTTCGTGATCATGCACGAGGTGTATCACTGCATCTTCAAGCACCTGCTGACATGGCAACACTTGTTTGAGGAAGATGCAGCCACTGCAAACGTCGCGTGCGACTACGCCATCAACATCCGGCTGTTCGATGCAATTCCTGAGTTGTCCCGCGACCTGATCCAGATGCCCAAGTGCGGCCTGCTCGATACCAAGTATCGGGGCATGGACAGCGGCGAGATCTATCGCATGCTGCGCAAGAACGGCAACGGTGGCGGCGGTGGCAACACCCAAAATCAAAATCAACCGGGTCAGCAGCAAGCCCCAGGGCAGCAGCAAGGTCAGCCGCAGGGGTTCGACGATCACGACTGGCAGGGGGCCAAGGCTATGTCCGACGAGGACAAGGCCGAGGCCGAGCGCAAGATCGACGAGGCGCTGCGCCAAGGTTCGTTGCTCGCAAGCAAGGTCGGGTCGGGCGGCGACCGGGAGTTGCAAGGTCTGTTGGAAGCCAAGATCAAGTGGCAGGACGCACTGCGCGAGTTCATCCAAGAGCAGTGTGCAGGTAACGATTACTCCACGTGGAAGCGACCCAACCGACGCTACCTGGGTATGGATGTTTACATGCCATCCGGTGTGTCCGAGCGCGTCGGTGACATCGTGGTTGCCATTGATACATCGGGCTCCATCGGCGGTGAACAGATCAAGCAGTTCCTGGGCGAGGTCGATGCGATTGCGCAAGGCGTCAACCCCGAGAGCGTGTGGGTGCTGTACTGGGACACCGAGGTGTGCCGAGCCGAGCGTTACATCGGAGAGGACGTGCGCAACATCGTGTCGTCAACGAAGCCTGCCGGGGGCGGCGGCACTGCGCCATCGTGTGTAACCAAGTACATGCGTGAGCAGAGTATCAAGCCCAAGGTGGCTATCGTGCTGACCGACGGCTACGTGGGCAGCGACTGGGGTGGCGACTGGCCGAGCCCGGTGGTGTGGTGTGTCGTGGGTAACCGCAGTGCTCAGTCCCCCGTGGGTAAGACACTGCATGTGGACTGGAACTAAACAAGGAGATACGAGATGACTGTGCACCAGAGAATTGACATGCTCAACCGCGAGTTGTTCGAGGACGAGACGTCGGTGACCTTGAAACTTGACGGCACGCTGTTCCCGGCGGTGTTTCCGAAAGCAACATCCAACATCTTGGATGGGGTGCCTATGACCACACCGCTGTATCAGTTCGCGTTGGCGCTGCGCAGGGCGATGCCCGGTGTGAAGTTTGGCTACGACTGGGGAACCCTGCGTGGTGTCAGCGACGGCGGTATACCCGAGGTGTGGGTCTACTACCCCAATCAGGAGTACGCGCTTGGCTACATCGGCCACGGCGACTACGCGATCAACGAGAACAACACCGTGTACGCTGTTTACAGCCGCAAGGTCTCACACAAGAAGATCCAGAATCGCCATCGACAGCACCACATGTTGCAGTCAAAGGACATGGACAAGGCGGTCAAGAATGCCAAGCGTGCGTTGCTGCCCTACACCATGCAGGAGATCGCCGACCGCAGCATCAACAACTTCGCCGAGAACACCCGCGCGGTGGTCACCGAAGCCGAGTCCGAGGCCAAGGGCTACATCAGGAAGTGCAGGGACGAGGATGTGATGGAGAAGGAGTTGCGCAACCTGATTGGTTTGGGTGTGCAGTTCGCAACGCCTGAGTTCCAAGCAGCAGCAACGCACTTCCTCACCGCCGAGGCCGAGGCACGGGACAAGAAGGCGCACCTGCAAGGCGCGTATTTCATCCGGCTGTACGAGCGGTTCAACGGCATGCATGCAGACATCCTGACCTACGACCGCAAGGTCAAGGGTGCGAGTAAGTATTCGGCAACGCCCGAGCCGGTGGAGTCCACGACGGTCAAGGCCGACGAGTTGCCAGAAGATGTACAGATGAAGATCGCCACGCTGTCAATGATGGACGTGGATACCTACGTGCCGATGGTCGGGCACAAGGCGTCTGCGACGTCGTTCTGGATCGAGCGGAGCGGTGAATGAACAGCGTATTCAGGGAATTTGTTGACAAGTGGGAAGGTTCGCCGCAAAACCTTCGACTGATCGCAGCAAGTTTGAGCGATGCGTTCTTCCTCATGGACGTAGCGGCTATCGAGGGAACCCCAAGCAAGTGGGCACCGAGCAAGTGGGCACACATGGCAGGCCGCACGGTCTACCGTGTGGACACACGCAAGCAACATGTTGAGGTGCGTGCATGGGGCATTGGGGAATCTACTCAGATTGTCACGAAGGAGGTTCTGCGCTACGATAGTGTTCAGGTGTTACCTGAGTGGATGCAACGCAAGATTGCCGTGCTCATGACACTCGACCCCACAAAGGTCACTGACGAGATACCCGACCTCGGAGCCCACGTTGCGCACAACGTGTTCTGGGTGTTTGCTATTGATGGAGAAACACTTGGCTGCGACCCCCGAAGCGAAGGTCAAAGCAGCGGTACGTAAAGTTCTCACCGAGTTGGGTGCGTACTATGTCATGCCCGTCACCGGGGGCTATGGCAATTCAGGCGCACCTGACTTCCTTGTCTGCGTGAGGGGCCGATTCGTCGGCATCGAGTGCAAAGCCAAGGGGAACAAACCGACACCACTGCAAGAAAGGAATCTGCACCTAATCCGCGAGGCAGGTGGGATAGCCCACGTCATCAACGAAGACAACGTGGGTTCGTTAAAGCAACTATTGATAACGGAGATTTGAGATGGAACAGCAAGTCATTCAAACCAAGACCGAGACCAAAGCGGAGAAGATCCGCACCCTTCTGACCCAGAAGGTTCCTGTAAAGACGATTGCAGCAACAGTGGGCACCACATCTGCTGTGGTGTACGGCGTGCGTGCACGCATGCTCAAGGCGATGGAGCGCAAGCGCCGCGCCGAACTGCGCTTTCGGATCCAGGCCAAGAAGCAAGCCAAGGCGCAAGAACTGGCTTCATCTTCTGCTGCGGCGTTTGCGCCCGTTATTCCAACAATCAAAACTGTGTCAATCACCGACCCGTCGCCGTTGGAAGTCCCGCCCGGTGTGCGCATCAGTGACCGCACGGGTAAACCTGTGCGCAAGTACACCAAGGGTAAGAGCGTCGCCACACCCAAGAAGAGCATCGCCGAACGTGGCGAGGAGTTGCGCCGTCTGACCGAGGAGGCTATGCGCATAGCCCGTGCGTCTGCCCCCGCACCCGCGCCGATTCGGTACATTGAAGTCGAGGTGCCGCAGCCCCACTACAACCTCACGTGGAAACAGCGGTTCACGGCATTGTTCTTCGGAAGGGTCTGAGCATGAACGTCAAACTGTTGAGCATGGCACGCCGACTGTGGAACGCAGATCACGCACCCACTGAGGTCAATCGCAACAATCAACTCAAGTGGGCACGTGCAGTCCACCGTCTGGGGGACAAGTGGCTACTCGCAACGTACGTGCAAAAGAAAGCAGGGCTGCACTAGACCCGCCGCCCAAGGTCTGGCCCTTCCCAACGTGGAAGGGTCAGCCGTACAAACCCAAGAAGCAACCCAAGCCGAAGGTGTGGGAGTCCGCACCGGAAGCATTGTTTTGAGGAGCGAGAGATGAACCGATACGAAGAAGATGGGCTTGAGGAACTGGGGTGGCTCATTGCCATGCTGATGGCACTGGGTTTCCTGTTTGGTGCATTTGTGTATGTGCTGCACTGGGCAGGGTGGCTGACATGAAATGGCTCGGTGAATTTATCTTCATGTACTGGTTGATCACCGTCATGGTCGTGGTGTTCCTTGCCCCGTTCGTGACGCTGATGATGCTGTTGACTTACTTGTGGGGAATGATATGAAGAAATGGATTGCAGTCCTGGCGCTTGTCTGCGGTCCTGCACAGGCGCAGTTCTTCAGCGGGAACGAACTCTACGAGCGCCTGCGAGATGGGCGGCTTTCTCAGGTCATGTTCTATGTGGCGGGCGTCCATGATGCCAACGACAAGGTTCTGTTCTGCTCACCAAGCGATGTGACATTGGGTCAGGCGCTCGATGTGGTTAAACGCTATCTGGAAACGAGGCCAGAGCAGAGGCACTTGTCTGCCGACTTCTTGGCATCCCAGGCAATGCGTGCAGCGTGGCCATGCCGGAAGGGGGGCGGGATATGAACCTACGAGAAGCAGCGCAGCAGGCGCTTGAGGCGTTGGAGGCTTACCCGTTTGAAGATGCCACCAAACGCAATGTGTACGCGCCAGTAATCATCATGCTTAAAGGTGCGCTTTCGGAGCCTGAGAGCAAGCCGCTGACGGATGAGGAGATATGGCGCGAGTATCAAGGACTGTGGCCGTTCCATCCCGCAGCGGAACCCAAACTGGCTGCTGACATCGCGGCCTTTGCCCGCGTCATCGAACGCGCACACGGGATTGGAGGTGAAGCATGACCCGCGACGACATCATCCGCATGGCGCGGGAGGCGGGATTCAATGTAGAGCAGGGCTTCTTGCTGCGCGTGACAGGCATTGACGAAGACCTTGAACGCTTCGCCGCCCTTGTTGCCGCTGCCGAACGTGAGGCGTGTGCAGACGAATGCGTGAAGCAAGCCATCGGTGGTGGTTTTGCCGCTGACTGCGCCGCCGCCATCAGAGCAAGGGGGCAGGAATGAGCGGTGACCACAACGCAAACCAGAAAGGAGTCAAGGTACTGGCGCAGATAGACGCACAACCCAAACCAAGACAGAAGGTGTCTGAGAGATCGGCGCGGGTGACCATCGGCATGATGAGAACCCTCGCACGCAACATCCCCGTCAGCCCGTTCCACCTACACGCCGCAGATCAGATGGAGCGGATGTTGGAAGAACTAATTAACTTAAGGAAACTGAAATGATCAAATCTGTAGACAACAAAGACGACGGCGCACGAGTGTTCGCCGATGGCCGTAGCATCATCGTCGGCAAGGGCCGCATCCTGTGGGGCACTGCCACCTATACGAGCCGCAACATGGAGTGCAAGGAAGGATGGGTTCTGCCCGGAGGTCAGCGCACAACCGACTTTGAAGTCGCGCAAGCCTACGCCCGTTGGATTGACGAGCAGTGCAGAAGATGAGCCCCCTTGATTTACTCAAACGCTGCCACGATCTGTTGCGACGGGTGGATACTGTGACTCCCGAAGGCCGCGTGTCCCCGGAAGGGGACCGCTTGGCCAAAGAAATCAACGACTACCTCAACAGCGTAAACAATGAAGTGCCCAACATGCGGAGTGCCGAGCCACGTCCTCGAAACCCGAACGACAACTGATGGACTGAAGCGAAGGAGATACGAGTGCCGAAACAAGCACAGGTTCACGACAGTGGGGACACCGCAAGACCTGCGGCTCGACCTGCACAACAACCCACACCGCCACGAGCAAACGATACGCAAGTCGCGGGTGACCACTACAAACAATTCAAGCACGAAACCTGGGACGTCATCCTCGACTGGGGGCTTGGCTACTTGGATGGCAATGCTGTCAAGTACCTCAGCCGATGGCGACACAAAAACGGATTAGAAGACCTGAAGAAGGCACGGCATTACATCGACAAACTCATTGAAACAGAGATGGAGAAGAGAGATGGAACTGACTCAAAGCCAACTTAAACAGATCTGGAAACACGCCAGTGAAGGCGATGGCGGCTACTGCCCCGTGTGCGAACGGTGGGGCAAGGTCAACTCGATAAGCCTGACGGGCAGCATGGTGCGTGCCCTGGGGTGGCTGTACAAAGAAATGCAGGCCACGGGGGAACAGTGGATCAACATCCCGGCAGAAGCACCGAAGACCGTGATGCGTTCCTACAGTGTCACAAGTTTTAAGTATTGGGGTTTCGTGGAGCCGCGCCCCAAACCTGCCAAGGTAGTTCAGTTGCCACGAGTGCGGGGTCAGAAGCGGGAGCCGCAGGTCAAGACGCGCACATCAGGATACTGGACGGTGACCGATGCAGGCAGGGCGTTCCTGTTCAACCAAGTGCGAGTGCCGAGCAAAGTGTTTGTTTACGCCGATGCGGTACAAGGCTTCGGCGACGAGGACGTGCTCGCAAAAGAAGTCATGGACAGGAAGTTCGATTACGACGCCATGATGAACGACATCTACGCACTGCACAAGGCACACAATGCAACTCATAACACTGGACTTTGAAACCTTCTACGACCGCGACTTCTCGCTGACCAAACTGACGACCGAGGAGTACATCCGCGACCCTCGCTTTGAGGTGATCGGTGTGGGCGTCAAGGTCGGCGACGAGACCGCCGTGTGGGGCAGCGGCACCAAGGAAGAGATCGGCGACTGGCTGAAATCTTTTGAGATGGAGAAGCACATGGTGTTGGCGCACAACACCATGTTCGACGGGGCAATCCTGTCGTGGTTCTTCGACATCCATCCGAAGATGCTGCTCGACACCATGTGCATGTCCCGTGCGTTGTTTGGCGTGGAGGTGAGTTCGTCTCTGGCTGCTGTAGCCGAAAGGCTACAGATCGGGCGCAAGGGCGACGAGATCATCAACGCGATGGGTAAACGCCGAGCCGACTTCACCGAGGCGGCGCTGTCTCGGTACGGGGACTACTGCATCAACGACGTGGAGTTGACGCACAAGGCGTTCATGAAGATGTCCCCCGACTTCCCGGTGACGGAGTTGCGGATCATCGACTTGACGCTCAAGATGTTTACTGAGCCGGTGCTGGTGGTGGATCAGAGTGTCCTGGCTAAACATCTTATCGAGGTGGTCGAGCGCAAGGAGAAGTTGCTCCAAGAGTGCGGCGTGGAGAAGGAAGAACTGATGAGCAATCAGAAGTTCGCCGACGCCCTGCGTACGCTTGGGGTAACTCCTCCTACAAAGATGAGCCCACTCACCAATAAAGAAACGTATGCGTTTGCCAAGAGCGACGAGGCGTTCCTGCGCCTGTCCGAGCATCCTGACTGGCGCGTGCAGGGGTTGGTGGCTGCACGTCTGGGGCTGAAGTCCACCCTGGAGGAGACACGCACCCAAAGATTCTTGGAGATCGCCAAGCGAGGGGCGCTGCCCGTGCCCCTGCGCTACTACGCCGCACACACCGGGCGGTTCGGGGGCGACGACAAGATCAACATGCAGAACCTGCCAAGCCGGGGCGACAACGCAGGCAAGATCAAGAAAGGGATCATGGCCCCACCGGGCTACAGCATCATCGACGCCGACTCCTCACAGATCGAGGCGCGGGTGCTTGCGTGGTTGGCAGGGCAGGATGATCTGGTCGAGGCGTTCGCTCAGGGTAAAGATGTGTACAAGAAGATGGCCGCACCCATCTACAACAAACCCGAAGGAGAGATCACCAAGCCCGAGCGGTTCATGGGCAAGACCACTGTACTGGGCTGCGGCTACGGCATGGGGGCGGTCAAGTTCCAGGCCCAACTCAAGACATCTGACGTGACCATCTCATTGGACGAGGCCCGGCGTATCGTGGAGGTGTACCGCCAAACAAACTATGCCGTGACCGCCCTGTGGCGGCAGGCGCAGATGGCCTTGGTGGCTATCTCCCGATGGGACGATGGCAAGGTGCCGTTCGGGCGTGACGGGGTGTTGGAGATCGTGACACGAGAGGCAGCGATTCGACTTCCCAATGGGCTGTACCTGCGCTACGATGACCTGAAATTGAGTGAAGGCGAGAAGGGGCCGGAGTTCACATACCGCACCCGCAAGGGGCGCACCCGCATCTACGGGGGCAAGGTGGTGGAGAACGTCTGCCAAGCGTTGGCCCGGTGTCTGATCGCCGAGCAGATGCTCAAGATCGCCAAGAGATACCGAGTTGTGTTGACAGTGCACGACGCAGTTGCGTGCATTGTTCCTGATGCCGAGGTCGCGGAGGCCCAAGCCTACGTGGAAGAGTGCATGCGATGGACACCCGAGTGGGCAGCGGGACTGCCTGTCAACTGTGAATCTGGAGTAGGAAAAAGTTATGGGGACTGCTGAAGTGATTGACTACGCATATCCGACCATGATGGCCGAGAAGTCACTCAAGGCTGTGCATGACGCAGCCCTTGAGAAGGACTGGTACGTGGCCAGGGAAGAAGCCTTGATGGCCATTAAATGGATAACCGAGGCACACGCTGCACTGTTGGTGATGCAGAAGGAAGACAAGCGGTGAAGTGGTCGTACAGCAGTCTGAAGTTGTTTGAGCAATGCCCCCGCAAGTACTACCACCTGCGGGTAGCCAAGGACTTCAAGGAAGATGACAACGCCGAACATCTTATGTACGGCAAGCGATTCCACGAGGCTGCTGAACACTACATCCGAGACGGCACCCCACTGCCCGAGTACTTCGCTTTTGTGAAACCGGCTCTGGACAACCTCAACCAAATTCCTGGTGAGAAGTTATGCGAGTACCCGATGGGTATCACCGAAGACCTGCGCCCCTGTGCGTTCGACGCACCGGATGTGTGGTTCCGAGGGATCGCTGACCTGCTCATCCTCAACAAGGAGACGGGCGAGGCCCGGGTGGTGGACTACAAGACAGGCAAGAGTGCCAAGTACGCCGACCCCGATCAGTTGGAGTTGATGTCCCTGTGCGTGTTCAAGCACTTCCCTGAGATCAAGCGCGTCAAGTCCGGGCTGCTGTTCGTGATTGCGAATTCGCTGGTCAAGAGTAAGTGCGATGCATCACAGGAAGACGTGTTATGGGAGAGGTGGACGGGGCGTCACCAAAGGTTGAAAATTGCGATGGACAACGATGTCTGGAACCCGCGCCCGAGTGGGCTGTGCCGAAAGCACTGCGTGGTGCTGAGTTGTTCACACAACGGAAGGAACTGAGATGCCGTACACCAAATCACCGCGCCCGTACAAGCACGAGTACGAGATGCAGAAGCAGCGAGGTGAGCACGAGGATCGCATGGAGCGACAGCGTGCTCGGCGTGCACTGGACAAGAAGGGTGTGGAGCGCAAGGGTAAAGACGTGTCGCACACCAAGGCGCTCGCCAAGGGCGGTACCAACGCGGACGGCTATCGCTTGGAGGCACCGAGCAAGAACCGCAGCCGCAACTTGCACCGCAAGGGCGAGCGTAAGTGAAGACCCGAGGTTGATCTTCGGGAGCCGAAGCAGTACATTTGAGAGATCCCTGGTCGGGGTAACCGCTGTAAGGTGTGGGTGGGCGGCTAAACGAAACTACACCATCGAAGGCACGGAATTTAAGTGGAGGTTCGTAGATCCTCCTGCTTTCTCCGCCGTGTGACTTCGGACGGAAGATACCAAGCAAAAGTCAGAAGGCATGGCAGGCGGCAGAGTGGAGACCCCACTCTGCCTGTTCTGCCGTCTCCAAACACAGAGCAAGATGGAAATCGTTTCTAACAAAGCACTGCTCCTGAAGTTGCGTGACCCCAAGAAAGTCACCGCAGTGATACCAAAAAGCACCCTGGTGGACGACCACCGGGTGTTGGTCAAGTGGGGGCTCGATGAGGCTCACGTCCTCAAGAACCTCAAGATCAAGAACGTCCCCTCGCCGATCCTCAAGGAGTACGACTGGCCCGGGATGCACAAGCCGTTTGCACATCAGAAGGACACCGCATCATTCCTGACGCTGAACAAGCGTGCGTTCTGCCTCAACGAGCAGGGCACGGGCAAGACGGGCTCTGTGATCTGGGCATCCGACTACCTGATGAAGCAAGGCCGAATCCGGCGCGTGTTGGTGATCTGCCCGCTGTCCATCATGGACAGTGCATGGCGTGCGGACTTGTTTAAGTTTGCAATGCACCGCACGGTGGCTGTGGCCTACGGCAGCGCAGAGAAGCGCCGCGATGCAATCAACAGCGCGGCTGAGTACGTCATCATCAACTACGACGGCGTGGAGATCGTGGCCGACGAGATCGCCAAGGGTGGGTTCGACCTCATCGTGGTGGACGAGGCGACCGCCTACAAGAACGTGCAGACGGTGCGGTGGAAGACGCTGTACAAGTTGATGCAGCCCACGACGTGGCTGTGGATGATGACGGGCACACCTGCTGCACAGTCACCGATTGATGCCTACGGTCTGGCTCGACTGGTCAACCCGATGGGCGTGCCGAAGTTTGCGTCGTCGTTCCGCGAGATGGTGATGTTCAAGGTCGGGCAGTTCCGGTGGGTGCCCAAGCCCTCGGCAACGCAGACGGTGTTCGATGCACTGCAACCGGCCATCCGCTACACCAAAGACGAGTGCATGGATCTGCCCGAGATGACCTACGTGGATCGCGTGGTGGAGTTGACCAAGCAACAGCAGAAGTACTACGTCACCCTCAAAAACAAGATGATCGTCGAGGCCGCAGGCGAGGCCATCACGTCGGTCAACGCGGCGGTCAACCTGAACAAACTCCTGCAATTATCTTGTGGTGCGGTCTACTCAGACTCAGGCGAGACCATCGAGTTCGACATCCGCAACCGCTACGCCGTGCTGAAAGAAGTTATCGAGGAGTCAGCCAAGAAGGTGCTCATCTTCGTACCCTTCCGCAACTCCATCGAGATCATCACGGCCAAGTTGACCAAGGACGGCTACAGCGCCGAGATCATCAACGGCGACGTGTCTGCGGCCAAGCGTGCGGACATCTTCAAGCGGTTCCAAGAGACACCCGAGCCCCGCATCCTGGTGATTCAGCCGCAGGCGGCAAGCCACGGCGTGACCCTGACCGCAGCCGACACGGTGGTGTGGTGGGGGCCGACGAGCAGCCTGGAGACCTATGCCCAAGCCAACGCCCGGGTTCACCGCGCAGGCCAAAGACACCCAACTACGGTTGTACGTCTTATAGGATCTAACGCGGAACGCCACGTTTACAAAATGCTTGACGCTAAAGAAGATATTCACACACAAATAGTTGACCTCTACAAGGGGTTACTTGACTGAGTGACGAAAAGTCACTACATTGAAGCGTTACTAACTAAAACGGAGATCGAGATGGAAGAGTCTGATAAGGACGGGGGCACTGTTCCCCCTGAGAAATTGGTGAAGGTCTACCTGAAGATGCGTGCGGCCAGAGAGACGTTGGTCAAAGCGCACGAGGCCGAACTCCAGAAGTTGGAAGATGCCATGAAGTCGGTCAAGCAGGGACTTCTTGAGTACTGCAAGACCCAGAACGTGGATAGCGTCCGACTGGCCGACGGCAGCGGTATGTTCTACCGCTCTGTCAAAAAGCGTTTCTGGACGAGCGATTGGGAATCCATGAGCCGCTTCATCTTGGAGCACAAGGTTCCCGAGTTGTTGGAAAAACGTCTGCATCAGGGCAACACGCAAGCGTTCCTTGAGCAGCACCCCGATTTGCTGCCACCGGGGTTGAACGTGGACAGCGAATACACCATCACGGTCAGGAGAACGTAGAGATGGAAGACAAGTACGTAGACATACAGAAGTTGGCCGAACACTTCTTGGTGTCTGTATCGACGGTGCGTGTTTGGATTCGTAAGGGCATCCTGCCTGCCGAGTCCTATCTGAAGGTTGGGAACACGTTCCGATTCAAACTGCCGGAGGTGGAAGCCGCTCTGCGGAATTACACCAAAACGCAAGATCAGAAGATGACCAACCCCCAACCTGTTTCTGTTGACGAAGACTTCTAAGGAGATACGAGATGAGCGAACTGACCCTGTTCAAAGGTGGCGTGCCTGCTTACCTGAAGGAACTGCAAGACGAGACGACCGACAGCCTGTCCGGTGGCGAACTTGGACAACGCCGAATCAGCATCAAGGGCGGTGTGTTCCGCGAGATGATCGGTGCCAAGGAGTACCGCGTCAGTGAGGATCGCGCCATGAACGTGATCATCATCAAGGCGTCGCCCAAGAACCACCGTACTTACTTTGCAGGTACGTACGTGGAAGGGCAAGCAGCGCAGCCCACGTGTTGGTCTACCGACGAGGTGGCTCCCGCACCCGAGGTGCCGGAAGATCAGCGCCAAGCATCGCGTTGCATGGACTGCCCCCAGAACGTCAAGGGTTCGGGCCAGGGCGACAGCCGTGCGTGCCGCTACTCTCGGCGCATCGCAGTGATGCTTGAGGGTGAGGTGGACAAGCGCGAGGTCTATCAGGTGATTCTCCCGGCCACGTCTGTGTTCGGCGATGGTGATAAGGGTAAGTTGCCCCTGCAAGCCTATGCCCGTCACCTGAAGGCACACGGTGTGCCGATTGCCGGAGTCATCACTGAGATGCGCTTCGATACGTCGGTGCCCACGCCGAAACTTGTCTTCAAGCCCCTGCGTCAGATCTCTGAGGATGAGTTTGGTGTGGTGCGCGAGATGCGCGATTCGGTCGAGGCCGAGGATGCCATCAAGATGAAGGTCGCCCCGCCCAGGGCCGAGCGTGCTGCTCCTGCGCCCAAGGCTGTCAAGGCTGCTGCTCCGGTGGCGGTCGAAGCCGAGGAAGACGAACCCGCCCCGAAGAAGGTTGTTAAGAAAGCCGATCAACCTCCGAAGGGCAATAGTTTGGATGCATTGGTCGCCGGTTGGGACGACGAGTAAAGTGGGTTCGGGGTGCGGAGACGCACCCCTCCTTTTCCTCAAACCTCAACCACTGCGGACATGCAAACCCAAGACTTCCTCAATACTGTATTGGGGAGCGACGGCTACATCTGCATCTTTGGTGCCAACGCCGAGAAGAAGCGGGTTGTTCAGAAGTTGTATCCCACTATCGACGCAGCGGCAGCGGCGGCGACGAATCTTCAAGAAGAAGGGTTTGATGCCTACTTTGGTCTGGCGACCTTTGCGACTGACAAGTCACGCAAGGCCGAAAACGCCAAGCACCTGAAGTCTTTTTTCCTCGACATCGACTGCGGCCCTCACAAGAGTGCAGCAGAAGGTTACCCGGGGGGACAGACCGATGGTATTGCTGCGTTGCGGCGTTTCGCTCAGACGGTAGGGCTACCTCGCCCAGTCATCGTCAACTCAGGCCGTGGACTGCACGTCTACTGGCCCATGACAGAAGTTGTTCCTGTAGAGGAGTGGCTTCCTGTTGCCGAACGACTCAAGGCGTTGTGCGTCAAACACAACCTGATTGCTGACCCCGTTGTCACGGCAGACGTAGCACGGGTACTTCGCGTACCGGGCACGCGCAACTTCAAGGACATCCCACCTAGACCTGTAAACCTGATTGGCGGTCTGTCACCCGCCACCGAGTTTGCAGAGTTCAAGAAGATCCTTGAGCGCGATGCACCGATCCTGCGCGTAGTCCCACCGCCCAAAACCCAAACGTCCTCGGCTGACGACGACCTAACCTCAGCCATCCTTGGTAACTATCGCAACGTCTTCCGCACCATCATCATGAAGACAGCCGCAGGGCGCGGCTGTGATCAGATTCGGCACATCATCGAAGATCAAGCGACGATGAGCGAGCCGATGTGGCGCGGTGGCTTGTCCATTGCAAAGTTTTGCGTGGACTCCGAACGTGCCGCCCACAACATATCAGCGAAGCACCCAGGCTACGACCCCGACGAGACGGCACGCAAACTGGATCAGATCAAAGGGCCGTACACCTGCGAGACATTCGACAAGTTGAACCCTGGGGTCTGCGCGAAGTGCCCCAACAAAAACAAGATCAAGAGCCCCATCGTACTGGGCCGAGAGGTTCAGGAGGCGACAGAAGAACAGAGCATTGTGGAGGACGTTCCCGAGAACGCACCTTCATCTGGCAAGCAGACCTATGTGATCCCTGGTTACCCCCGTCCTTTTTTCCGGGGGGTCAACGGCGGCGTGTTCAAGCGCACCAAAGACAAGCAGGGTGATCCGATTGAGATACCGATCTACCACAACGATCTGTATCTTGTTCGCAGGCTCAGTGACCCTGAGATTGGAGAAGCAGTAGTTGTCCGGTTGCATCTTCCCCGGGACGGAGTGCGCGAGTTCACCGTGCCGTTGGCGTCGATGCTCTCCAAAGACGAGTACCGCAAGCACATGGCAATGCACGGCGTAGCCGTGGTCAAGATGGATGAACTGATGGCATACACAACCGCTTGGGTAAACAAACTTCAAAGTGAAGCCGGGGCCAGTATGGCGCGGCGTCAGTTTGGTTGGATCGACAAAGACCTGACCGCCTTCGTGGTGGGGGACAAAGAGATCTATGGCAGTCACGTAGAGCACAACCCACCATCCAACGCTACGCTGAGGATGATCCCCATGATGCACCCACGAGGTACGTTAGAGGGGTGGAAGCGGGTGGCCGAGTTCTACAACCGACCCGGCATGGAGATGCACCAGTACGTGCTCGGCCTATCCTTTGGCTCACCCTTGGTGGCCTTCAGTGCAGACGGCGCGGCGTTGTTTCACATGTTCAGTAAGGACACCGGACTCGGCAAGACAACTGCTATGCGGGTAGCCAACAGCGTCTGGGGTGACCCAGGCGAGTTGATGTGCCAGGAGCGGGACACCTACGCCACCAAGATGAACCGTGCGGAGGTGTTCAAAAACATCTTCCTGTCCATCGACGAGTTGACCAACATCCAGCCGAAAGAAGCGAGCGACTTCCTGTATCAGTTGACAGGTAAGAAGCAGCGCAACCGGATGGGTGCTGTGGGCAACGTCGAGCGGTTCCGGGGCGAGGGGTGGAAACTCAACGTCACGAGCACAGGCAACTCAAGCCTGCTGTCACGGGTGCTGATGTACAAGGCGATGCCCAAAGCCGAGAGCGTTCGCGTTATCGAGACTCCCGTACAGGCGTACAAGTTTGATAGCAAGAGCGAGACCGACGAGTTCAACTACCAATTGGAAGAGCACTACGGTCACGCCTGCATCCCCTACATGCAGTTCGTTATCAAGAACTTGGACGAGTGCCGGAACCTGTTCAAGGTCATGCAACAGCGAGTCGATGCGGCAGCGGATCTCTCGCAGCCTCACCGATTCTGGTCAGCGCAGGCGGCGTCTGCACTGGCGGGGCTCACGATTGCCAAGCGGCTCGGCTTGATCAACTATGACCTGAAGGAAATTTTCAAGTGGATTGTGGGGCAGATCCTCATCAACAAGGAAAACCTCACCGCCGCATCCGGCGATCCTGAAGACCTGTTGACGCAGTACTTGGCTGAAAACTACAACAACGTCCTGCGCATCAAGAGCACCGATGACTCCCGGGGTAAAGCGGCGGCAGATGAGTACATCGTCCCCGACAGCGCACCGCGCCTGCAACTTGTAGCGCGGTATGAGTACGACATCAAGCGACTGTACCTGCTGCCCAAACCGTTCAAGGAGTGGTGCATGCATCAGCAACTGCACTACGCCGACGTGGTGGATGGGTTGAAGAAGGGCGCGGCTCAGGCACGCATGAGGAAGGTACGGCTAGGTAAGGGCACCCGCATGAACCTGCCGCCGATTGACGTGCTTGTATTGGACTGCTCGACGTTCATGTCGGATGAGACGGAGCCTACCGATGCCCTCTTCGAAGCGACGGGAGCATGAGATAAACCCTGATGGCGTGCCGATTACAGTGGTCTGGAGTGCCCTTGTGGTCGGCGCATCTGTCTTCATTCCGGCAATAAACATAACACTGCTTATCAGGCAGATGAACGTAGCCGCACGTAAACGAAGTATGGTGCTCCGCGCAGCCGAACGCATTGAGAGCGGCAAGTTGGGCGCACGCTTCTGGAGAGTCCTGTGATACGATCCGGCTCGGTAGTGCAACGCTACCGTTTTCCATCTCGTATCTCTTCGATCAAGTGATCACCCCGGCCTTGCGCCGGGGTTTTTTATTCCTCAAGATCCTTGGCGAGAACAAGCAACTCATCACGCATCGCGTTACTAAGCGTCACGCCGTGATACAACTTCGGACGTGATGTGTCGAACGACCGCTGGCTGCGAGCGATAGTCTCTTCCATGTCAGACTGCGACCCCAGGGTCGGGTGCTTCACGTAGAGTTTTTCTAGCCGCGTACGCGCCTCTGTATATTCAGCGGTGTCGCCCTCACGCCGTGCCACGTTCATCTGTTGCAGGTACTTGCTGCGGTTGGTGGTCACCGTCTTGTCGATACCCTTGAGCGCAGCGTTGATCTCCAACTGCTTGGTGTACTCGGCAGGGGTAAAGCCAAGCATCTGTGCTGCGACGTTCCACGCACCGATGTCTCCGACGATGGGGTCACCCCGCATCGTGTTGGCACCCTCGGTGGCGAAGCGGTAACTCTTGAGCACGTTGCTGACGGCTACCGGCATGATGGCTTCGACGCCACGCTGCAACTCACCCTCACTGATCAGATCCATGCCGCGCTTGATCCGGCTTGCCGCGCCGTAGACCGGGCCACCGAAGTAGTTGGCGAAGTTGTCCGCCAAGGTTGCCTGATCACCTGCAAACGGATTCTCGCGGAAGATCAGATCGCTGAGGCC
>Ga0315909_10004314_pt1 | contig 16869 bp, 11 predicted proteins | sample LakEriMetagenome_11_FD_203527 | JGI IMG/M metagenome (GOLD analysis project Ga0315909, IMG submission 203527) | Freshwater fungal communities from buoy surface, Lake Erie, Ohio, United States - Buoy 2 MA125 | ecosystem: Environmental > Aquatic > Freshwater > Lake | place: USA: Lake Erie, Ohio...
TTCGGCTGCGGATTGCCGCCGGCCGGGTACGGATGACGCTGCGTGGCCGGGTCGAGAATGGCACCCACACGCGTGCTCACACGACCGCCGTCGAAGGCGTTGAACCAGTACAGGATCTCGTGGCACCACGTGTTGCAGCCGTCGCCCGTGAAGTTGAAGTCGAAGGCCGTACCCGACGAGACACCCTGCGACGCCAGCTGCGACACCTTACCCCAATCGACCTGATCATTCTCGGCCGCGGTGCGCGGGTAGTAGGCCAGCGTCATCGCCGCCATGGTGCGGGCGATCTGGGCGATCTGCACGTTCGAATAGCTGGTGCCGTTGGTCCAGCCGCTCGGCGTGGTGAACGTGTTGGCTGCCGCGAGGGTGGCCGCACGCTCGAGCGACGTCACCGCCGCATCACGCACTTCCTTGCGCGTCTTGTACTCGAGCGCGGCGAGATCGCTGTTCTCGTCGATCACATAGCCCTTGTCGTAATTCAGGGCGATGCCCATGAGCCCCGCGCCCTGCATGAGCTGCGCGATGGTCTCCGCACGCTTGGTGTTGGCGGCGTTGCTGATGACGAGGTTGTTCTTGCGGATGGCCTTGAGCACGTCGTTCGCCGAGGAGACGGTGGAATAGTACCCCTCCCAGTAGGCGATCATCGTGGTGCGGCCAGCCGACGCCAGATCGTTCTGGTAGGCGCGCGTGTTGCGCGTGCCGTCCGTATCGATCGAGCTGTAGAAGTTCATGTTGTAGTTGTTCCACGAGGCCGAGTAGGTCTGGGCCATCGTGACGAGCGGACCACCGCCTTCCATGCCGTCCCACGTGTTGAACCACGTGCGCAAGGTGCCACCGGCCACCGCTTCGATGGCGGCCGGATCGGCGAGAGCGCGGCTGGCGTCAGGCGCGTTCGGGTTCTCGACGTCGAGCGAGTTGCACCCGGCGAGCAGCATGGCGCCCATCGCCACGCCGACAGCGTGGCGGATCGAAAAGGCAAACTTCGGATTGAGGGGGCTCACAGGCCGAGCTCCAGCATGAACGTGAACGTCTTGAAGATCGGATACGTGAAGTAATCCACGCGGTAGGCGAACGGATTGGCGCCGCCACCCGACACGTCCGGATCGTATCCGCTGTACTTGGTGCTCGTGAACAGGTTACGACCGACCAGACCGAAGCGGGCGGAGCGATCGGTGCCCATGCCGAGGCGGCGCGTGAGCGCCTTGGGCACTTCGTAGTTCACGGCGAGTTCGCGCAGGCGCACGTAGCTGCCGTCTTCGACGAAGTAGGTATTGGCGTCGAAGTTGTTGTAGAACGTGGCGTAGTACGTGGTGGGCTTCTTCTCCACTTCCGGCTTGCCACGCTGGTCGAACGCGGGGTCACGCTGGTCGAAGAACGGCCACTGACGGGTGTAGTTGTAGATGTCGCCGCCCTGCACCCAGTTCACCACCGCCGTCACCGAGAACTTCTTCCAGTTGAGCTGGGTGTTGAAGTTCAGGTTGAAGTCGGGGTTCACGTTGGCGATCTGACGCAGCGAGTTGCCATCGGCATCGAGGAACTTGATGGGCCGCTCGTTGATCGTGCGCCAGGCGCTCTTCGCCACGTAGTAGCCTTCTTCGTTCACCACGTAGTCGGCGGCGGTGCCAGTGAGACGCTTCGACGCGATCATGGCGTCGAGCTGCGACTGCGACTGCACCCACGAGCTGCCGTACACGATACCGAACGCCTGGCCCGGCGCGAGGCGGAAGATCGTGGTGTTGGCCACGGGGCCCACGAGGAACGGCGGCACGGCGAGGCTGCGCACCGTCTGACGCGTGCGGTCACCGGCGATGTTCATGCTCCAGAGGAAATCCTTCTTGGAGGCGAGCACCGCGCTGAGCAACACTTCGTGCGTCTTGCCTTCGAGCGAGCCGGCGTTGATCCACTGGTTGCGGAAGCCCGTCGCCGACGACACCGGCACGTTGAGAATCTGGTCGTCGGTGATCTTGCTCGAGTAGCTGTACGAGATCTGGAAGTTCTTCTTGAAGGTCAGGTCGAAACCGCCTTCGATTTCACGCGAGAACGCCGGACGGAGGTTCGGGTTCCCGAGCGTGATCTTCACCGGGCTGCCGCCCTGGATCTGGAACTGTTCGTACTGCGCATCGAACACCGGGCGGAGACCCGCTTCACCGTACGACGCGCGCAGCTTGAATTCGTCCACCGCGGGGAGCGAGATGTCTTCCGACAGGCGCCAGGCGCCGGAGAGGCGCTTGAAGAGCTTCGAGCGCTGGTCGGCACCGAACAGCGAGGACTCGTCACGACGGATGAGACCGTCGATGATGTACTTGTCCTTGATGTCGAAGGTGGTGATAGCGAAGAAGTTCTGGTTGCGGATGGGCTGCGAGAACGAGCCCGGGATGACCGGGTTCTCGGGGTCGCGCGAGGCGGCCGAGAATTCCGTCACGCGCGGCACCGTGAGGGCCGTGGCGGCCACCGACGTACCGGTGTTCTCCTGATCCTCGTACACCCACGCCAGCTTGGTCGTGTTGGTGAACCACGAGAAGGACTTCGTGGCCGTCAGCGTGCTACCGAGGTTGTACGCGCGGGTCAGGGACTCGTTGTTCGAGATGGAGCCCTTGCTGACCGTACCGGTCGAGCCGATGTAGCCGAGCGGGACGAACGAGCGGAAGTTGCGCGAGCCGCGGTCGAAGTTGGTGTTGGCTTCGGCGGTAAGCCACGTGGTGGGGCGATAGCGCACCTTGAGCAGACCCGTGAAGCGCGACCGATCGTTGGAGTTCTTGATCGTGTTCCAGCGGTAGAGCGGGTTGCTCACGTTGCCCGAGGCGGGCGACTGGCGGATGGCCGCCGTGTAGGGCGTCTTGTCCGGATTCGTGCCGAGGAGATCGATGTTCGGCTCAAGGAAGCGGAGACCGAAGAACGCGTCACCCGAGCTGTCGTCGGCCTGGTCGGCGCGCGACTGGCCGTAGAACGCGCCCGTCTGGAAGTCGAGCTTCGGGTGCAGCTCCATGTCCAGGTTGAGGCGGAAGTTCTGGCGGTTGTAGCCGCTCAGCAGATTCGCGATACCCTGGTCCTTCGAGTTCTCGAACGAGGCGTTGAAGTTCGAGTTGGCGTTGCGCTGACCGATCGAGATGTAGTTGGTCATGAACTGCCCCGACCGGAACACCTCACCGAGCTGGTCGTACGTGACCGGATACGAGTTATCCGAGATACGGTCGGTTTCCTGAATACGGTTGCCGTTGGCATCGCGCACGAACTGACCGCTCGCATCGACCCGGTAGGGGTGCGAGAAGTTGTTCGGGATCGTCTTGCGCAGGTCGTTCGAGCCGAACTCGTTGCGCACCGTGATCTGCGTCTGGCCGGTGGCCAGCGTGGCGCCGCGCTTCGTGAAGATCTGCACCACGCCGTTGGCGGCGTCGGAGCCGTAGAGCGAGCTCGCCGCGGCGCCCTTGATGACTTCGATCCGCTCGATGTCCTGCGCGTTGATGTCGGCCAGGGAGAGGCGGCTGATGGTGCCGTCGACGATGATGAGCGGGTCCTGCGAGCCCGTCAGCGACGTGGGACCACGCAGACGGATGCGCGGGGCCGAGCCCGGCTCACCGTTCACGGCCGTCACGCTCGCGCCCGCCACGCGGCCGCTGAGCGCGCCGAGCGGCGATGAGGCCGGCGCTTCCTTGATCTGTGCGTTGTTCACCGCCGCAACGGCGAACGTCGTCTTCTTCTGCGAGGTGGCGTCGGACACACCCGTAGTCACGACCGCCTCAAGATTCAGCACGTCCTTGTCGAGTTCGAAGTTCTGTTCGACTCGACCGGCCGTGAGCGTCACCATGTGCTTGACGGGACGATAGCCGATGGTGCGGGCCAGCAAGGTGACCTGCTTGCCTCCGGCGCGCGACGGATCCACCGTAAAGGTGAATCGGCCCTGCGCATCCGTGACACTACCGACACCGAGTTCGACGATGCCTACCTGGGCACCGCCGAGCGGTGCACCAGCCGACGTCACGCGGCCCGTCACGGTAGCGTTCTGCTGTGCCGCCAGAACGCCTCCGGGCATGACCGCGAGGACAGCGGCGGCGATCAACCGACGCATGTGGTGAAACATTCACGCTCCTTTCTGCTGTTGGGACGGATTCGTCGTCCCGGGGTAATGCGACTGGATGACCATTCCAGCCGACTGGACCCATTTTGCCTCTCTGCGCGGCAGATTGCAATTGTTTCATTCCGGTTACTTCCAGTAATCCGAACAGGGTCTCTCCCCTTTCTGCACCACTCGTCCCCATTATGCAACGCTTCATCCTCCCACTGATAACGGTGCTCTTCTCAACGGTCGTGGGCGGCGCCCTGCACGCGCAGACCACGGCGGAATTCCGCGGCCGGGTCCTCGATGCAACCACCGGGAAGGGGATACCGGACGCAACGGTTGCCGTGACCACCACGGGGGGCAGCGCGCGCACCGACTCCCTCGGACAGTTCCGGGTACCCAACCTCAAGGTGGGGATTCACCGATTCCTCGTGTCCGCCACCGGCTATTCCCGCGGGAGTCTGTCGCTGGCATTCGCGGCCCGGGAAGTGATGGAGCGGGATTTGGAACTCGACCCGGTCAGCCCGCCACCGCCGGGCTCGCCGACTGCGGCGGAACCGGCGAAAGACACGAGTAAGGCTCAGGCCCTCCCCGGCGTCGCGGTCACGGCGGACCCGGCACTTGGTCGCCGATTCGCCGATTTCGAACGCCGCCGCACCACCGGGCGCGGTCAGTACCGTACGCGGACCGAACTCGAGGCGGGCAACTTCTACACGCTGCAGGACGCGATGCGGTCGATGCGCGGCGTGCGGTTCAACTGCGCCGGAAACATGTGCCGCGCACAAATGGTGCGCGCACCGATGGGCTGCTCGCCGGAATACGTCGTAGACGAACGCGTGGACAATTCCTTCGGCCCCACGATTCCTGTTCGCGACATCGTGGGACTCGAGGTCTACACCGGCGTGAGCGACGTGCCGGGCGAATTCGCCGGCCGTAATTCCGGGTGCGGCGTGATCGTCATCTGGACGACATCGGGGCGGGAGCCGCGCCGGAAGTAGAAGTAGCGGCGCCACGTCCCCGGTACGGCCACGCCCCGAACATAGCTGTCGGGGCGTGGCCACGAGTATTTCGCCCCGTCAGGCGGCGTGCGGCGTCACCGGCACCACGTCACCGCGTCGCACGAGCGTGAGAATGGAGTACACGGCGACCGGTTCGTCGTGCTGGTTGATGACCTCCACATCCCACTCCACCACGCCCTGCGGGATGGTTCCCGCGGGTGTGTCCTTCGCCGTCTTCTGTTTCACGGTGAGGCGCACGTGGATCGTGTCGCCGGGATACACGGGCTTGGTGAAGCGCAGCTTCTCGAGTCCGTAGTTGGCCAGCACGGGGCCGAGATCCGGGTCGACGAACAGACCGGCCGCGGCCGACACCACGAAATAGCCGTGCGCGACGCGCCCCTCGAACACGCCGTTGCTGCGGGCATCCTCGTCGTTCATGTGCGCGTAGAAGGTGTCGCCACTGAGCTTCGCGAACGCTTCGACATCCTCGAGGGTGATGGTGCGCGTCTTCGTGATGAGCGTGTCGCCCACCTGCAGCTCGTCGAACGTTTTGCGGAACGGGTGCACCGTATCCGTCTTCTCCTCGGCGCCCTTGGTCCACTCACGCGTGATGGCCGTGATCATGCTGGGGCTGCCCTGCAACGCCACGCGCTGCAGGTAGTGCGTGACCCCGCGGGCGCCACCCATTTCTTCGCCACCACCGGCGCGGCCGGGGCCACCGTGCACGAGATTCGGCAACGGCGAACCGTGACCGGTGCTTTCCTTCGCGCTGGTACGATCGAGCACCAACATGCGGCCATGGTAGCACGCCGCCCCGAGAATGACCTCCTGCGCCACCTTCGGGTCGTGCGTAATGAGCGAGCCAACCAGTGACCCGCGCCCCATGCGGGCGAGCTGCACGGCTTCGCCGAGATCCCGATACGGCATGATGGTGTTCACCGGCCCGAACGCTTCGATGTCGTGCGGCGCGAGCGTGGTGAGCGGGTTGGCACAGTAGAGCAATTCGGGTGCGAAGAACGAGCCCTTCTCGCGATCAGCGCCCACCACGTTGAAGTCACCACCGCCGTACACGCGCTCGGCCGCCGCGCGAATGGCCTCGGCGCTCGAGGCGACGCTCGTGACCTGACCGCGTGAAGCGAGCGGTCCCATGCGCACGCCTTCAACGGTAGGATCACCGATCGTGGTGCTGCCGAGCCGCTTCGAGAGTGCCGCAATCACGGCCTCCTCGAGCCCCGCCGGGACGATGGTGCGACGGATGGCCGTGCACTTCTGCCCCGCCTTCGACGTCATCTCGCGCGTGACTTCCTTGATGAACAGATCGAACTCTTCCGTGCCTGGCACTGCGTCGGGGCCAAGGATGGAGCAGTTGAGGGAGTCGGCTTCCATGTTGAAGCGCACGGAATGCGCCGTGATGCTCGGCGACGACTTGAGCTTCTGCCCCGTGGCGGCCGATCCCGTGAAGGCCACGATGTCCTGCTCTTCCACATGCTCGAGCAGCGTGCGTGCCTCGCCACAGATGAGCTGCAGGGCACCGGCGGGAAGTTCGTTGGTCTCGAGCATCGCCTTGAAGACGGCGTGCGTGAGGTGGCTGCCCGTGGTGCTGGGCTTCACGATGCACGGCACACCGGCCAGCAACGCCGAGGCCAACTTTTCCAGCATGCCCCACACCGGGAAGTTGAAGGCGTTGATGTGCACCGCCGCCCCTTCCATGGGCACCAGAATGTGGCGACCGACGAACGTGCCATTCTTGGAGAGTGGCTCGGTGGGCCCCTCCACGTGGAAGCGCTCGTTGGTGAACTCGCGGCGCCCCCGGCTCGCATAGGCGAAGAACGTGCCGATGCCACCTTCGATGTCGACCCACGAGTCGGCGCGCGTGGCCCCCGTCATTGACGACAGCGGATAGAACTCTTCCTTGCGCTCCATGAGTGCGATGGCGATGCGCTTGAGCATCAGGGCGCGCTGATGGAACGTGTACGAACGCAGCGCGGGGCCACCCACACGACGCGCGTATTGCAGCATGGCCTTGAAATCGAGGCCATGGCTCGACGTCTCACCGATCTTCTCACCGGTCACCGCGTGAATGAGGTCGGTCTTGGGGCCGATGCCCTCCACCCACTCGCCCAGCGCGTAATTCTGCAGTCGAAACATCAACGGGTCTCCGTACGGGTGTCCTTCTGAGTGGCTTTCCAGTTCTTCAGCATGGCCGACTGCACCGGCCGGTCTGCCGGCAGCTCGCGCAGCGGCTCCACGGGTCGCCACGCTGAACGCATGGCCGCGGGCAGCTGCTGATAGAGTGCGGTGCCTTCGGATTTCCACGCGAGCATGTCGTCGCTCACGTCCTTCACGATCTTGGCGGGGTTCCCCACGACCACCTTGCGGTCGGGGATGACCATATCGGTGGGCACGAAGCAGAGCGCCCCCACGATGCAGCCGCTTCCAACCACCGCGTTGTCCATGATCACGGCGTTCATGCCGATCAGGCTATTCGCCCCGATCCGCGCGCCATGCACGATGGCCCCATGGCCGATGTGCGCCCCGGCTTCGAGCGTGACCACGACGCCGGGAAACATGTGAATCGTGCAGTTCTCCTGCACGTTGCATCCGTCTTCGATGACGATGCCGCCCCAGTCGCCGCGAATGGCCGCGCCGGGGCCCACGTACACATTCCGGCCGATGATCACGTTCCCGGTCACCGCCGCCTGCGGATGCACGAACGCGGTTTCGTGCACCACGGGAACGAAGTCTTCGAAGGCGTAGATCATCGTGCGGTCAGACGCGCTCGAGCACGAGCGCAAAGCCCTGCCCCACGCCGATGCACATGGTGCAGAGTGCGTAGCGACCGCCCGATTCCCGCAGCTGATAGGCCGCCGTGAGGGCGAGACGCGCGCCGCTCATACCAAGCGGATGTCCCATCGCAATCGCGCCACCGTTGGGATTCACACGCGCGTCATCGTCGGCCGCCCCGAGCTCGCGCAGACACGCCAGCCCCTGCGCCGCAAAGGCTTCGTTGAGCTCGATCACATCAATCTGGTCGAGCGTGAGGCCGGCGCGTTCGAGCACCAGCCGCGTGGCCGGCACGGGGCCCATGCCCATGATGCGCGGCTCCACGCCGGCGGCCGCGCTTGCCACCACCCGCGCGATGGGACTGAGCCCGAAGCGCGCCACCGCGGCATCTCCCGCCAGCAACAGCGCGGCGGCACCGTCGTTGAGGCCACTCGCATTGCCGGCAGTGACGCTCCCCTGCCCGTCATGGCGGAAGGCCGGCTTGAGCTTGCCGAGGGTGTCGAGCGTGGTGTCAGGGCGCAGGAACTCGTCCTGCGACACCAGCAGCGCATCCCCTTTTTTCTGCGGAATGCTCACCGGCGCAATTTCCTTCGCGAGGCGCCCGGAGGCGCGCGCGGCGGCCGCCTTCTGCTGAGAGCGTACGGCGAACGCGTCCTGATCGGCCCGACTCACGCCGTACTGCGCGGCGACATTCTCCGCCGTCTCGCCCATGCTGTCGGTGCCGTGCAGGGTCTTCATGCGGGCATTGACGAAGCGCCAGCCGAGGCTGGTATCGAACAGCTGCACGTCGCGCGCGAACGGTGTGGCGCCCTTGCTCATTACATACGGCGCGCGCGTCATGCTCTCCACGCCACCAGCCACGTACAGGTCGCCTTCGCCGGCGCGAATGGCGCGCGCGGCACCGGCTACGGCCGAAAGCCCCGAGGCGCACAGGCGGTTCACCGTTTCGCCGGGCACGGTAACCGGAAGGCCCGCGAGCAAAGAGGCCATGCGCGCCACGTTGCGGTTGTCCTCGCCCGCTTGATTGGCACAACCGAGAATCACGTCGGCAATGGCGGCGGGATCGAACTGCGGCGCATTCGCGCGCACACGATCAATCAGCGCGGTGATGGCGTGCGCGGCGAGGTCATCGGCGCGCACGGGTGAGAGCGAACCGCCGAGGTTGCCGATGGGCGTACGAACGCCATCGATGAGATACGCGTGCGAACTCATATGCGTCATCCGAAGTGTTCACCCAGCACGTGTGGCCGGGTGGTGCGGTACACGGTGCCGCGGAAGTACCCCACCGCCACATCGTGCTGATTGGTCACGGTCACCTCGCAGAAGGCGAGGCGATTGGTGGTGCTTTGTTCGACCCCCACGGCGCGCAGCACGTCGCCAGGTCGGCAGGCCACCGGGAAGCTGATGGAGCAGTCCACGGCCACGCTCAGCAGTCCGCCGGCGTTGGTGGCAAAGGCGAAGGCGCTATCGGCGAACGCGAAGAGCGCGCCACCATGTAGCGTACCGAACCCGTTCACCATATCATCGCGCACCGTCATTTGGAGTACGGAGCGTCCGGCTGCGGCCTCCACCACCGAGATGCCCATCCACTGCGAGAAGGCGTCACGGTTCATGAGGTGCGACACGATCTCCTGCGGGGTTGGCGGCGTCGGGGTGCTCATGCATACCGCCGTGCGTCGAGCAGCGAGGCCCCGGCCTGCACCACGTGCCGCAGGCGCATGCTCGGGCGGTAGCGATCATCGCCCGTTTCGTACTGCAGCGACTGCAAGCGAGCGAGTACCGTGGGCGCGCCGATCTCGTCACCCCACGCGAGCAATCCCCGCGGATAGTTCACACCGGTCGTCATGGCGAGTTCCACATCGGCCGTGGAGCAGATACCAAGATGCACGGCTTCGACGGCTTCGTTCACCAGCATGGCGAGCACCCGATCGACGATGCGTTGCGCCAGCACTGGATCTTCGGTCGGCGAATGCATCGCCGCGCCGTCGGCGTAATCGTAGAACCCCCGGCCCGTCTTGCGACCAAGCCAGCCGGCTTCGAGCAGACGCTGCTGGCGCAAGCTCGGCCTGTAGCGGGGATCGTGGAACATGCCGTCGAACACCGATCGCGTGACGGCGAAGTTCACGTCGTGCCCGATGAAGTCCATCAGCTCGAAGGGCCCCATACGGAAGCCGCCCACCGTGCGCAGCGCCCAATCGATGGTGGCGCAATCGGCCACCCCTTCCTCGAGCAGGCGCAGCGATTCGCCGTAGAACGGGCGCGCCACGCGATTCACGATGAACCCCGGCGTATCCGACGCGAGCACCGTGACCTTCTTCCAGCTCGAGGCAAATGCCGTCGCGCGGGCGGTCACATCAGGCGACGTGGTAATGGCAGGGATGATCTCCACCAGCGGCATGACCGGCGCCGGGTTGAAGAAGTGCACGCCCACCACGCGCGATTTTTCCGTGCAAGCCCCGGCGAGCGCCGCGATCGACAGTGACGACGTGTTGGACGCGAGGATCGCGGTGGGCGCCAGGATGGGTTCGAGGGTGCGCAGCAGCTGCTGCTTCACGTCGAGCCGCTCGACGATCGCCTCGATCACCATGTCGCACGCGGCGAACGCCGAGAGGGCCTCGGCCGTCACCCCGTCCACGTACGTGATGCGCGCGAGTACGGCGTCGGCGGCGTCCGGCGTGAGTCGACCCTTCTCCACCTCGCGCGCCATGGCCTTGGCGTGCCCGGCGCGCGCGCGCGCCGTGGCGGCCGGTGCGGCGTCAGCCAGCACCACCGGATGCCCGTGCACCGCCGCCACCTGCGCGATGCCGGCCCCCATGGCGCCGGCACCGATCACTCCGATTGTCGCGTGGCTCATCACTTCCCCTGATACACGGGGGCGCGCTTCTCGAGGAAGGCGCGCACCCCTTCAGCGTAGTCGGCCGTGCGGCCGGCTTCGTGCATGGCCTGCGCCTCCACGTCGAGTTGCGCATCGAGGCCGTTCGCGAAGCTGGCGTTGAGCGCGCGCTTCGTGAGGCCGAAGCCGCGGGTGGCCTGCGCGGCCAGCTGCTCGGCCAACTTGCTCACCGTGGCCATGAGCTCGGCGGCGGGCACGACGTCCCAGATGAGCCCCCACTCCTTCGCCTTGCTCGCCGGCATCTTTTCGGCGAGAAAGAACATGCCCGTGGCGCGTTGTATTCCCACGAGGCGCGGCACGAAGAACGTGCCGCTGGTGTCGGGGATGAGACCCAGCTTGGCGAAGCTCTCCACGAAGCTGGCACTGTCGGCGGCGATGGTGAGGTCGCAGGCGAACGCGAGATTGGCGCCGGCGCCAGCCGCGATCCCGTTCACCGCACAGAGCACCGGCTTCTCGAGCGTGCGGATGGCGCGGATGATGGGGTTGTAGCTGATCTTGACGATCTCGCCGATGTCTGGAATGGGCCCGCCGTCACGCGGCAAGGCTTCGGCCAGATCCTGGCCAGCACAGAACCCGCGCCCGGCGCCGGTAAGCACCACGGCACGAACGGCGTCATCGGCAGCCGCGTCGGCCAGGGCGACCTGCATTGCACGCGCCATCTCGGCGTTGAAGCTGTTGAGCACGTCTGGGCGGTTGAGCGTGAGGGTGAGCACGCCATTCGCCCGCTCGATCAGCAGGGAGGGACCGGAGGAGGGAGAGGGGGAGGACATGGGACAAAGGTAGCATCGGCGACTGCGCCATGGCGGGTCCCGACGACCATTTACGGTGCGACGCCTGTGCTGTTTCCACCGGTTGATAGGCGGACACGCTCCCGCCGCGCCGCGCGTGCTGGCAGATTACCCGTCTATGCCTGCCAAGACTGCCGAGCGTGCGGGGGCCCGTGTGGCCGCCTTGCCCGCCATAACACCACGCGCCGGGTTCGACTGGCGCCGTATCGCCTACAATACTCTCGTTTCGCGCGCCCTCGACGACGTCGAAGAGCAGACGAATAAGCAGAAGGCGACCGTACCGCGCGAGCACCTCGTGCTCTATCAGTTCTCGGCACGTGGCCACGATATGGCCCAGAGCATTCTCGGCTCGCTGCTCACCGGTGAACACGACGGCGCCGGCGCATACTACCGCTCGCGGCCCCTGCTGCTGTCGGTAGGGCTCAGCATTGAGGATGCGCTCGGCAGTCCGCTCGGCCGCGCGGGTGGCTTCAGCGACGGCCGCGACATCGGTGTGGTGTGCAACCTGCCCAACCGCCATGGCGTGACCGTACTGCCCATGTCCGGCGACGTCGGCTCGCAGTATACGCCAGCAGCGGGCTGGGCGCAGAGCATCATGTATCATCGCGACACCCTCGGTGACGCGAGCTATGCCAATTGCCTGAGCGTGGCGCTGGGCGGCGACGGATCGGTGGCCACCAACGGGTTCTGGGCGTCGCTCACGATGGCGACGACGCTCAAGCTGCCGATGCTCTTCTATATCGAAGACAACGATCTGGGCATCAGCGTGCGCGGCGACATGCAGACGCCCGGCGGCGACATTGCGCGCAACCTCGCGTCGTTCGGCAATCTGTTCGTGCTGAATGGCGACGGCTGCGATCCACACGACGCCTCGGGGAAGCTGGCCGAGGCGGTCGCGCACGTGCGGGGCGGCCATGGGCCGGCATTGGTGCGTCTCACGGTGCCGCGCCTCTCGAGCCATTCGGGGCCGGACAACCAGAAGGGGTATCGCACCGACGCGGAGATCGCCGCCGATCAGGCGCGCGATCCGCTGCCGAAGCTGCGCGACTACCTCGTACCGGCATTCATGAGCGCCGGCGAGTGGGCCGATCTCGAAGGGGAAGTGGCCAGAGACGTGCAGCGCGGCCTCGACGCCGCACGGGCGCGCCCCATGCCCGATGCCAGCACCGTGGCGCAGCATGTGTTTGCCGATGACGACGCGGCGACCGAAGCGATGGGCGGGCTGTCGCGCGCGGAACGTGCCGCGTTGGGTGGCACCGACGTAGCGGACGACAGCGGCGACCTGCTGCGGTTCGCCGAAGCCATTCGCCGCACGCTGCGTCACGAGCTCGCGGTAAACCCCAAGGTGGTGGTGTTCGGCGAGGACGTGGGGAAGAAGGGCGGCGTGCATCTTGTCACGGAGGGGCTGCAAAAGCAGTTCGGTGCCGAGCGCGTATTCGACACGAGCCTCAGCGAGGAAGGGATCATCGGCCGTGCGGTGTCGATGGCGATCAGCGGTCTGGTGCCCGTGGCCGAGATCCAATTTCGCAAGTATGCCGACCCAGCCGCCGAGCAGTTGAACAACTGCGGCACGATGCGCTGGCGCACGGCCAATCGGTTTGCGGCGCCGATCGTGGTGCGCATGCCGGGTGGGTTCGGCAAGGACGTGGGGGATCCGTGGCACTCGCTGAGCGACGAGGTGCGGTTCGCACATGCGTACGGGTGGCAGGTGATCATGCCATCGAACGCCGCCGATGCCGTGGGTCTGTTGCGTGCGGCGATGCGCAGCCCCAACCCGAGCATCTTCTTCGAGCACCGCTCGTTGCTGATGACCGGCGACGGCAGTGCGCGCTATCCGGGCGACGACTATGTGCTGCCGCTGGGGCGCGGGCGTGTGGTACGTGAAGGCGATGCGCTCACGCTGGTCACGTGGGGGGCGATGGTGCACCGGTGCGCCGAGGCGGTGGCGTCGCTGGGCGACGAGGAGGCGAAGGCGGTGGAGCTCATCGACCTGCGGACGATCTCGCCGTGGGACCGCGAGCTGGTGCTGGCGAGTGTGCGGAAGACCGGTCGCTGCCTCATCGTGCACGAGGACAACATGACGGCGGGCTTCGGCGCGGAAGTCGCGAGTGCGGTGGCGCAGGAGGCCTTCTGGCATCTCGACGCGCCCGTGGAGCGCCTGGCGCCGCGGGACATTCCGGTGCCGTATCACTCGGACCTGCTCGACGCCGTGGTCCCGACGGTGGCCCGGATCGCGGAACGCCTCCGGGCGCTGTTGGCGATGTGAGGAGTGGCAGCGATGTCGGTCATATTGGCCGATATCGTTTCTTCCACGACTCTGCCCCCCTGATCGCCGTGATCGCTCTTTGGTCGTATGTCCGGGGGCGTTACAGATCAGGCTGCCGAACGTCCACTGATCGTGACGTATCATATGTCACCGTCATCACTTACCTTTGCAGTGCTCCATGTGAGCAACTCCCCACGAATGGGTGCGGGCCACACCGGCCCGCGATTCCGGCTTAACCCAGAGGACGCCATGAAGACCAAGCTGATCGGACTTTCCCTGCTCGCGACCATCGCGGCAGTGCCGACGGCCCATGCTCAGGGCCTTGGTGACAAGATCGAGATTGGTGCATTCGGTCAGTTCACGAAGCTCGACAAAGAAATCAAGATGGACAACGTCGCGGCCATTGGTGGCATGTTCGGCGCGTCCGTGTACAAGTGGTTCGGTGTGCAGGGCGACGTGCAGATCGGCATGACCAAGGCGACACGCACGCCGTTCGAAGACATCACCTATCGTCCGGCGCGCCTGCTGGGCACCGTGACGGTTCCGCTTACCTCGTCGCAGAAGGCGGCGCTGGTGCTTGGCGCCGGTTACGTGAACTCGATCTACGCCGGCCGTTCCACGCCCAATGAGTACGAGGACGGCATCTCGGCGCTCGCCGGCATCAAGCTGTGCTCCGACGGCAAGTGGGGCGCGCGCATCGACGGCATCATGGACCGCAACCCGTCGCCGAACGAGCAGGCCATTACCGGCACCTCGACCAACCTCGGCCTCCGCGCCGGCGTGACGTACGCGCTCCGTGGCGGCTGCGCCACGGCCGACAAGTTCGACTGGACGCTCAAGATCGATCCGGCCAGCGCCACCGTGAATCGCGGCAGTGAGCGTCAGTTCGCGCTGAGCGCCACGAACGCGAAGGGCAAGATCATCCCGCTCAAGAACATCAAGGACCTCGCCTGCTCGACGAGCGACGCCTCCATCGCCACGGTGGACAACACCGGCAAGGTGAAGGCGGTCAAGTACGGGACGGCCACCATCACGTGCACGGGCACGCAGCGCAAGCTGCAGCGCTCCGCGTCGGCCACGGTCACCGTGCCGCCGCCGTCGTGGACGCTGACGCTGACGCCGAAGAGCGGCTCGACGGATGTGGGCAAGACGCTGGCGTTCACCGCGAAGGCCGTTGACGCCGACAACGTCGACCTCGGTGCGATCACCTGGAGCTCGGCCAACGCGTCGATCGCCTCGATCGCGAACGGCACGGTGACGTGCAACGCGGGTGGCACCACCACGATCACCGCCGCGAAGACGGCCTACGGCAGCTCGAAGAGCGAGACCGCGTCGGTGGAGTGCATCGCGCCGAAGCCGGTGAGCGTGGCGCTCGATCGCGCGCTGTTCGACTTCGACAAGGCCGTGGTGCTCAAGGCCGGCAACGACACGCTGCTGGTCATCATCGATGCCATGAAGCGCATCCCGACGCTACGCATTTCGGTGGAAGGCCACACCGACCGCTACGGCTCGGAAGCCTACAACAACACGCTGGCGAAGAAGCGCGCCGAAGCGGTGACGAAGCAGCTTCTCAAGCTCGCGGGCAAGGATGCCGCGTCGCTCAAGGATCGCATCGTGACGTCGAGCTTCGGTGAGCAGTGCCTTGTGACGACGGCCGGTGCCGACGAGACCGAGCCGCCGCCGGCGAAGCGCGCCCGCATCGCGAAGGCCGACCGCGCCGCGCAGGGTGACAACCGTCGCGTGGAAGTGTGGCAGCTGCTCGAAGGCAAGGGCGCCCCGACGGGCTGCCGTGCCGCCGACGAGCGCAACAACCGCCTCGGCTTCAAGGATCTCAAGTAATCGAGATCGCGGTGCGATGTGAGAAAGGGGCTCCGCTTCGGCGGGGCCCCTTTTGCGTTGCGACTCGCGTGAAACGCGTAAACACGGAGATCGCCGAGGTGGGTGAGGGCACGGAGAACTGCTCCAATAATGCCAAGAGAGGACGGGCCGCACGTTGGCCCATCCTCTCTATTTGTCTTCTCCGTGCCCTCACCACTCTCCGTGAGCTCCGTGCTCACGCGTTTCCAGAGTACTCAGCCGATCAAAGCGCCTTGAACTCGTCGAACGGACTCCCGCACGCCTTGCACGTGTGGATCGCCTTGCACGCGGTCGATCCGAACTCGGACTGCAGGACCGTGTCGGTCGAGCCGCAGAACGGACACGCCACCGCCGGTCGCGCGCGCGTGAGCGTCACGAATCCCTGCGGCTCCGCCCGACCAGGCGGCGCGATGCCATACTTGCGCAGCTTTTCACGCGCCTCGGGGCCGATCCAGTCGGTGGTCCACGCCGGTGTGAGCACGGTGCGCACCTCGACCCGCGGCACGCCGCGCGCGAGGAGCGCGGCCTTCACGTCGGCTTCCATTTCGCGCATCGCGGGACAGCCGCTGTAGGTCGGCGTCATGGTGACGGTCATGCAGTCGCCCTCGATGACCACATCGCGCACCACCCCGAGTTCGACGACACTGATCACCGGCACTTCGGGATCAGGGACGCCCTGCAGCACCGCGAAGGCTTCATCGCGCGTGAGCATGTCGCTCACCAGGTGGCGCCAGGGTGCGCGCGCGCGACGCTCTGCATGGTGGCGAGCATGTGGCCGAGGAACTCCGTATGCCGCCCACGACGCCCGCCGCTGCGCATGCCCGTGACCGTGGGACGCGTGAGCGTCGCGCGGGTGAGCACGTCGTTCACCATGGTGTCCCACAGGGCCCGCAGGGCATCCATATCCACCGCGACGCCCTCGGCCGCCACGGCCTCGTCCACCGTATCACGTTCGAACAGCTCACCGGTGAAACGCCAAAGCGCATCCAGTGCGGCCTGCGCGCGCGCGTGGCTCTCCTCGGTGCCGTCGCCAAGGCGCACGACCCACTCACTGCTGTGGCGCAGGTGGTACTTGTCTTCCTTGAGCGACTTGGCGGCGATGGCGGCGAGTGGTTCGTAGCTGCTGCGCGAGAGCTGGTCCCACAGCAGCACGCTGTACGCGTCGAAGAGGAACTGCCGCACCATCGTCACGGCGAAGTCGCCGTTGGGCTGCTCCACCAGCAACG
>Ga0315909_10004316_pt1 | contig 16866 bp, 12 predicted proteins | sample LakEriMetagenome_11_FD_203527 | JGI IMG/M metagenome (GOLD analysis project Ga0315909, IMG submission 203527) | Freshwater fungal communities from buoy surface, Lake Erie, Ohio, United States - Buoy 2 MA125 | ecosystem: Environmental > Aquatic > Freshwater > Lake | place: USA: Lake Erie, Ohio...
GCAACAGACAGAGGAGTTTGGTAGGATTCTTTCCTAGCCTTTAACTCAGCAATACGGGGGAATCCTTCGTCGGTTGCTTGTTGATAAGCATCCTGTGCAACTTTAAACTCTGGCGTACTGCGGTTGCCTGCAAGGATAAGTCTTTGAACTTCCTTCTCAGCCTTACTTATCTTGGCTTCTTCCGTCTTAAGAGACTCATCAATGTTTTTAATCTCTTCTGCGGTTAGCTTGTTTAAACCTTCAACTTGCTGGTCAGCAGATTCTTTGGTTGTATGCTCATCCAAAATTTCATCGCCGCGCCTAACTTCATAAGAGTCAGCCTGTTCTTGTTCAGCGCCAACTTCTTCAGAAATACCGTATCCAGTAGGCGTGGTGCGTGAGGGAACACTAACTTTCTTATTGTCGGCAACAACATCACCACTGCGAACAGCATCATTAACCAAAGCATTGACAGCAGAACCTTTGAGTCCTGTGGCTGTTTCTACTGCCTTAGCTGCTTCTTTGAACGTTAGCTCATCTTTATTCAGCGCGTCCATTCTGGCGTTTAAACCATCAATGGCTTGCGTAAACTGTTCCGGCGTGTAGTTTGTAGCGTTTAAACCTTCAGGCAGCGATTGCGTAGAGGTAAAGCCGGGCAGCTTTCCAAGCGCAGTGACAGCCGCGTGGAGTTGGGGCTGAGACATCTGAGCAGGATCACTGAGACCAGTTGTCCTAGAAAGGAAGTCTGAAAATCCTTGCGTACCTGTTTCAACGTTCTTGGCTTGAGCGGCTTCAATAACCTGCGCAGGCGTGTAAACCTCGCCAGCATAACCGGTCTTTGCTGCGATTATTGCGTTTAAACTTGCTGTCTCTGCTGCTTTGTCTTTGCCCGGCAGCGCATCAACCACGTCATCCAAACTAAAAGAAGTGAGTGCTGGCTTACCTGTAGAAGCACGGTGTAACTGAACAGCTTTAGTTAAGTCAGCACCTAGATCATCAGGAGTTAATATGCCCAGTGGGTTCTGGGTCATGTCTAATTCATCTTTAATCTTCTTCTGGTTGGCTGCAATCTCTTCTTGCTGTTGCTTCTGGTATTCCTGCTGACCTTTGAATTCGTCCTGCACGTACTGCTGACGCATCTCTTTTAGCTTAAGGGGAGATGCTCCAGCACCTAATATGCCACCGACTAATGCGTCATTTATAGCGTTAGCTAATACGCCTTGGGTTAGATCTCTCTCAACGCCAGCTTGGTTAAGCGCAACGTTTGTGCCGACAGTGCTAACCGCAGACTGAAGTGCTTCAGGTAAAGCCTCAGCGGCTGTACTTTTACCAATAGCTTGAGCAACTGTTGGCTCGGGCAACTTGAGTGATGGGCCTTTGACTTCAGGTAGTTTCTTACCTATACGACCAACAAGAGATTCAACGCCTAATCCACCAGCAAGAGCGCCAGCACCACCACTTATAAGTTGACGGGGTGCATTTTCTAAAGAATACTCTGCGGCTTTCTGGGCCAAACGTTCTGCTTCTTCTTCAGGTATCTTTCTCTCAAGCAACTCACGTTTGACGGTCTCGTAGTCTTGGCCCTTCTGACCGCCTACACCCATCATTGCACCGACAGTAGCGGCGGGGAGGGAAGAGGCAACCTTGGCGGCAGTACTGGCTGATACACCTAACGAAGCCAATCGAGCTGCGGCGGCAGGCACAGCGGCGGCAGGCATTAACGCAGTTCCAAGAACCATTGGAACTATTGAGCCAGCACCTTGTGCAAGAGTCTGTAATGGAGCCTCAGCAAAGCCACCAAGGGTAGCTTTGATCTCTTCTAATGTATTGCCTTCAGCCTTCTTCTTAATTTCTTGACGGCGACGAATCTCAGCTTGACGCTCAAGACTCATGGCTTCGCCAGCGGCTTCTTGAAGACCTGTTAAGCCTTTAGAGACAACGTTACCAGCACCAGCTATGTCAGTAAGGGCTTGAGTACCACCGCCTACACCTTGACCAAAAGACAGGGCTAGGTCTTTAAGGGAGAAGCCAGCCGATGGGGCTGCTTTTGTCTCCTCTGACTTAGCTAGTTCATAGGCTTTAGCTACGGTATCAAAGTCGGGTGTGCCCCGTTTAGCTTGGTTTTGTACTATCCAAGCCGCATACTGATCGGCTGTAGCCATTAACGACCTCCGGCAATGATTGAATCAGCCTGACTACGAACGTTAGAAGATGTCGGGCCACCGGCAGATGGTAACGCATTTATACCTGAAGCAGTCAAGCCAGCATCAATTCTTGCTTGGGCTAACTCTCGCATATAGCGGGCACGTACTTCACGACCTTTAGGTGTGTCCGGCATACTCCATTCTGGGTACTGCTCTGCAAGTTTGGCTTTTGAAGCATTGTACGCAGCTAGTCTACGAACATCCGCAGACTCCATTGCCCCCGCATTCCCAATCTCTCCTGCTCTTTGCATAGCTTGATCAAGAGTCATCTTCTTGCTTGGGTCAGCAGCCATTAAGGCTTGGGCGCGACTCATCAAGTTATCCCGATTACCGGCTGCGGCGGCTTGAAGCTGATTCTTACGGTTCTTTTCATTCTCCGCAGCTTGAGCTTTACGATCAAGTTCTTTCTCCACAGCTTGTGCGGCAATCTTTTTGGCTTCGTCGTCAGATGCGTTAACAGATTTAGCGGCATCAAATGCCTGCTTATAGATGTCGTCGCGCTCTTTCTCGGTCATGTCAAACATGGCTTTTCTCTCGCCAAATTGAGCTTCAGACTTCTTACCGCCCAACTCAAGGATCTTGTCCATAAGAGTGTTCTGCTCTGCTTCACGAGCTAGTTGTTTCTTTTTACGTAAACGAGCACCGCCTGAGCCAGCGTCCTGCCAAGTTGTGCCGCCGGACTCTGCAATATTTTCAAGATAATCCATCAAAGCGTCATAGCCTGCTTTAGGAGCGTTGAGCTTCTCTTTACGAGCCTCAAGTTCTGCGGCTGTACGGTCATAGATAGATAGGTCGCGTGGGCCTACTTCTCTGTTGTAACGATCTCTCAAAGCCTGAGCTTTAGTCTCAGGGTCTTGATTCATCATTGCAGCAAGTTTTTTGTACGCATCGCTTTGCGGGGCAGGTGCAACAACTGCCGGGGCCGCAGGAGCGGCTGGTTCTACTGGCGCTGCCGGTGTGTTTACACGGGTCTTAGTGGGCGCAGGAGGTGGTGTACCGGGTTCTGTTCTAACACCTACATCTGCTGCATTTAATTGACTGCGAATATTCGCCAATGGCGTGGCTTTTATTGCGGCAGGCTTTTCAGCCGCACTGAGTGGTGTACTTGACATTTCTGCAAGTTTAGCTACGCCTTCTTTTTCGCGTTCAGGGGAGCCAAAGAGGTAATTAAAAAGGCTAGTCTTGCTACGAGCCTCTAGTTGTTCCTGTTTGCGTTGCGCCATACGGCGCTCTTGGGCTGCTTTAACCTCATCCTCTTCACGAATACGTTGCTTCATTTCGTCAAACGACTGAGGCAGTGAGGCAATGTCCTGCACGAACTGAGATGACGATGTACCGTTAAACCCAATAATGCCACCACCCGCATAACCTTCACCTACGTTAGTTTGCAAAGCATCAATACCCTTTGCTTGCATGCGTGGCTCAGGCGTGCCTTGAGGGACAACATTAGGCTGCCCCTGTTGCATCTGTTGCATCATGCGAGCTTGAATAGCCTGCTGAGCTTGCTGTTGGGTGGATTGCGCAACAGTTGGCATGTCGGTTGGAGTCTGTAAAGCCTGCTGAATTCCTGCCGCATTCCTGCCTTGGGCAATGTCATAAGCCGCCATAAGCTGACGCAGATCTTGAGGGATCCCGCCATTCTTCTTTTTGTCTGCCTCAACTTTTGCGTTTAAAGGCTCAGGATTGCCTCGATATGCTTTGGCAATCTGATTAACTGCTGGTGGTGTAAACATTTAAATATCCTTTAAGACTTTACTTTAAACCTGTCAGGCCAAGAACTTTTAACAATTCATCAACGGTCTTAGCGCCCTTGGCGGCAGACACAAGTTGGCTTTCGGGGCTTGTGTTGTAAGCTTGAGAATCCAAAGGCATACCCTGTAACAAAGATTGTTGGAATTGCAACATCTTGTATGGGTTGGCACGGGCTTCTTCAAACTGCGTTTTATCAGCCGCAATACCTTCAGCATCAATGGCGCGGTCTGTAGCACCTACATTGGTCATCAAATCAACCAAGCCTCTAGATTGACCTTGCTCAGTGTTGAATTGCTGCATGCCTTTATCAAAGGCATTGGCGTAACCTTGGCCTACAGTCTTGTTCTGCTCTTGCAATAGATTACGTCCTGTTTCGCCCATCATAAGGGCTTGACGGCTTCCACCAAAGCCACCGGCTCGGGTAAGTTTAGCCATGTCAGGCTGTGCATTTATCTGTGAACGACGTTGTAACTCATCTAGCTGAGGGTTAAGGACAGATTCCAAGTACGGGTTCATGTACTGTGAAGCAATACCACCACCGCCTACAGGTTTGCCATCGGCTCCGATGGTTGGGGCATCTGTACCCGTAAAGCTTTTGCCAAGATTGCCGGGAAAATTTAAACCTTGCAAGCCTGTAGAAACTTTAGTTTGCAGATCAGATTGACCTGCTGTCAATGGGCCTGTATATGCCTTATATGGCATTTCAGACAGAGCCTTACCCTTACCCAACATGTCGGTGACATACGGGCCTGCCCAATTGGATAGATTGGATTCAGTGCCTGTAAAACCCGCAGTAGGGCCACCTGTTACAAAGTGTTTAACTGCGCCGCCAGCCGCATACGCAGAAGCTAATCCGCCGGGCATGAACTTGTCAGGGTTAATCTTCTTGCCTTGTTTCTTGTTGCCTGTGCGTGCCATACGAATTTTGTCCATCATTTGATAAAGTTTCTTTGCACCGGCATCAGAGTTGCCGTTACCCATATGAGACACAACATCCGCAGGAATAACAAACTCGCCATGACTTAAGGCTGCGGGCTGATCTTGCCCAATCCTTGCAGGAAGTTCATCTGCCATACCGTCTGTGCCGCCTTGAAGGTAACGACCCTGAGCCAAGCCGCCATCGGCATAACCAACAGCTTTACGTCGCTCGGCAATCTTGGCCGCAGATAACCCGGTGGCTTCAGCCAATAAATCATCATCTACGTTAAACGTCTTCATGGCGCGAGCAATCTCTTCGTCACTTGCGCCTTTGTTTGTTTTTAACCAATCTTGAACAGCCGTGACACTTGGCTCTTCTACGGCTACGCCAGCGGCGGGAGGGGCGGTGTACTTTGCCGCTTCTTGAATATCGGCATCGGTTAAACCGTATGTTTCCTTAAACTTCTTGGCATCCTCAGCCTTTGGCTTGGTTCCCATGTAGTTGTTGATAATGTCGTTAAAGTAATCTAAACTCATTCCGTGAGTAAGTGCGTACTCTTTGGCTTTAGATAAATTGTCTTCAGTACCAAAAGCACGACCAAGATCGCGTGTGTCCACGCCGGACTCTTTGATAATGTCGGCAATTTGCTGTTTTGTTGCGTTTGGATTGTCTTTTACCCACTTTAAAATGTTGGTGTTTAAACCTTTTAAACCGCCTTCACCTTGAGTCATAAAGTACTTGGTAGCGTCAGAAAATCCACTGCTGGTCAGGGCGGCTTGAAGATCTTCCTCGGTTACGTTGTACTTCTTCATGGCCGCATCACGCTCAACTTTGGTGGCGTTAGGGTTATCAATGATCCATTGATTGATAGCTTTTAAGTATTCCGCAGGCGTTTTACCCGCAGCAATAAAAGCTTGGTAGCCTTTTGAACCTAAGTTTGCCGGTGGTACTACCGGAGGTACTGCCGGAGGCACTACCGGAGGTACGCCTGCTCTAGCGGCATCTGCGGCTTTCTGCGCATCCAATTCAGCCTTGGTGTTGAAGTACGTAACATCACCACCGTAGTCAATGCCACCGCTTCCGGGGCGGCGCTTTTTACCGTCCACCATAGTAGGAGGTGCAGACATCATGTTGCGGCCTGCGTACAAAGTGGGGATGCCACCTTGATATCCGGAACCCGCACCACCTTGATTGCCTTTGCTGGCATTTGCAGCACCTGCTATGCCGCCCATAGCTACTGCCAACTTAGCCCAATCTGTTTTACCTGTTGCATCTGTGAACGGCTTGGTATCAAAGTACCCACTACTGTAAGACGTGTAGGGGGCAGGCATTTTATAGTTATCTGACGTATTACCTGCGGGAGCATTAGGATCTGCGGGGTCAAATAAATCAGGCGGCATAACAGTATTGCCGCTGTTATCGGCATTTTGCGTCCTAGTGTTAGAACCAATTTCGCCCGGAATAATTTCAATACCGTTTTCACTGCCGTAAATTGACATATTTAACCCCTTAATAGTTTGGCAAGCGCATCTAAATCTGCAGATGCTAGGTTTTTAGACGCCCCAAGGGAACGCAGTTTGTAGGCCGTATCTCTGCCAAACAACTCTTCCATTAATTTTATATCGGCGTACGGATCTTGGCTAGGACTTGCTGCGTTTAAACCTAAGACTTCTAACGCTTGGTCTGTGCTTGTTGTGCGGGCTGCGGGCTTTTTAACTGTTGTTGTAGGGGCAGCCATCTTGGTTTTTTCAGCAATTGCCGTTCGGAGCAGGTCATTGAAGTCCATATCCGGAAACAGCTTGTCAATCTGATCGGCGGTAATTTCATCCGGAATGTCAGACTTAATTTCCTTGGTGCGCAGACTGTTTAACTCTTGCTTAGGACGGTCTCCCGTAATCACAACCTCATCCAAGCCGTCACCTGACGACGGCTCAGAGTACTGCGACAAAGACTCCAAGAATGCATCAAGGTTCTCAGGATCTTCTGTGACCGTCATTTCTTGACCGGACTTGTCAAAGTAACCCGGGATTAGGTCTGCGCTAAATTGCTCAGAATCCCCCGGGCCAAGCGATGACTTTAGACTCTTACCTTGATTGTTTGCCATGCCGGTAATGGCTTTAAATATCTTGTTGTAGTCGCCGCTACTTAAGTCTTGCGCCGTGTTAACGCCTTTTAAAACATCGTTTAAAGATAGCGCACCCTCTCCTAAACTAACGTTAGGTAGATACGGAGAAGCAATATTTGCCACGCCAGCCAAGGTTGGATTTTGAGCAAAGTTAATAGCTTTAGTTGCATCTCCAAGGGTAAAGCCTGTGTCGCCTAGCTTTAAAGCACCAGCACTACCTGCGCCACCTTTTAATGCGCCCTGAAGGATGTCTTGGTCGGTCATAGCGGCATTGAACCCGCCTGTTAAAGCACCACCAGCACCAGCCGCCGCTGTAGCTCCAAGGCTTGGAAATAAATAACTACCTAATGCGGAAGAGCCACCACCCATTGTCATTGCACCCATGATGATAGGGCCAAGATCATTCCACATTCGTTTAAAGTCGTTGGTTTCTATTTTACGACGGGCAATTGCTTTACCGTTTAAATCGTAGTCGGTAACGTAGTCGCCTTCTTGTTTGGAGAATCCACCCAAAGTTTTAGGCGCGTCATCATACACAGGCGTGGCGTCCATGCCTTGACCAATGTAGTCAATGATTTTTCTGTTGTCGTTTTCAAAGGCAGTCCACCCGTCGCCCAGTTGGGTTGCATCGTCGTAGTACTTTGTACCCGCTTCGGTTTCTTCTTCTCTGCGGGTAGTAGCGCCTTTTTCTTTGTATAGAGCTTTTAGTTCTTCAAGAGTCATTATCCGACCTTCCAATTTGTGCCATCAGAGTAAACAGGCGTAGCAACGGCTCCGCCACCCGCTACTGTTGCCCCAAATGTAGGGGCTGACGCATCGGTTACAAAAGACCTTGCGCCCAAGCCTGAAGATGAAGCAGTAGGCAACGTAGCTACCGTGTAGTTAGTTAACGCAGGGATAAGCCCATCTGTTTTTAATTGATTTACGATGGCATCAATCCGGTTAAAGTACAGGCGAAGCACGTTGTTAAGCTGGTCTTGGTACTGACGATCATAGTTCTCCGTTGCCAACGGCAAGTTAGGCGCAACAGTTTGATTGATCGCAAAATCAGATATAACAATCATGAATTACCTCTGCGTCCGTCTTGTTTGATGTCTATGCGGGGGGATCCAAGTTGCCATGCGCAACCAAGCTGAGTGGACTCAACCTGTAAGATCATTTGGCGACCACGCACCCGAACATATACCTGACCTGTGAACTGCTCAATGACGGATGTTGATGTACGGGCCACAACTGCGTTTGGATTGCCACCCAAAGAAATCGGATCGTTGTATCCTGAGCCTGAGTTCTGCATGGGGATCAAGGTCATGGTAACTTGAGGTGTTACGCCATCCGTTGTTCCACGGAACGTAATGTCGGGAAGCATCCTCCACACAAATCCAAAGTGGTCACCGTCGTCAATATCAAACTCGGCAGAAGCAATTACCGCATTAATTGGGACAGGCGTTCCGGTTTGGTTGTCATCGTTACCCTGCTCGTGATTAACTAGGTTGTAGTTGTATGTGGCTGCAATGGGGTGATCACGCAGACCTGAGTCAAGCCAAGCTGTACGGCCCAAAGTACCGTAAGCCCATACATCTTCTGCGTAGTTGTACGTTACATATAAATCAACTTGAGTGCTGTTTTGCGAGCAATAGAACCACCAAACTTCGTTAAAGCCCTCGTTAGTTCCGGCAAAAACTTGTTGAGCCTGAGCCAAGTTAATGTCTTGAAAGATGTGTTGACGCAGGTCACAACGCAACGTTTCTACACGACCGTCGTATCTGTAAAACTTTTCTACGCCCATCCAGTAAATAACGCCGGAGGCAATAATTGCCGCATTTTCTCCAATGATGGAGATGTTGTCGCCAAGCAATTGACTTGACCAAATAACGGGCGGGCCTTGGTATTGCAGGGAATACACGGAAGAATCCGTAAACACCACAATCTCTTGACGTGTCTGTACGGCAGTGACAATCTCAGAGCCGTGAGACAGACGAACATCGCCCGCTTGGTTGGTTGACTGCGGATACCAATCAATTACCGACTCTTGGTCAGACCAGCGAATTAACATTGGGTCTTGTATAAGACTGTCAAAAGGATTGCAACCAAAAGCAAACACAAACCGGCTTGTATCAGATACCGCCAGAAAGTTTTGAATGATAGGTACGGTTGTAATGTCTGATATTGATTGAACGCCCGATTGGGTTCCAGACGTAATAATGGCTACGGGAGTGGTTGCACTAGCTGATAGATTTGCCGTAGAGCCGGATACGTTAAACAAGTAGTATGTTGTTCCTGCCGTTAAACCCGTGGGCAAAGCTCCGGTGGTGGCTAATTTGATGCCAGTACCAGCAGATAAAGCTACGCCCAAGGTAATAACACATGGATTTGCAATGGTTAATGTGACTGTGCCGCCAAGGCTAGACGCTGAAACTGCGCGTGCATTTATGCCAGCCAGCGCACTCCAGTAATAAATTCCACCACCACGCGGGCCAAATACTAGGTCGTCCCCAAAGTTGTTTTGGCTCCAAACTCGTATTAGGCTGGTTGTCGTAGTGCCAACACCCCACGGGCCACTACCCCATGTGCCGCCACCCCAACCAACCGTTGGGACAGCAGTAGCAGCCCCTGTGTTAATTTGATACGCAGCCACAACAGAAGAGCCGCCACCGGGCGATCCGGCGATAGCTGTAGCGTTAGGTATTACCGGAATTACAATCGTGTAAACGTTAACGTTAACGACGGTGATTTGAAACTCTTGATTTAATACAGCCGCAGTAACGTTAGTTCCGCCACCGCCAATATCCGTTGCTCCGCTAAACGTAACAAAATCGCCCGTAACGCACCCATGCGCAGTATCAGTCACGGTAACAGTGGTAGAAGCTGTTAGGGCAAACGGATTGGCATTAATGGTTACAGTTTCACGGATGGGGGTAATGTCGTAGTAAGCACCACCACGTTCAATGTAGAACTTTAAGTTAGTGCCCACTCCTATTAGGTTTAAACCACCAAGAGTTACCCAATTCCACAAAGAGCGGCAGACACCCAAAAAAACACTGCTAGAAATACGGATCCAGCCGCCAATTTTTTCAGGCGTGCCCTGACGAAACCGAATCTTGTCGGAAACATACCAACCGTTCTCGTTGGTATAGCGGGTATTTTCTTTGTTTACACCAGCTTTCAGGGATAGTTTTTTGAGCGCCATGTGCTACCTTTTATTTACTGGCAACGCCTTTGGTCTTCTCAAAAGAACGCATACCGGCAATGCCCAAGATGCCTGATAATATCACCCATAGTTGGTCTGCGTCTAGTACAGGCGGGGGATCCATACCGACGGGAACCCACCCCATAGCTTGCAAGTATTTCCATGCCCATTGAAACAGTGGATAGAGTAGAAACTGATAGCCCATAGCCGCTACACCGATCCAACCAATGGCCGGACGCCAGCCGCTGACAAACACGCTACTAGACGCGGCTTCAATCTTATTGACCTCAATCTGCGCTAGGTCTGTAGCTTGGTCAATCTTCTTCTCTTCAAGATCAAGCTTACGCTGCTCAATCTCCATTTCCATCTTTTCTTTGTCGGTGGTAATAAGGTCGCCCGCAACCTTGCCCACAGCTTCAATAATTGATCCAACGCCAAGTAAGCTCATTTCAAACCTTTCAATGTGCGGTTCAGCCAACCCTTGAGAAACTTAACCTGCACGGGGTTCTTGTTACAAATCTCAACATATCGGGCAATCTTGGCTAAAGCATACTGCTCCTTGAACCGCTGGCCGTCGGGAATCTGATTGAGTCGCTCAATGGTCTTTGCACCGATGCCGCCGTCTGGCGTAGCGCCCACCACAAGTTGCGCTAGCTTTACAGCCATGCCCATACCTGCGTTTACACCAAAGTTAAAGATGGTGTTAGCTACGTCTTGGTTTGAAATCTCATTGCCGCGCATCTTGTCCCAGAACTCCACACGGTAGAACTCACGCACCATAGGCGTCAGGGAGCCGCCAAACTCTTTCTTGTCTACAAGCGCCCAGCCATTCCACTGAGGGTTCTTGTTACGGGCAATCCCTGCATAGGTCATGCCGCCCGTGTCGCCGGGGACTTCGTGGAGGACATAGCCGCCCTCGTCTTGCATCATCAATTCAAAGGCTGGTTCAAACTGCGCCATAGTCGTCCTTTACTGTTTGTTCTTACTCAGCATGGTTGCCGCAATATCCATCATGGTTCTTGCCACCTGAATGTCGGCGGGTTCATTATCCCACCCCACAGTAATTTGACCTACAAATCTGCTTGGGTCAGGTGGCACACTGATTCGGCACGTATAGGTAACCCCCTTGGCGATGTACCACAAACCCATCTCAGACTGCGCTGACTTGTATTCACCGCAGGGTATCTCGCTTGCCATCAACTTAACCACATCTGCGTTGTTGGCGGAGTTCTGTGTAAACAAACCAACGTCAAGCCCATCGTTAACTTTGTCTCGACCTTCTTTGGTGTAAGCGCGGTACAGCACTCGGGTTCCAAACATGGGGTTGACTTTAAACACGGCAACAATGGTGGCGTTGGTGGTTTTAAACAAGTGTGCAGCAGCGTCTTCTACCCTGTCCTCAACAATGCTTGGCATCTTTTTAGACTCTTTGTATGCACCCATTAGCAGTTCTTGGTTCTGCCAAACAAAGTAACCAGAGAACGCAAAGATCGCCATGAGTATCAGCGCAAACAGTTTAAACGGGCTATCCACATAGGACAGCACCTTGCTTAGTACATCTGCTGGCTTCTCATCACTCATAGTCCAACCATTCCAAGTAGTTTATTTACAATCTTATTTGACAAATCATCAGGCAGGAAGCGCAGGAGGCCAAGCACCCACCACGCAATACACAGCCTGACAAAAACTTTACAGAAGAGGTCAAACTGCTTTTGGTACTCATTCACCGACCACACCTTCTGGTAGTTGCACAAAATTCCATTAACTCATAGATTCCAATTGCAACCAAAAACAGAACAAATGCACAGCCTCCAATAATCATGGCAAGCTCGTTCATCTGCTCTTCTTTTTCTTTTGCCTTTTTCTCTGCCCGTTCTAATGCGCGAAGTTCTCTTGCATCATCTATGTCCATCTGGTCTTGACGTGCTTTAATTTTATTCCACACGTCCACCTTGCCAGTGGTCATGAAGAGCAGTTTTAACTCATCCTCAAACGCCCTAGCCTGTTCAAGAGCCATCTCAATTTGGAGGGCGGCTCCCATGTTGGAACCCTTACCCTTCTTTGCTTCAATCAATGCCTTGGTCGCAGTTGACTTGGCATCAAACATCTTGCCAATCATTGGGGCAAGAGAGCCTAAATCGTTGGCAACCTTGCTGGCCTTCTTGACCATGCTGATTGCGTTCTGTATGCCAGCTAGGGCCAACATCGGATCAATCATTTTCGCTCAACCTTTTCCCACTGTAGGCAAACAACTTTGCGGTTATAAACATCACCCGTCCACGCCCACCGCACACAGCGGTATTCAGTCTTCCTGTCTTGGCTTGCTGCTCCCGGTAGAAACACCAAAAAGAGCATCAGTATCCACTGCATCCATCACGACCATATCCAAACAATGGTAAACGTACCCCACACAACAAAGGCGGTGATAAAAGCTGCGACAAGGAATGCTTCAGCCCAATCCCACATGGCTAGCCCTTGACCAAGATCTTTGTTGCAGCTACCGCTGTTCCAGCAAACACTGAAGGCGATCCTGCGGTGCTTGAAAGCGTTCCATTGTTTTGAACGTAATATGCAAGCCCCGGAGTTAAGCCGGTTTGAGCATCATCCGTAGAACCCACAGTTTGAATCGTAGCCGTTGCGCCATTTGCGTATGCTGCGTCTGAAATACCAATAAAGTTGGTAGCGGTCAAATTACCAGCAATCGTAAATACTTGTGCCGCGCCTGTGCTGGACGTTGTATTGCTATACCCAACAACTACTTTTTGCGACGTTGAATCATATGATGGTGCGGGCTGAAACGTGCTAACACTGTTGTATTGATAAAACGGGCCAAAAGTAATAGTTGTCCCAGAAACAAATCCCGCAATTGTTGCGCCGTTGGTTGATGTGGCTGGGTTATAGCAAGTAATTATTACGTAATTGACTGAAGGCGCATACGTTATTCCAAACCAAGATGTGTAAACGGAAGCAAAAACAACTTTAGTTCCAAAACTAATAGACGTTCCCGATACTGTTCCAACAATTGCTGTTGCGTAATTTGAGTTGCCTATGTCTGCGTAAGCGAGTACAACCTTGGCGTTTGTTGTGTCGTATGTTGCGCGAATATTATCTAGTGTTGCACTATTAAATACCGCAGATGTGCCAAAACTAATGGAAGTGCCAGACACAGTGCCAACAATTGCATAGCCGTGGTAAGAGTTGTTTCCATCAGCAAACGCAATAACAACTTTACCGCTGCCAACATATATAGAATATGTATAAAATGTTTGCGCCGAGTTAAACACTACTGCTGTACCAAAACTAATTGACGTTCCAGAAACAGTGCCGACAATTGACGTGCCATACGTGGTTGAAACATCCCTATACGAAATGACAATTTTGTCATTTGACGAATCATAAACGCCGGTTACAGAACCTACAGAGTTGGCTGTAAATGATACTGCCGTACCAAAACTTATGCTTGTACCAGACACTGTTCCAATGATGGCTTTTCCACCAGCAGAGGACAACCCATAAGAAACAACAATTTTGCTATCAGTTACGTCAAACGCAAGCGATACGCTAGTGGCGCTGCTGTCAAACAAAACTGCCGTGCCAAAACTAATTGAAGTCCCGGAAACAGTACCAACTACAGCATAGCCGCCGCCACTTGACGCAATATAAGCAACAACTGTTTTATTGTTAGTTGAGTCAAACACTGCGGCTGTTTGTATAACATTAGAGGTATTAGCTAGCGCAGACCCATAAAAATTTGTTGCAGTACCGGCTGATGTTGCTGCTCCATTTACAACGCTAACCGTGCCGTCTGCGTTAATTATTACTTTTGATCCATTGGCTATAGCGCCCGTAGCAATTGCAGGATAAACACCCGCCGTGGAACCGCCACCACCTACTGCTGCAATAGTTTGGTTAGGCCATGTGCCCGTAACGGTGACGTTGGAGCCAGCAACTAGACCGGGCGTTGCTGTAGCAGTCCCGCCGCTTGCTACAGGCAGTATTCCGGTAAATGTAATGTTAGGCGTTGTTCCACCGCTAGAAGCAATGTTGCCACTACCCGTAACGCTTGTTACTGAACCAGAGGCTGTTGAAGCTATGGTTTGATTGGGCCATGTACCTGTCACAGAAATGTTTGATCCAGCCACAATGCTAGGAGTAGCTGTACCCGTTCCGCCATTTGCCACAGGAAGAAGCCCCGTTACGCCCGTAGTCAGAGGAAGACCTGTTAAGTTAGTTGCCACACCTGATGTTGGAGTTCCCAAAATAGGCGTGACAAGTGTTGGCGAGGTGGACAACACGTTGCTGCCAGAGCCAGTAGAAGTAGTTACGCCTGTACCACCGTTTGCTACCGGGAGTGTACCTGTGACTTGAGATGTCAAGTTAACACCAGACAGCGTACCGCCCAGTGTTAAGTTGCCCGTGCTTGTTACTGTGCCTGTCAGGGTGATGCCGTTGACTGTACCTGTACCAGACACGCTGGTCACGCCGTCAGCAACTGTAGAAGCTACCTTAACGTAGTCAGTGCCGTTGAAATACACGGTGCACTTCTCGCCTACGGCTATGGAGATACCAGTTTGCCCAAAAGCTTTAAACGTTACAACGCCGCCGGTAGCTGCGTTATCTACGATGTAAGTCTTGCTGGTGGCAGGGGCAATAGCAGTGCCAACCGTAACTACCTTGGTGGCTGTCAGTGTGCCGGTAATTTTAACAACAGCAAACTGTGCGGTAACTGTACCTGCGCCGGTCAATGATGACGTGATATTTGTACCGCCCGCAGTGCCCGCTGTTTTGTCTAGGGTAACTGCACCGTCATTTGTTAATGTCAGAGTGCCAGCAACCGCAATATCAACGTAGTTGGTTATGCCGTAGTTAACGACATCGCCCCATGTGCCGTCTAGCTCGCCTTCAACAGGCAAAGATAAACTGAGTAGTGGTGTTGCTCCAGTTGTCATGGTAATCCTTTAGTGATTTTACTCTGCCTGTTCTTCGGCAGGGGGTGCAGCAAGAGGCGTTTGCATCTTCTGCGCATTTTGGAAATCTTGACCAATTTGACGCAACTTCATGAATAAGTCAATACACTCACCAAGCTGGCCTGTAGCCAACTGTTTCATGATGATGTTGAATTCGGCTACGGTTACTTCGCCAATGTTGATTTTGTCGTTCATGATTATCCTTTAAAAGTTAAGATTACGGGTTATAGTTTTGGCCGACTATATTGCCATAGAAGTTTGTGCCATCACAAGTAAAATTAAATACGTCGGTTCTTGAGGCAGTAGCCGTTATTGTGGGCGCAACACCACCGGGCCAAATGGCCCCTGCCCACGTAATTGAGCCAACGCCCGTTGTTCTTACAAAAAGTCTAATGTTTTTTCCTGCCACGGGATTTAAAAACGAGAAAGTAGAGGCGGCGTTAAGCGAAACTATTTGAATTGAACCGTTTGCAGTATCAACAAGGAACGACGTGCCTGAACTTCCAGCGCTATACGTAAATTCCGTAGAGTTCTTAAACGTAGGGCTAGTTAAAAAAGTGTTAACGGTTGGGAGCGAGTCTGCAACTAAAAAATTCGTTGCAGTTGTTGCCGTACCTGCAAACACCGCTGGAGTCCCCGCAGTTGTAGCTAATACACCAGCCCCAGAAGATGTAACAAAATAAGAACTACCGGGAGCTAATGCGGTTTGTGCATCATCAACGGCTCCCGCTGTTTGGATTGTTGCAGTTGCAGCATGCGCATAAGCCGCATTTGAAATACCAATATAGTTGCCCGAAGACAGCGTTGTGGCGCGGATTGAACCAACACGAGATATGCCGTTACCGCCAGCGGCATTTAAGAATGTGTAGATTATCTGCTTGTTTGTACTGTCATAAATGCCTGAGTTAGCAAGCGAGCCGCTTATGTTGGTGGTGTATGTTGATTCCGCACCAATTACAATATCGCCATCATAAATCTGCGCAATTTTCTGAAAGCCGGTATTTGCTGTAACTGAACTCATGTACGACAAAACAATACGCGCACCATCGGGGTAGTACGTCATGTAAGGATTTGACGTGGTCGGGAAAAACGGTGAGCCTACTGGGTAGTTGTAGACATACGTAGTTGGATTGTATGTTATGACTGTACCGGAAAGCGACGCCACTCTAACGTAGCCTGCGCTACTACGAATCCATGATATTACCAGCCGTTGACTGCCGGTGTCGTAGATAACTTGTGGTCGGCTACAAGTACCACTAACAAAGTCGTAGTTAGTGCTGTAAGAAATAGTCGTTCCAGAAACAGTACCAACAAACGCTCTACCAAAAGTAGATGTGGCGCATACGGTAACAATTTTACCGGCGGCGTACGCCATAGATATGGCGGCTACACCTGATGTAGTAAGAGTAGACAGCGTAGTTGGTACACCAAAACTAATTGTTGTTCCAGAAATAGTACCTACTCGTGTGTACGAATCAACAGACGAATTGTTATACGAAATTATGGTTTTTGCATTTAACGAATCGTAGACTAAGCTGGTGGCGGTAGAAGAGGTAACCGAGCTAACGGTTGCTATTGTTCCAAACGAAATGCTTAGGCCCGAAACTGTTCCAACAACCGCCCTAATGTTTGGCGAGGCTGAATCGTAGTATGCAACTACCACTTTAGCATTTACAGGGTCGTACGAGATAGAAAGTGCCGTGGCAGGATTGGCAATTGATACCGGGGTGCCA
>Ga0315909_10004317_pt1 | contig 16864 bp, 20 predicted proteins | sample LakEriMetagenome_11_FD_203527 | JGI IMG/M metagenome (GOLD analysis project Ga0315909, IMG submission 203527) | Freshwater fungal communities from buoy surface, Lake Erie, Ohio, United States - Buoy 2 MA125 | ecosystem: Environmental > Aquatic > Freshwater > Lake | place: USA: Lake Erie, Ohio...
GCCTTGTCTGAGAAATAATCAACAATAAAATCTTTTAAACCATTCCAAAGATTTTTTACTGTATCAATTATTGATGTAACCTTTTCAGATACAGCAGTCTTTACCCCTTCCCATAGGTCTTTAAACTTTTCAATAATCTCATCTTTATGTTTGCTTATCCAAACAACAAATAATCCAAATGGTCCTGTTAATACTCCAAGTATTAATGGCCAATTTTCCTTAAGCCACTTTATTGCTTTGTCTGCAAAATCTTTAATATCTTCATAAATCTCGCCCCACCACTTGCTAACGGCTTCCCATAATTTTTTGGCTGCAGCAGATACATCATCCCAGTTGGCAATAAGTAATGCAATAGTAGAAATAATTGCAATAATTGGAATGGCTCTTAATGCAAGGCTAAATAGATTTACACCTGTTGCTGCTGCGCCTGTGGCTGCTGGCATTAATCCAAGGGTAACTAAAGCGCTTTGAATGCTTGCAATAAATGAAAGTAATGGCCCACCAATTGCTACTAATGCTAATAAACCTAATGAGAAGTTCTGTACTGGTTCTGGTAATTTATCAAATGCATCAAGCATTCTTGTAAGAAAATCAATACCTTTTTCCAATATTGGCAAAACCTTTGTGCCAAGTGTTTCTTTAAAATTATCTAATGCAACATTAAATTTTTGTGTAGCGTCAACATTTTTAGCAGCAGCATCTCCATATTTCTTTGAGCCTTCTGTAAGTAATAGATTAACTGCTTCCTGATTCTTTCCAGCCTTAGATAATGCTTCTGCTTGTTCATAAATGGATGCATTAAGGTTTGGAAATATCTTTTGTAATTCTTTAGCACTTAATTCACCATCAGCAAATGCTTTAGCAAGTTTTCCACCTGCTGCTTCTGCTGCTACGGCACCACCAGTAAATGCTTCTACATCTTTAAAGATTTTGACTAACTCTACAGATGAGGCTTGTATTTCTTTAGGCAATCTTGAACCTAATTGTGTTGCAAGTTTAATTAATTCATCATTATCAACTGAGAGTTCCTTGCCAAACTTCTCAGCATCTTTAGTAATCTTTTTTAACGCTTCTGATCCTTCACCAAAGGTAGCGTTGGCTGCTCTCATTGCTGCAGCAGCGTCTTTTGCTTCTTCTATACCGTCTTTAAGAAATGAGATGCCTTGCTTGAGAACAAATGCGGAAGCGAGAGCAACAGCAGATTTTGCAGCAGCCTTTATATTTTTATCAAGACCACCAAGTTGCTTATTAGTGTCATCAAGACCCTGAGTAAGTTTCTTGGTTTCTGCAACAATATCAATTACTATCTGTTGTGCCACTACTTCCTCCTGTTGAGTTCTTCAACCAAAGCATCATATTCCTCAAAGGTAAGTTCCCAGAATTGTTCTGGCGTATATCCAGTAGATATACAGAACTTAGCCATAACGCTTAGGCTGAAGCCTCGTCTTTTGGGACCTGCATGTTGACCCCTGATGCTTCAGACAACTCGTTGATTGTCATTGCTTCTGCATCCTCTATTGTAAGGGATGGGTTATTCCGCTTTGCCATAATATATTGCATAGCGAATGCTAACTTTGCTTTAGAAGGAGAATTTTGCCATTCATCCATTGGCATATCCAAATAGGCTTCTACTTCTGCTAATTCTTTCCATTTAAGCATGGACATTAAATCGTTATTCATTACTGCCTCCAATTAGTCTAAATCATACTTTCTAACGATTGATTCTATATATTTATTATATTTCTCAACAATGTAATCCATATTGTCAAACACTGCTGGTCTTAAATATGGTTGTGCCTGTATATTTCTTTGAGGCCATCCATATTCTTGTACTCCTGCATAAGGTACTACATTACTTCCCGCCAAGATTTGGGCTTTGTCATTGCTGGCATTGCCCTTTACTGATGATGCAAGTGCACCAGTAAGGCGAGGAGCCATAGCAGAGGCTTTTCTTGATAGTTCGTCACTTAAATCTTTATTAAGTTCTGACCTGTCAATTAAATCTTTTTCAACTTTATCCAGAGCCGCCTTTACTTGGGCTTCTCCTTCTACTGAAAACGATATAACCTCTGCCATGGCTACCTAATTAGAACGATTCTACTCTTGCTGGCTTACCATCAAGAATAAAGTTCACATCAAATGTGAAATATTCTCCTGCTGCGCCACCAATGTTTGGAACAACTTCTGCATAACCTGTGGCTGTGAACCATGGTTGTGAAACAGATGGTGTTGTGTTTCCGTGTGGTGCGTAGGATAGATTTACTGTCACTCCTGGATTATCAAACAGGAATGAGTGAAATGATGCTGATGCGGTGTCCTGGAATCCAGTAACAGCGCATGTGAAATCAAGTGAGTCTTCGTAATCTCCGAAACCAAGGGTATTTACTGCTGATGAGAAAACAACATTGCTTACTCCACCTGCATATTCTGTACCATTGACTTCAAAAACTATAGACTTGCCTTTAATACGAGCCATTTTAATTTCCTCCTTCAATATCTATTGAAATTCTTATGTTCGTTGCAAGAAATCTTGCGCCATTTACATCTTGAATAAATGGTTTGTCTACGGTCATTCGGTTTGCTGTTGTGTATTCCCACATTGCTGGAATAAGAGTATCTAATGTGTCATCAAGATTTTCTGTTTCAGTTTCATTAGTTGCATATGGAACAAGTACTAATACTTTCCAATTAGTTGCATAATCTGCATCATATTGATTTTCATATACTGTAATGAATTCTGTATCAGGTTCCATAATCGCACAAAGTGGATTAGGTCTTTCTGGTACATATTTGTAGACTTTAGATATTCCGCCAAGAATAATGGCAGACTCTAATTCATCTCTTACTGCCCCAATGTTCATGCAAACCTCACCATATAACGGTTAAGCAAAGGATACACACCAACAAGAGGGTCCCTTGCGGTATTCAGTGGTGCGCCATCATATGTCGCATACTGAGCCACTCCTGTTGGTGCGTTACGACGCTGGAATAGTTCTGAACCCACTTCAAGATATGAACGCTTCAACACACCTACAGGAACTTTTGCACTTTGAATATAAGATGCAACTAAATCCTTTGCTGTGTCCCAGCATTCTTCAACATAGGCGTCATCGTTAGATGATGCTCCTACATATGCTTTTAAGTCTGTCCAGTCCATGTCATTACTCCTTTATTATTATGAAATTACGCAAAGAGCCTTTGGATCAGCAGCAGCGATACCAAGGTATCCGTATACTGAGAAGGAATTTGTAAGTGCAGTGATATCTTCGTCATTCAAACGGAATGGTGCACCAGCAGACTCGTAAGTTGTGAGTGCTGCAGAGTTACCTGCGTAGAATGAAAGATTTGCAAGTGATGGGTCAACAACAACTGGTAGACCAAGGATATTTCCTGTTAGACCTACTGGGTTGATTGAGCCATATGTGTTGCTTGTTGCGCCAACATTTGACAAGATTGGACGATCCATTGTGTCAACTGTCTTAGCGATTAAGCGAAATACATCAGAAGATACGAGGATGAATTCCAATGGAAGTCCTGTGTCTCCGTTAACCTTGGTTGCTGCTTCTGCAAGAGAATCAATAATCTCAGTTGCAGTCCAAGCACCAAGTGCTGATGTGTTGAAGTTTGCTGCTTCTGCAACTAACTTTGCACGAACAGCAGAGTTTGTCTGTGCAGCATACTTAGCGACCATTGCACGGAATGCAGTGTCAACATATGCAATGCTTGAACGCTCTACAACCTGACGAGACATATCTGTGTAACCACCGTATGTCTTGATTGGAGCGGTTGCTGATGTAAGAGTAATCTTACCGTAAGCAAGAGTATCACCTTCAGCAGCCTGTTCAGCAACTGCAAGTGTGTTTGTGTTTAGAACTGGGTATTCAACATTCATACCATCAGCAGGCAATGCTGCGGATGAGAAAACATTATATGTTGGACGACCAGCGTTTAGAATACGAACAGTGTCAGATACCCAAGCGTTCTTTGTTATTGAATCGCCTAAATCTGCACCTGTGAATGTACGGTGTAAAGCAAGAGCGTCATCATTGTTTGATGCGACTCCCTTTACCCATTCTCCGAATGAACGGAACTTAATATCAGAAGTTGTTGCTGCTGGGGCAGTAGCGAGTACATCAAGTCTACGCTCTAACTCTTCTGCGTGATTACGAACTTCAGCAATTGCTGCATCATAATTTGTATTTTCAGTCATTATTTCCTCCTTGACTTCTTCTCTAACTGCGAGTACCGCAGCACTTTCGTAAGCAGGAAATGCCACCAAAGATACTTCCTTGAGGTCAACCTTCTTACGAACAATTGTTTTTTCTTTCTTTTCATCAACTACTGGAATGAAACCAACAGAGAAAGAACGGATTGCTCCATCCTTTACAAGTTCAAGTGTTTCATCACCAAGAGTTGTACTTGAAATCTTAGCCTTAATGAGCAAGCCTTCATCAGACTCTGCCATTTCTGTTACTTTGCCAATGATTTCGTTATGATCACGGAACAACTTAACATCAGCAGTTAAATCAACAGCGCCTTTCTCAAAACGCTCAGACCAACCTCCACCAATGTCAATTGTTTCGTTGAATGGAACAGCAATACCAGAAACTTCACGCTTCTCAGTATCTGTTGCTCGTATTTCAAACGAGCGTGTGATTAAATTATCCATTTCCATTACTCCATTCTATGCTATAGGTTCTTCGGCTGTTGGAGCGGGTTGCTCGTCAAGCGGTGTCATGCCTTCCATTTCACGAACTTCGTCAACTGTTAGGAAGCCACTTGAAAGACCTGTTGCATAGGCGTTAAATCTTGCATTCTGGTTTGGACGAAGGAACTCAGTTAAATTAAACTCAGCCTTCTGTCCTCTTGGAAGCAAGTCTGTGATTGCTTGCTGAATTCTTACAATATATTGCTGTAAGCCATCATCATACAATCTTGCTCTATCTTCGTTACCATTAATATATGTCATACCCTGGCCTTCAATAGCCATGGACAAATACATTGGCGGTACACCAAACATCAAAGCGATTTGACGATTGATGAACTTTTGATTTTCTAAGAACTGTGCCTGCTCAGGATTTAATGAGATAGATTCATATTTTAATCCTGAAGATAGGACAGCAACACTTCTCTCTTGCTGAGATGCAATGAAAGCCTCTTTATTGGACTTTGCTACATCCTCAGAGAGAAATTCTGTAGTTGTTAATGCTCCAGTTGGTACTGCAGCAGTTCTAAACCAGTTATCAGCGTAGTTGTGTAAATCTAATGCTGAACGCAATACTGATTTATGTCTTTGAATTGGACCTTCGCCAATTAATTTAGATGTTGAAGGTGATTTCCACAATTTGAGATGAACAATATCTCTTGTGGAATATGTATTTCCTCCAACTGTGTAATAAACAATTCCTCTTTCATCCGTCAATACAGAAATATCTGTTGGATGAATATTTGTAATATTTACAATGCCTCTGTTACCACGCCGTACTAACCAATAGGCATTTCCAAATACCGCCATGTTATAAAGTGTTGTTCCAAGCCATTCAGATTGAGAAACATTATTCTCAATATCTGGATACTCAAGCCAAGCAGGTGTAGCAATTTGTTCATTTCCTCTGTAGACTTCTACAGGGATATTCATGATTGCTGTTTCCAAAACGGAAACTGCTCTGCTGACTGGAACAAGTGCAAGGGCTGTTGATTCATTTACAACAATTGATTCTCTTGCAGGTGCAGTCATGGCACGGTTTTGCGTGGTTGGAACAAATGGTTCAGTTACTTCAACTGCGTAACCTAATCTTTCTACGAATTTATCTACAAATCCCATGTGTTCTCCTTCTAAAATACCATTTGCTGTGGTTTTTGTTGTGTTGCTACAAACCAAGTAGCCAATACTGTTGCAACTGCTGCATCAATATCCATTCCACTATCTTTACGGGCAATTCTCCATGATTCCCCGCTATTTTTGCGGACTGCTCTTTGTATTTGCAGTGAAACTATCTCATCTCTTGGATGAATTAGTTCCTTACGCATTATTGTACGGTATGTGTTGTTTGAGGCTTGGATTAAATCCTTATTAGATGTTGTTTTTACCCTCAAACCTTTTTGCTTTAAACCAGCAGCCAAATCATCCAATACATTTACATCCATAATAAATGGTTTGCCGTATTTGCCTAATGTCAAACAGGCTTTAATAATCTCATCAATGTTTGTATTATTGAAAGACGCTACCAGTTCTGTGGCTACCCTGTTATCTTCCATGAGTTGCGCTGTAACAATAGATACATGTTCCCAACCAGAGGTTCTTTCAATGGCAAACACTTCTGGGTTGGTAGGTCGTCCTTCAGGGCATAGATTCCATGCTCCAACAGGCAACCAAGCGTTCATGGATGATACAAACTGGTTTAATCTATACCGTCTGGCATCTGCCTCTGGCATTGTGGCTAATTCATTCTTAACAGACTCCCAGTTTAGGATTCCTGATGCCAATTGAGGGTTTGCCATACGGACAGCCTCTTCATCGTCAAGCGCACAGCCTTTAGGTGCTTCCCAGCAGAAGAAACCAAACCTTTCCATATCCTCAACGCCATCAATAGCCTTGGATCCGTTCTCATAAAGATTTTTTAGTAGTTCAGATGTGTCATCGCCTGCAGTAGTGATTCCAATTACCATGCCATCTGGGCGGGTAGCAGAACCAAGAGCCATAGCAGTCCACACATCGCTATTAGCCACATGAAGTTCGTCAAAGATAACCATGGAAGGATGTAAACCTTGAGCAGTCGCAGCCTTTGCTGCAATAACTTTATATATTCCTGTTTCATCTTTCGTCCAAAGTCCTCTATGTTCTGTACTTCTTGCAAAGAAATGTCCTAATAATTCACTTGAATCTACCTGGTGTTTAAGGCGTCTATAGACGATTTTAGCCTGGTCTGAGGATGCTGCAACTGATATTACTTCAGGGGCAGGCTCGTGCAGAAGCATCCCATAAAGGGCTAATAAGGCTCCTAATAGGCTCTTTCCATTCTTTCGTGGCATAGATATAACCACTTGTTTGTATCTTAATCTACCTGCCTTAGAAGGCTCAGGATGGTCATCAGGATATCTTTCTAAGACACTACGCATTAACCATTTCTGCCAATCCGTTAATACTAATATTTCGTCATTCTTTTCAGGCAAACGCCATAAAGCCTGACTAATATTAATAATCTTATCCCCATCAGACACAAAATCTTGAGATAAAGGTTCTGTGTAGTGTGTTGGTTTCCAACTATCCATTAGCAATAGCAGCCAACATATCAGCAGGTGTCATATCTGCTTGTTTTCTATTATTAACCAATCCAAGGTTAGATAATAATCCAATTAATACTGGAGCAATCTTATGTCTATGTTGTGGAAATTCATCCATAGTCTTTGCTAATAATACCGCTTGGACTGCTGCTCCTTGATCAGCCTCTTCAAGCCATGTGGCTTTAGATAGGCTGTTTCTAACGCTATCTTCTAATGTTCCATCCAAAGATAATGGTGGATTTGGCTTTCCTGTTAATACCAAATCTCTTGGACCTGGTTTATTTCCTGTTCTCATATATTCTCCTATTTCACTGTTTATATATTCCATATTTGGTAGATACTCTTACGGGGTTTCCAAACCAAAAATAAAAAAACCATATTTATTTATTTTATTTCAAACCATATAATCTCAAACCTTTATATCCATCATATGTATGTATATGGCATATAGGGTGTATATATACCAATAGGAATGGTTTGGTATCTCTTTATATACCCTCGCCCCCTACCCCCTGTCTTAATATGTGAGACATTGAGCGTCTCAGTATTTGAGATGGGGAATTGGGGCGGTATATAGAGATACCCCTATACCCCCTATCCCTATAAGAGATATATCCCCTATCCCCCTTATATGAATATATCCCCCCTACCCTGGTTTGATAATATTTTTTGGTTTGACAAATGGTTTGAAAGGCTGTAGATTTATCTATACAAACCATCTTATCCTGGTCTAACATCTTATCCCAAACCCTCTAACCATGTCTTGAATAGGTCAAAGTCTGAGTCTACAAACTCTATCTTTGTCTCAGGTTCTATACAAACCCTTTCTCCAAGCATCATTTGTTCCCAAGCCTCTAAATCTGGTTTATCTCTAAAGTTCAAATCCCATATATTAGTCATGTATATTTCCTATTCCAATAAGGTAGTCTTACTAATGTCTTATTCTGTCTTGTACCATTACAGAGTTTACATGCTGGTAATAGATTGCTTACTTCATGTCCCCCGCCAAATGACACAGGGATTATGTGATCTGCCTCATTAGCAGGACCCTTACAGTAATGGCATGTCCATTGAGCAGCCTCAAGGACTATCTTTCTATTGCGCTTGTATTCTGCGCTACTGTAGTTACCCATCCGATTTCCTTGGCTTCCTCACAGGTTTTGTCTGTTCCAACTCCATGTTCAGGGCAGTAGTAGATAATGGAGGTGCTGGCCTCTGGAGTAATCTCTCTGTCCTGTCCCACATCTCTGGATAATCGTCCCAATTGAATGCTGTCCCACCTATATTAACCAAGTCAAGAAGGTGAGGAGCACACAGAAAGCCGAAATCTTTATGATTGTAATAAGCATTCTGACGGCATTTGATGCATGGTACAGGTCTTTGAGTCGTTTTATACTGTTTGAGATACCAAGTAGGTGTTCCTCTATCATTACCGCCTCCTTGATTGCCATGTTTGCCTCTTCCTGGCCCCGCTTTATGGTTGCCATGATTGCCTCTACCTATTCCCTTGCTTTTTGTCATTTGATACTATTCTATCAGAAATCAGCCAATTGTATTTTGCAACATAATTGATTATCTTATCTCTGTCAGGATAGTCCTCTCTCATTTTGTCTTTCTCATACAAACCAACATTTCCATTGCATTTATCACATAGAACACCTCTAATGCATTGTCCACAGGTATTGTGATATTTTGTTGAGCCATCAGGATATCTTGGTACATCACAGCATTTGTGGTCATGATCTACATGTAGTTGTTTATGGGGTAATTCTTTCTTCCCGCAGATTTCGCACCCATTCTTAGCCATCTCTTCATATTGCTCAGTGGTAATGTGAAATCTACGCTTTAAATGTGATTCCCTAACCTTTTCATAAGGTTGTCCATTATAGGATTCTCTGCCATAATTAACCAAACCTGGATGACCATTTCTGCGATTTCTTTCATAATGCATCTTACACATCCCAACAGCATAATTATGGGTATTGCAGCCATCAACAGTACATTCTGGCTTTCTCTTGCCACCTCTATGGCTTTTTAGAGCACTTCCTGTACGACAATGCTTACAATAATAATCGTAGCCATCCTTTTGGGACTTAGCCTTATAGAATTTATTTATAGGCTGTTTCTCATTACACTTAACGCAGGTTTTATTTTTCATTATCCATACCCGCCAGTCTTCTAACTTCATCCAATGCTTCTTGGATTCTTTCTTCAGGGGTTTTCTTTGTCATTTTGACCTCTTTTCTATTACCCATTGATACTATTATACCACTACTAATTATATCTTTTTAGCGTTTGGGTTAGTTCCTTTGGCTCTTGGATTTGTACCTAATGCTCTTGTAGATTTTCTTGGCTTTCTACCCTTTTTTATTGAGCCAGTAAATGTTGGTTCTACAAATCTTGTTTCAACTGGAAAGATTTTTATTTCTTCTGGTTTTTTATTACTAACAATAATATTACCTAAATTAGCATTATGTAACATTGTTGCTTTTGTTAATCTTTTACCGTGGTTTGTTCCACTACTTCTCATTTCTCTACCTCTTTCTTTTCTAAGACTATTTCCGAGCATACAACCCTAACCCTTATAAGTAAGGAAAATATGCTGGAAATATAATTTCCTCGCACTTGGAGTTTAACCCTTGATATTATCTCCGAAACTGTCCAAGGTAAATATCATAACACAAAACGGATTGTTTGTCAAATAGAAAGAGGGCCTACAGGAAGAGGTAAAAAACCTGTAGACCCCCATTAGTGGGTAGACCCCTGAGACAGGGGGAATATTAGTATAGCACTACCAAGAACTAATTGCAACCCGCTTCCATGTATTTGTGGCTACACAGATATAAATATAATTTGAGTCCCAAGAAATTCTTCCAGCATTACCATTGGCTGTTGAAGATGCAGGTGTAAATGAATCCATAAGGAATGCACCATTTATCTTTACATACCCTGCAGAAAAATCACCAAATATTAATGGCGTTGATGTACTATTGTTAGCAATATATAGTTGATTGCTTTGTGCACCAGCATTTTGTCCTGCACCATGTCCAATAAATACATTGCCTGAACCATTATCATTGAATTGACCAGCAGAATATCCTAAATATGTATTATTAAAACCAGTAGTAACTGCTTGTCCAGCATTTCTTCCAACTGCAACATTGTTACTTCCACCGCCAGCAACTGCTGTAACTTCAACAGTGAATCCTGAGCCTCCTGCACCTAATGCAGTTGATATTTGCAAACTTAAAAGAGAACCAACACGAACACCTCTTGTTGTTCCAGTCATTGTTACTGATGTAACTCCCCCGCCAGAAACAACAATTGTTGCAGGTTTAGCAATAGGATCATTATGATTGGTTGCAATTAAATTGATATTTGTATAAGTTCCATCAGTGTAATTGCTTCCTGGTGTTGGTGTTCCCAACATCGCAATTGTTGATGACAATGTGGAGAATGCTGCTTGACCTACTGCAGTGTTTTCAGAACCAATAATGTTAGCATTTAATGTACCAGCACCAAATGCAGTATTAAATAAACCAGTGTGATTAAGACGCAATGATGCATTACCAACACCAGTATTGGCATTTCCTGTAGTATTAGTTGCTAAGGCATTAAATCCTTGTCCTTGGTTATTTACACCAGTTGTATTAAATTGCAACGCATTTCCACCAAGAGCAACATTTCCGCTACCAGTTGTATTTGATGCCATTGCATTTGTACCAATAGCAAGGTTTGATGCTCCAGTATTAGATTTTAATGCTTGATAACCAATAGCAATTGTTCCATCTTGTGTATTTAATTCATTTGCTTGTGTTCCAATTGATATTGTTGAACCAACATTATTGCTCTTTTGAGCATCAGTACCAATTGCAATATTGTCATTTTTATTTGTAACATTATCAAGAGCATTAAATCCAAGGGAGTAGTTATTTACACCAGTAGTAATAGCATCTAATCCATTGAGATTATTAAACTTAACATTTGTTGTATTAACAATTACAGATGCATCTGCACCTGCAACTCCTTGTATACCCTGCGGTCCTTGTGGGCCTGTTTCTCCCTGTGGGCCTGTCGCTCCAGTAGCCCCTGTAGGGCCTGTAGGGCCTGTCTCGCCCTGTATTCCCTGTGGACCCATAGGACCAGTATCCCCTTGAGGTCCTTGCGGTCCTGTGGACCCCTGAATGCCTTGTGCGCCCTGTGGACCTGCATCACCTTGAGGCCCTTGAGGTCCCATTGGACCAGTTTCGCCCTGTGGACCTTGTGCACCTGTGGCTCCCTGAATTCCTTGTGGTCCTGTTTCTCCTTGGATGCCTTGAATACCTTGTTCACCTTGTATTCCTTGTGGGCCTTGCGGTCCTGTGGCTCCTGTAGGACCTGCTGGACCTGCTGGACCTTGAATACCAACTGCACCAGAAAGATTTACAGTCCATGAAGAATATGTTCCAGAACCTTCTTTTGATGTAACATCAAATGATAATTCTCCAGTTGTTGAATTATAAGAAGTTACTTCACCATGCATATGATTTGCATCATCATGTGCAACAACTACTGTTTGTCCAATTGAGTAATCAACATTTAAATCGTTTAAAACAAATGAAATTGGTCCGTTATTAATTATTGTATTTGTTTCAGAAGATGTTGTGCGATATTTATCTCCATCAGCACCTGCAGCACCAGTAGCACCTGTTGCACCTGTTAATCCTTGTATACCTTGAGGACCTTGCTCTCCCTGAATACCTTGTGGACCTTGCGGACCCATTGGACCTTGCGGCCCAGTTTCACCTTGTGGACCTGTTGCTCCAGTTGCACCAGTCGCACCAGTTGCTCCAGTTGCTCCTGTTTCACCAGTAGGTCCCTGTGCTCCTGTTGGTCCTTGTTCACCTTGTGGCCCAGTTGGTCCTGTTAATCCTTGAATGCCTTGTTCACCTTGAACACCTTGAGGACCAGTGGCTCCAGTTGCACCAGCAGGACCAGTTGCACCAGTTAAACCTTGAATACCTTGTGGACCTGTAGCACCAGTTGGTCCTTGTGCACCAGTTAAACCAATTGGTCCTTGTGGACCTTGAATGCCTTGTGTTCCTTGGATACCTTGTTCACCTTGTGGTCCTGTAGCACCTTGTGGTCCAGTTGGACCTGTTGGACCTTGTGGTCCTGCAACAACTTCTAATCCTGTTGCTAAAACTTTAATTTCTGAAGGGGAAACAATTGTTACTTTCCCTGTTGATAATGTTGAAATAGTCATCGTGTTATATCCTCTTCTACAAAGATTTGTCCTCTAAGGACAGTATTTATTTTATTATTCACTGAATTGGTACCTTGGATATCAAAATAACTAATCATTGGCAAGTTTGTTGTATCTAATTCAAGTGTAAGAATATTTTCATTCTTAACTATTGCCATTGTTGTAATAACTGCAGCATCTAAAGGATATTCTCTAACTTTAGCCTGAAAATTCCAATCATCTAAATCAAGTGCATTGCCATCGCTATCTGCTAATAAAACAGTCATAGGGGCTGAATCATTTCTATATACCCGCCACTCTATCGTAGGGGGCTGTAAATCTATAATGTCCATAAGACCTCCAAGGTAAATCTACATATAGTTTACAATATATGTATGTTGAGTCCTGAAATGATTGCTGCCCTGGCAGCCGCTATTACATCCATACTGGGGGTAAATGTTGCATTAATTAAATGGCTAATAAGTAAGTTCCTACATGAGTTAAAACCAAATGGAGGCTCAAGCCTCAAAGATCAGGTAAACAGACTTGAAAAGCGGGTAGATGACATTTACTCTATCCTGGCTGATAAGGAGAAGAAATGACTAAATATTACTACAACGGAAAACTATACAATGAGAAAGACTGGGATTTTGACAGAAAGCGTCCCAAGCCAAAAGTTAAGGCTAAGAAAGCAGAAGTAATTGCTGAACCTGAAACCCAGGTTGAGGTTATTGAAGCAGTTATTGAAGAAATCAAAGATTAATTAACAAACCCACCCAGACTATGACACCAAGGGTGGGTTTGCCATTCCTACAGGCAGTAGAGTAGGAAATCTATTAAGGAACAGTGCCAGTTGGCAAACCAGAATGATTTACTTGTTGCCAGGTAGTTTGAGAATTAACTGGTCTAAAATAATAATCTTTATCAGTAGTTTCAGATTGAGGATCCGAAGCATCTCCAGCAACTCTTATAAGGGTGGTCGTATTAATAATTTTACCATTTGGTTGCGTATAATCTAAAGTAAATGTTCCAATTGTTGTGTAATTAATATTATCAATACTATGAGATACAGTTACTGTATACCCATTATCCATTGGATTAGTTTCATTAAATCCATTAGCAAAATATCTTTGTGTATTCAGACGAAAACCAGTAAGTTTATACATAGTTTGACCAAAATCAATAGTAAATGTTTTTTCTCCAGTTGTTTCTTGCCAAGTTAAACCATTAGTAACATTACCTGTAGTTCCTGCTGGTAAATCACGATTATTCCATGCAGTAATTCCACTTGTTCCTGGATTTATTAAAGATTGAGTAATTGTTCCATTTAAACCAGTAGTATATGTTTTTGTAATTAATGTTACACCGCTTGAATTAGTAGAATCTAATGTGTAGTCAGCACCAGTTCTATCTTGTATATTTATACCGCCTTGACCCCAATAGTTATCTAATATATTTGTATAAATTTCTCCTGGTTGGTCAGCGAATCCTCTTCCACCAAATGCAACAAAATCTCTTAACATAAAAAAGTTTGCACTTGATGGAGATGGTGCATTAAATAATAATTTGATATATCTAATTGGTGTGTAATTATATTCAACTGATGGTGCAGATGTATTTGTAAAGGTAAATGGTGCAGTAGCAACTGGAGTAAATGTAGTTATTTTTGTTGTTCCAGATGCATAACCAGTTGTTGACATAAAACCAATATATCTCCAGTCTTGATTATTCCAACTTACATCAACTAAAATTCTTGTATTTTGTCCAAATCCAGAAATATTATTTATTGTCGCAAGTGTTATTCTTGGCTCTTTAAATGAATAATAATATGTTCCTAAATCAAAAGTTGTATGTATTCTTGCTTGTTTATCATAATCTGAAATTGAATATATTGCTTGACTATAAGTTCCGCTATCCCATCTGACTGGATAAATTCCATTTGCACCTTTTAATTTTTCTTCAATTTCAGATGATGGTGTTATCTGAGTTCTATTATATTCATCAAGAATATGTGGTGTTGTTGTAAAGAATCCATTAATATCTTTATAGTCTGCTAATGTATATCCAGTTCCTAATTCAGCATTTCCTGTATCATAAAATTTAAGATTAAAATATCTTAAAGGCTCCAGCCCCCAACTTGTTGACCATTGTGGATTAGAATCATTGTATGTATACCAGTTTTCAGCAAGGCCATCTATCCATCTAAATCTTACATAACGAATTGGTATTTTTATAGTGGCAAGGGTTGAAATACTTTGACTATCGCTATCAAATCCAAATGTATTTGTAACAGTAACAGTTACCGTTCTTGTTCCTGAAGTTATATAGAATTTAGATGGATTTGTTTCTGTTGAAGATGTACCGTCTCCAAAATCCCAATATATCTCTCCAAGTCCACTGCCAGTAAATGCAAATGTATAAACATTATTAGCATCAACAATATAATTAAAACTTGCAATAGGCGGAGCAATTCCAACTTCCAATTCTACAGATGTTGTTTTGCTATAACCATAAATAGTATTAATTGTTAGTGTAATAGTTTTTGTTCCATTTGTTATATAGTTAATGGTTGCTGAAGCGGCATTTGAGGTAAAGCCATCATCAAAGTCCCATGACTGACCAGTTATTAATTCTGGATTTGGATGAGTATAACTAAAATTAAAATCAACTTCAGCACCACCAGATGGCGGATTAATATAAATAATAGGATTTGGAATAGAAGTAGCCTGATAATCATAGTTTCTAACTACATAGGTAACTATCCACTCATCATAATTAATGTTGTGTTTAATACCAATTACGCCATACTTTCTATCTATGCTGGTATTTTGATTAATAACATGATTAATATGAATGTTATCCATAATGTCAACATTCTTTGCAGCCTCATGATCAAGTGTGGCATCCCAAGTTATTTCATAAATCTCACGAATTGGTTCAGCCATTTCTGTTAAAACTTTATTGCCAATAATCTGTAAGTTTATATTGTCATCTGTAGCCAAAGTTACTTCTGCTGAAGACTTGCCCCATAAATCAACAGAGTCATCTGCTGTTACAACTACAGTGGCTGTATCAGTTGGACCAACTCCAGTGATAACAATTTCATTTGCTATCTTCTCAAAACCATCATTTAATGATATTGACCTATAAGATTCTCCATTGCCATTATAATCAAAGTTTACTTCTTCTGCCCTGGAATTAAATGGATGTTGTGCGTCATCACTATCTCTTCTATAATATTCAATTTCATTTCTTGCATTAGCAAAATAAAAACCTAAATCTGTTTTTGACCTAACATTTAATGCATCAAATACTGTTGTGCCTGATTCAATTGGGCCTTCTGCATAAGCAGTTCCATCTGTATTAATAATATAGTTTTGCCATTCTGCCACCTCGCCAGTTGAGGATAATTCATTTAATAATGTTACTGTTGACCATGATTCATAATTATTAATAAAGTCTTCAGAAAGAATGTGTTTATACATTGTGCCAATTAAATCAAAGGCATTGATGGTTACAATTGTTGGTTCTGTTCTTGGACCATATTCAACTTCAATACCTTCAATACGACCAGTAAATATTCTTTGACCACCAGCATCTACTCTTATCTTGGCATTATATTTAATATTGTTATTGTTGTATGGATCAAGGTTTGGGTTTCTGCTTTTTAATGTTAATTGTCCAACATCTGGTTGTGATAATGGACCTGTATATTCTTCAACACCACGAATAATCTCAAGATTAATTAAGCCATCAGTATAATCAACCCATTGGTTATTTGTATATATCTGTAGAGTAATTAAATCTGCTGCTCTCATAGTGCTGTATATCTTCCTGTCTTAGACGATACACGAGAAAACTTATTTACCGCATTTGTTACGGTTCTGCCAAGTGCATAGGCATCTGTTCCTGCACCAGCATTAATTGTAATATTAACTGGAGCCTTAGATGTAGAAGGGGCTGGCGTAAGAATTGGTCTGCTTGAAATTGGGACGGTATTTGAACCTGTCAAACCTTGTGTCAAGCCTTGTGCAATATTTGTACCAATACCAACCATAACTTTGGATGGAGAAGAAATCTGCAATACTTTCTTAATCCAATCAGGAATATTATCTTTTACCCATTGTGCAAGTTTAGTTCTAAATACACCAGATATTCTGAATAATCCATCAATAATACCGTTGGCAATATCCTTACCGACTTCAACCATATCCTGATAAACAGTATCAAGTCTATTTTTAATATTTGTTGCTACACTTCTAATGTAACCAGAAATACTATCCCATATACGAGATGCAGCAGACTTAAGTTCATTAAACTTTTCAATAGCCTTATCTTTAAGTTCACTAAACTTTT
>Ga0315909_10004318_pt1 | contig 16862 bp, 11 predicted proteins | sample LakEriMetagenome_11_FD_203527 | JGI IMG/M metagenome (GOLD analysis project Ga0315909, IMG submission 203527) | Freshwater fungal communities from buoy surface, Lake Erie, Ohio, United States - Buoy 2 MA125 | ecosystem: Environmental > Aquatic > Freshwater > Lake | place: USA: Lake Erie, Ohio...
GCCCGCGACCCGCAGTGGGCCGAGTCGCTGCGGCCGCTGCTGCTCCAGCTGCGGGAACTCACGGGGGAGGCCCGCGGACCGGTCTACGCCCAGGTGATCGCCGAGATCCAAAAGCCCTGAACCGGAAGACCCGATCCAGAGGTGGCGCCGCCGCCGGGCGGGTCAAGGGCGGCCCACTGCCGACGCGCGCGAAAAGGAGATGCCGATGCGGGGACCGTTGCCGTTTTGCGTCCTCGCCTTGGCGTGCTCGCTGGGCTCCCTGACCGAGGCCGCTGCGCCGCCGCGGCCCAACGTGCTCGTGATCCTGGCCGACGATCTGGGGTATTCCGACCTGGGGGCGTATGGCGGCGAGATCGACACGCCGCACCTCGACAGGCTGGCCCGCGGCGGCCTGCGGTTCGCGCAGGGCTACAGCACCGCCCGCTGCTGGCCCTCGCGGGCGGCGCTCCTCACCGGCTACTACCCGCAGGCGATCCGCCGCGACTCCCTGCCGGACGGCACGGGAGGGAGTCAGGGGGAGCGGCCGGCATGGGCGCCGCTCCTGCCGCAGTTGCTCGCGGCCGCCGGCTACCGCAGCTACCACTCGGGCAAGTGGCACGTCGACGGTGAGCCGCTGCGGCAGGGCTTCGACCGTTCGCTGCGGGTCGAAGGGGGCCAGAACGATTACTTCGATCCCGACGGCATCACGGTCGACGGCGCGCCGATCACCGGCCGCGAGGATTTCTACGTGACGACGGCCGTGGGCGACCACGCGGTGGCATGCCTCGAGGAGCATGCGGCGACGTACGCGGAACGGCCGTTCCTCCAGTACGTCGCCTTCACTGCGCCGCACTTTCCGCTCCAGGCGCCGCCGGAGCTCGTTGCGAAGTACCGCGCGCGGTACCGGGCCGGCTGGGACGCCGTGCAGCGGGCCCGCCACGGGCGGATCAGGCCGCTCGGCCTCGTGCCCGGGCCACTGGCGGCGATGGAGCGGGATGTCGGCCCGCCCTACCAGCCGAAGGCTGAGACGCTCGCGGTCCTGGGCGCCGGCGAGGCTGATCGGCCGCTGCCCTGGGCCGAGCTCACCGACGCGCAGCGGGAGTTCCAGGCCACGAAGATGGCGATCCACGCCGCCATGGTCGACTCGATGGATCAGGCCGTCGGCCGGATCGTGGCGCAGCTCGAGGCGATGCAGCAGCTCGAGAACACGCTCATCCTGTTTGCCAGCGACAACGGCGCGTCGGCCGAGATCATGGTCCGCGGCAAGGGGCACGATCCCGCGCTGCCGCCGGGGTCGTCGGGCACCTACCTCTGCCTCGGTCCGGGCTGGTCGAGCTGTGCGAACACGCCGTTCCGCCGGCACAAGACCTGGGTGCACGAGGGAGGCATCGCCACGCCCTTGATCGTCCACTGGCCGAAGGGATTCGCCTCGACGGGCGCGGTGCGGACGCAGCCGGTGCACCTGGTCGACGTCGCGGCCACCGTGCTCGACGTCGCCGGCGTGACGCCGCCGCGGGAATCAGCCGGCGCGGCGCCGCCGATGCACGGTCGAAGTTTCGTGCGGGCGCTTCGCGATCCCTCGGCGCCACCGGCCCATGACTCGCTGTGGTGGTGCCACGAGGGGCATCGCGCGGTCCGCATGGGCGACTGGAAGCTCGTCGCCGCGCGGGGCACCCCATGGGAGCTCTACGACCTCTCGAAGGATCGCGCCGAGTCGACGAACCTGGCCTCCGCGCATCCGGAGCGGGTGCGGGCGCTGGAGGCCGAGTGGAACCGGATCGCCGCGGAATGCCGCGGGCTCGCCGGCGAGGCCGACACGGCGGGGGGTGCCGCCGATGCTCGCGAGGCCCGCCGCGACGAGAAGGCAGCCGGCCGGACGCCCGGCGGTTCTCGGTCGCCGGCGACCGTCGCGGCGCGGTCCCCGTCGCGGCCCCCGAACGTCGTGATCGTGTTTTGCGATGACCTCGGCTACGGCGACCCCGGCTGCTACGGCGGCCGGGCGGCGGCCACGCCGAACATCGACGCACTCGCCCGCGCGGGGGTGCGGTTCACCGACTTCCACGTGGCGCAGGCGGTCTGCTCGGCGTCGCGGGCGGCATTGCTCACCGGCTGCTATCCCAACCGGCTGGGCATCCACGGCGCCCTCGGCCCCCAGAGCAATCACGGCCTGGCGGCCGCGGAGACGACGCTCGCGGAATTGCTCCGCGATCGCGGCTACCGCACCGCCTGCGTCGGGAAGTGGCACCTCGGCCATCACCCGCAGTTTCTGCCCACGCGGCATGGCTTCGACGAGTACTTCGGCCTCCCCTACTCCAACGACATGTGGCCGCACCACCCCGAGGCCAAGCCGGGATCGTATCCACCGCTCCCGCTGGTGGAGGGCGATCGCGTCGTCGACGCGGACGTGACGGCCGAGGATCAGGAGACGCTCACGGCCCGCTACACCGAGCGGGCGGTGTCGTTCCTCGACCGGGCCGGCGGAGCCGCCGACGGCCGGCCGTTCTTCCTCTACCTCGCGCACTCGATGCCGCACGTGCCGCTCTTCCGCAGCGCCGCCTTCCGCGGCACGGCGCCGGGCGGCGTCTACGGCGACGTGCTCGCGGAGATCGACGCCTCGGTGGGCAGCGTGCTCGAGGCGCTGCGCCGCACGGGCCATGCGGACGACACGCTCGTGATCTTCACGAGCGACAACGGCCCCTGGCTCTCCTACGGCGACCATGCCGGATCGGCTGGCCCGCTCCGCGAGGGGAAGGGGACGGCGTTCGAGGGCGGCCACCGCGTGCCCTGCGTGGCGCGGCTGCCGGGCCGCATCCCCGCGGGTGCCGTCTGCGACGCGCCGCTGATGACGATCGATCTCCTGCCCACGATCGCCGGACTCACCGGCGACCCGCTGCCCACCGACGCCGAGGGCTTCTGCACGGTCGCCGGCAGGCGGATCGACGGCCACGACCGCTGGCCGCTCTTCCGTGGCGAGACGCCCGCGGCCGATGCCGCCCCGGCGGCGTACTCATTCTGGTACGGCAACAACGAGCTGCAAGCCGTCCGCGAGGGCCGCTGGAAGCTCTTCCTGCCGCACACGGCGCGGGCGCTCGAAGGCCGCGCGCCGGGCACGGGCGGCAGGCCCGACGGCTCCAAGCCGTTGCAGGTGGGCCGCGAGCTCTACGACCTGGCCGCGGACGTCGGCGAGAAGCGGGACGTCGCGGCGCAGCACCCCGACGTCGTCGCCCGGCTCGAGGCGATCGCCGAGCGGAGCCGTGCGGAACTGGGCGACAGGCTCACCGACCGCACGGGCGCTGGTATCCGCCCCGCCGACACCGTCGCCGCCGCGGCCGCGCCGCCGCCGGCGCCGCGCCGCCGGCCGAACATCATCTACGTGATGACCGACGACCAGGGCTACGGCGACATCGCCGCCCACGGCAATCCCGTCCTGAAGACGCCGCATCTCGACCGGCTCCATCGCGAGAGCGTGCGGCTCACGGAGTTCCACGCGAGCCCCACCTGCGCGCCGACGCGGTCGGCGCTGCTCACCGGCCGGCACGAGTTCCGCTCCGGTGTCACGCACACGATCCACGAGCGCGAGCGGCTGGCCCTCTCGGCCACGACGCTGCCGCAGGTGCTCAAGGCCTCCGGCTACGCCACGGGCATCTTCGGCAAGTGGCACCTGGGCGACGAGGACGAGTATCAGCCCGGCCGCCGCGGCTTCGACAGGGTCTTCATCCACGGCGCCGGCGGCATCGGCCAGACCTTCCCGGGCAGCTGCGGCGACGCGCCGGGCAACAGCTGTTTCAATCCGGTGATCCGCAGCGACGGAAAATTCGTGGCCACGCGGGGCTACTGCACCGACGTCTTCTTCAAGGAGGCGATCGAGTGGATCGAGGCCCGCCACAGGGAGGGCACGCCCTTCTTCTGCTACGTCACGCCCAACGCGCCCCACGCGCCGCTCGACTGCCCACCCGGCTCCGACGCGGGGCCGCTGGAGCGGCTCAAAGCCGCGGGGCTCGGCGCGGCGAACGACCGGGCCGACATCGCGAAGTTCTACGGGATGATCGAGAACATCGACACGAACATGGGGAGGCTGCTCGGGAAACTCGACGACCTCGGCATCGCCGACGACACGCTCCTCGTCTTCACGACCGACAACGGCACGGCCACCGGCCAGTCGGTCCATAACGACGGCATGCGGGGCGCGAAGGGATCGCCCTGGCGGGGCGGCACCCGCGTGCCGAGCTTCTGGCGGTGGCGGGGCACGCTGCCGGCAGGTATGGACGTGCCCGCGGTCACCGCGCACATCGACGTGCTGCCGACGCTCTGCGACCTTGCAGCCGTGCCGCTGCCGCCGGCCGTCGCGGAGAAGGTGGAGGGGCGAAGCTTCGCCCTGCTCCTGCGTGGGGCGCGGATCGCCTGGCCCGACCGGCCGCTCTTCACGCACGTCGGCCGCTGGGACCGCGGCAAGGCCGCAGAGAGTGCCTACCGCAACTGCCGGGTCCGGGAGGGGCAGTGGTCGCTCGTCAACGTGAAGAACGCCCGCGACGGCTGGGAGCTCTACGACGTCGCCGCCGATCCGGGGGAGCAGACCGACGTGGCGAAGCAGCATCCCGACGTGGTGACGCGGCTGGCCGACGAGTACGACCGCTGGTGGCGGAGCGTGCAGCCCGATCTCGTCAACGAGAACCTCGACGGCCCCGCGGAGAATCCGTTCGCGACGGCCTACTGGAGGCAGATGGGGGGGAAGCCCACGGCGATCGACGTGGCGTACGGCCCGCATCCGAAGCAGAAGCTGCACTTCTGGAAGACTCCCCGAGCCTCGGCCGAGAAGCCGGCGCCGCTGCTCTTCTTCATCCACGGCGGCGGCTGGCAGGGGGGCGACCGGTTCAGCGGCCTGTCGGCCATGCTGCCGAAGATGCTCGAGTCGGGCGTGTCGGTGGCGTCGGTCGAGTACCGCTTCATCAGCGAGGCGCTCGCCGAGAAGATCGACCCGCCGGTCGACGCGCCGCTCTCCGACGCCGCCCGGGCACTGCAGACGGTGCGGAGCCGGGCGGCCGAATGGCAGCTCGACCCGCGACGCGTGGCCGCCAGCGGCGGATCGGCGGGCGCCTGCTCGAGCCTCTGGCTGGCGTTCCACGACGACATGGCCGATCCCGCGAGCGCCGATCCGGTGTCCCGGCAGTCGACCCGGCTGCTCGCCGCCGCGGTGACGGGCGCCCAGACCACGCTCGATCCCGCCCAGATGAAGGAGTGGACGCCCAACAGCCGCTACGGCGGCCACGCCTTCGGCTTCATGCCGAGCCCCGAGAAGCGCGACACGCAGTTCGCGGAGTTTCTCGCCGCCCGCGACCGGCTGCTGCCGGTGATCAACCGCTATTCCCCCTACGCGCTCGTCACCGCCGACGACCCGCCGATCTACATGGCGTACGGCGCGCCGCCGGCGCTGGGACAGGAGGAGAAGGACCCGACCCACTCGGCGAACTTCGGCCTCAAGCTCAAGGAGCGGCTCGACGCGGCGGGCGTGCCGTGCGAGCTCGTCTACCCCGGGGCCGCGAACGTCTCGCACGCGACGGTGACCGAGTACCTGCTCGACGTGCTCGGCCCGGGCAACTGACTCCGGATGACGAAACCAAAGCGTGGTGCAGCGTGAAGCCTGAAGAAGCCGGTCGCATGCGCATGAAAACGGCGCCGGTGGTCTGGCCGCTCGTGGTGTGTGCGATGACGGCGGCGGGCGCCGTGGCTTCGGCCTCCGCTGCGCGGGCGGCGGACGCCCCGGCGGCCGCAGCCCGCCGTCCGAACATCGTCTTCTTCCTCTGCGACGACCTCGGCATGGGCGACATCGCGGCGCTCGGCGCGCAGCAGATCCGCACGCCCAACATCGACCGGCTCTTCGCGCGGGGCACGAGCCTCACGCGGCACTGGGCCGGCAGCGCCGTCTGCGCGGCCAGCCGCTGCGTGCTCATGACCGGCAGGCATCCCGGGCACGCCGTCGTGCGGAGCAACCGCGAGGCGAAGCCGGAGGGGCAGGCGCCGATGCCGGCCGGCACGGTGACGCTCGCGCGAATCCTCCGCGACGCGGGCTACGCGACGGGCGGCTTCGGCAAGTGGGGGCTCGGTCCCCCGGGTGGCGATTCCGACCCGATCGCCTGCGGCTTCGACACGTTCTACGGCTACAACTGCCAGCGGCAGGCCCACAGCTTCTACCCCGACCACCTCTGGGACGGCCGCGAGCGGGTGGAGCTCGACGGCGCGACCTACTCCGCCGACCTGATCGCGGCGCGGCAGCTCGAATTCGTCAGGCGGCACGCCGGCCGGCCGTTCTTTCTCTACGTGCCGACGACTGTGCCGCACCTGGCCCTGCAGGTGCCCGCCGACGAGCCGTCGCTGGCGGAGTATGCGCGGCAGTTCCCCGACGAGCCGCCCTACACGGGCGGCAAGGGCTACGTGCCTTGCGAGCGGCCCCTGGCGACCTACGCGGCGATGATCACGCGGATGGACCGGGAGCTCGGCAGGCTCGTCGCGGTCCTCGAGGAGCTCGGCGTCGCCGACGACACGATCTTCGTCTTCTCGAGCGACAACGGCGCCGCGTCTCCGGGTGTGGGCGGCCTCGATACCGCGCGGCTCGCGAGCAATGCGGGCCTGCGGGATTGGAAGGGCTCGCCCTACGAGGGCGGCCTGCGGGTGCCGGCCGTCGCCGTCTGGCCGGGGAGGATTCCGGCCGGCCGCTCGATCGACACCCCCACCGGCTTCGAGGACTGGCTGCCGACGCTGTTGGATCTCGCGGGCCTCGCGAGCCGGGTGCCGCCGGGCCTCGACGGCACGAGCCTCGCGGGCCCGCTGCTCGGGGAGTCGGCCGCCGTTACGGACCGGACGCTCTACCGCGAGCTGACCGAGGCGAACTGGCAGGCCGCCGTGGACGGCCCGTGGAAGGTGGTCCGCCGCGGCGGGAACCGGAACGCCGCCGAGCCACTGCACACGGAGCTCTACGACCTCGCGGCCGACCCCGCCGAAGAGGCGGACGTCGCCGCTGCCCGCCCCGACGTCCTCGCGCGGATGGAGGCGATCCTCGCCCGTGAGCACGTGCCGCATCCCGACTGGCGGCTTTCCATCGTGGATGGCCCGGCGCGGGCGCGCCCGCGGCCGCCGAGCGTGCTCGTGATCGTCAGCGACGACCAGCGGGCCGACACCATCCACGCGTTGGGCAACGCCGCGATCGCCACGCCGGCCCTCGACGCGCTCGTGGCCCGGGGCGCCGTCTGCGACCGGGCCTACTGCATGGGGGCCATGCAGGGGGCCGTCTGCGTGCCCAGCCGTGCGATGATGCTCTCGGGCCGGACGCTCTTCCGGAGCGACGAACAGCTGCGCGACACCGACACCTGGCCCGAGGCCTTCGGCCGGGCCGGTTACCGGACGTTCCTCACCGGCAAGTGGCACAACGGCCCCGCCGCCGCCACGCGGTGCTTTTCGGCCGGTCGCAGCGTCTTCTTCGGCGGCATGCACGACCAGCGGTCGATGCCCGTGAGCTCGTTTACGGACCACGGCCCGCCGGTCGCCGCTCCGCCATCCCAGGAGCACGCCTCGACGCTCTTCGGCACCGCGGCCGTGGAATTCGTCGAGTCGCTCGGCGACGAGCCGTTCTTCGCCTGGGTGGCGTTCACCGCGCCGCACGACCCCCGCCAGCCGCCGGCCGGGTTTCGCGGGCGGTTCGTGGGCCACGAGCCCGCGCCGCCGGCCAACTTCCTGCCGGAGCATCCCTTCGACAACGGCGAGCTCACGATCCGCGACGAGCAGCTGCTCGGCCGGCCGCGAACGCGGGAGGCGATCTCGCGGGAGCTGGCCGACTACTACGCCTGCATCGAGGGGATGGATGCCGAGATCGGCCGGATCGTGGCGGCACTCGAGAAGAAGGGACGGCTTGCCGACACGGTCGTCCTCTTCACGAGCGACCACGGGCTGGCGCTGGGCAGCCACGGTCTGCTCGGCAAGCAGAACCTCTACGAGCATTCGATGCGGTCGCCTGCCGTGATCGCCGGGCCGGGCGTGCCCGCGGCCGGGCGGACGCAGGCGCTCTGCTACCTCCCCGACCTCGTGGCGACGGTCGGCGAACTCGCCGGTGTCGCGCCGCCGGCCGGCAGCGACTGCACGAGCCTCGTGCCCGTGCTCCGCGGCGCGGCGTCCGTGGCACGGCCGGAGCTGCTGCTGGCCTACCGCGACGTCCAGCGGGCGATCGTGACGCCCCGGTGGAAGCTGATCACGTATCCGGCGGCTGGGCGGACGCAGCTCTTCGACCTGGCGAACGACCCGGACGAGCGCGTGGACCTCGCCGCCGAGCCGAGCGCCCGCGGCCGACGCACGGAGCTCGAGGCGCGTCTCGAGGCGGCACGGCGGGCGGCGGGCGACCCGCTGCCCGAGGGGGCGCGGCAGGCCCCGCGGAAAAAGGCCGGATGATGCGGCCAGGCGACGAACCAGAGTCCTCGTTGTGTTCGGAGGGAGTGTGCGGATGCTTCGCAGTCGAATGAGTGTCGCGGGGATCGTGCTCGTGACGTGCTCGGCGGCCTGGATCGCCTCGGTCGCTGCGGCCGATCCTCGGCCCAACATCGTGCTCGTGCTGGCCGATGATCTCGGCTACGGGGAGCTTGGCTGCTACGGCAACGCCGCCGCCGTCACGCCGCACCTGGACCGCTTCGCGGCCCAGGGCCTGCGGCTCACCGACTGCCACTCGGCCGGCAGCGTCTGCTCGCCGTCGCGGTCGGCGCTGCTCACCGGCCGGCATCCCTACCGCAACGGCGTCTTCACCTGGATCCCCGAGGGCAGCCCGATCCACCTGCGGAGGAGCGAGCAGGCGCTGCCGAAGCTCCTGCGGGCCGCCGGCTACGACACCTGCCACGTCGGCAAGTGGCACCTCAACGGCCTGTTCAACGACGCCGCGCAGCCGCAGCCCTCCGACCACGGCTACGCCTGGTGGCTGGGCACGCAGAACAACGCCGCCCCGAGCCACGCCTTTCCCGACAACTTCGTCCGCAACGGCCGGCCCGTGGGGCGGGTGGAGGAGTATTCCGCGCCGTTCGTCGCCCGTGAGGCGGTGACGTGGCTCGAGGAGAAGCGGGACCGGTCGAAGCCGTTCTTCCTGGCGGTGTGGACGCACGAGCCTCACTATCCGATCGCCTCGGCTGACCGCTACGAGACGCAGCACGCGGGCATCGCCGATCCCGAGGAGCGGACCTACCGGGCCAACGTCACGCAACTCGACGACGCCTTCGGCACGGTGATGCAGTCGCTCGACGCGCTCGGCCTCGCGGAGAACACGCTCGTGATCTTCACGAGCGACAACGGGCCCGAGGGGGATGGCGCGAAGGGGCCGGGCCGCGGGCTCGCCGGGGGCCTGCGCGGCCGCAAGCGGTCGATGTACGAGGGGGGCCACCGCGTGCCGGGCATGGTCCGTTGGCCCGTGAGGATCGAGCCCGGTCAGACCAGCGACCTGCCGGTGGTGGGCAGCGACTTTTTCGCGACGATGCTCGCGGCGGCGGGCGTCGCGGCCCCCGCCGGCGTGAAGCTCGACGGCGTCGACATCCGTGGCCCCGCGGTCGAGCAGGTCCGGCCGCTCTTCTGGCGGTGGGGCGGCAAGGTCGCCTACCGCGAGGGAAACTGGAAGATCGTCGTCGACGAGTCGTTCGAGAAGCCGGAGCTCTACGACCTCGCCACCGACAGGGCCGAGGCCCACGACCTCGCCGCCCTGGAGCCCGAGCGGCTGGCCGCGATGATGGCGCGGCTGCGGGCCCACACCGCCGAGATCGAGGCCGAGGGGCCCGACTGGTGGCGGACGCAGCCGCTCAACGGCCCGGCGAAGCCGCCGGAGAAACAGCGGAAGCCGGCCCGCAAGGATGCGGCGTAGCCCGCCGCGGCACCGGCGGTGCTACACTCGGCGGCCGCACCGCGTCGCGGCAGCGGACCGTCAGGGGAGGCAGGCATGGTCGGAGAGGAATCGAGGGAGTCGTCGCGTCCCGGAGGCGGCGCGAGCCGGATCGGGCTCACGCTCTTCTGGATCTACGTGGCGCTCTATGCCGGCTTCATGGGCCTGGTGCTCTTCCGGCCCGACCTCCTGTCGCTGCGGCCCTTCGGCGGCGTCAACCTGGCCATCGCCTACGGGATGGGCCTGATCGCCGGGGCGTTCCTGCTGGCCCTCGTCTACATGGCGGCCTGCCGGGCCGTCGAGGGCGACGGCCGGCCGCCCCGGGCCTGACGCCAACCCGTCGCATACGCAGGCAGGACCCAGCCGATGCTGTACGAGACCTCCTCCTCCGCCATCGCGATCTTCGTCGCGTTCGTCGTCGGCGTCGTCGGCCTGTCGTTCTACCTCGGCCGCAAGGGCCAGTCGGCCCAGGGCTACTACGCCGCCCACGGCGAGATCCCCTGGTTCGTCAACGGCATCGCCTTCGCGGGCGACTACCTCTCGGCGGCGTCGTTCCTGGGCATCTGCGGGATGATCGCCTTCAACGGCTACGACGGCTTCCTCTACTCGATCGGGTTTCTCGCCGGCTGGATCGTGGCGCTCTTCGTGATCGCCGAGCCGATCAAGGCGCTGGGGAAGTTCACGTTCGCCGACGCGCTCGACAGCCGCTTCAACAGCCGTGGCATCAAGCTTGCGGTGGCGATCTCGACGCTCGTCGTCAGCATCTTCTACCTGATCCCGCAGATGGTGGGCGCGGGCGACCTGATCGTGCCGCTCCTCGGCCTGCCGCACGCCGCCGGCGTGATCCTCGTGGGCGTGGCGGTGACGCTGATCGTCGTCACCGCCGGGATGGTCTCGACCACCTGGGTGCAGTTCATCAAGGGTTCGCTCCTGGTCTTCTTCTGCGGCATCCTCGCCACGATGATCCTCGGCCGCGGCCTGTCGGTCGCCACCGGCCCCGCCGCCGACCTCACGCCGCAGGTGCGGACGGTCACCCCCGACGGCCGCGTGCTCGTCGACGGGAAGCCACAGTCGCGGGACCACGACCTGCGGCCGGTGGGCACGATCAAGGCGCTGCCGGAACGCTTCGCCGGGAAGACATCCACGGGCCCGCTGCGGCCGCTGGAGTACCTCGGAGTGCTCGAGGACTCGACGGTGGTGACCTGGTCGGCGAAGAAGCACACCGACGAGGCCGGCACCCACACGACGTTCTCGCCGGTCGAGCGGCAGGGCTCCGACCTCCTCAAGCCCGGCGGCTCCTTCAAGGGGCTCACGACCGGGAAGCTGGCCGACCGGCTCGACTTCGCGAGCCTCATGCTCGCCCTCTTCTGCGGCACGGCCTCGCTGCCGCACATCCTGATCCGCTACTACACCGTCAAGGATGCGTCGGCGGCCCGCAAGAGCACGGTGGTGGGGATCGCCGCGATCGGTGCCTTCTACGTGCTCACGCTCTACCTGGGGCTGGGCGCGATGACGAGCGGCGCCCTCGATCCCACGAGCACGAACATGGCGGCTCCGCTCCTGGCGAAGTCATTCAGCACGACGCTCTTCGCGATCATCTCGGCGATCGCCTTCACGACCGTGCTCGGCACGGTGAGCGGCCTGATCATGGCCGGCAGCGGCGCGGTGGCGCACGACCTCGTGGAGAACGTGCTGCAAATCCCGATGACCGACCACGAGAAGGTGCGGTGCGGCAAGATCGCCGCCGTCGTCCTGGGGGTGGTGGCGATGGCGCTGGGCATCCTCTTCCGCAGCTTCAACGTCAGCTTCCTCGTGGGCTGGGCCTTCAACATCGCCGCCAGCGCCAACCTTCCGGCCCTGGCGATGCTGCTCTTCTGGCCGCGGACGACGAAGCAGGGGATCATCGCCGCCGTGACGGTGGGGATGCTCGCCTCGCTGGCCTGGATCCTGCTCTCGGCCGACACGTTCGAGAAGGTCTATGGCTGGAGCCGCGAGGCGTCGATCGTGCCCTTCAGCCAGCCGGGCCTGGTGACGATCCCGCTGGGGTTCATCGTGCTCGTCGTCGTGTCGCTGCTCACGGCGGCCCCGCAACCGGTGCGCCGCCATGGCTGACACGGGGACGGGCGGCGGGGCCGCCGCGTGGGCGGTCGTGCCGTGCGGCGCGCGGCACCTCGAGGCGATCCGGGCGATCTACAACCACGAGATCGCCCATACGACCGCGCTGTATGAATACGAGCCGCGGTCGGCGGAGGTGATGGCGGCCTGGTGGGCCGCCAAGCATGCGGCGGGGGTGCCCGTGCTCGGCGTCGAGGGAGAGCCGGGAGTGCTCGCCGGCTTCGCGTCGTGGGGGCCGTTCCGGCCTTTTCCGGCCTACCTGCACACCGTCGAGCACTCCGTCTACGTCGATCGGCGATTCCGGGACCGGGGCGTGGGCCGGGCGCTGCTGGAGGCGCTCGTGGATGCGGCTCGGGGGCGGGGGCTGCATGTCATGGTGGGCGTGATCGACGCCGCCAACGCGGCGAGCATCGCGCTGCACCGGCGGCTCGGCTTCGAGCACTGCGGCACGGTCCGCGAGGCCGGCTTCAAGTTCGGCCGCTGGCTCGACGTCGACTACTGGCAGCTCGTGCTCGGCGGTCCGCCGTCGGCTGAACCGCCGATCGGACCTGCGGCAGCGGGGACCCCGTCCGGCAGCCGCGGGTGACGGGCTGGTCGGATTCGTGATCGGTCCAGCCGACCGCGGGAAACGCCCAGGGTTTCCCGGGTCGCCGTCGGCCGCATCCCGCGGCCGATCACTTGATCCACGGCCTGCTAGCGCTTCGGGCGGCGGGGCGACTTGGTTCGGCCGGCGGAAGGCTTCTTCTGGCCCGCGTGGCCGTTGGCGGCAGGGGCAGTGGCGGGGGCCGCCGGCGCGTCGTAGGAAACGCTCAACACCCTGGCCGTCGTCCGGCCCGTGGGCGAGAGCGTGTGGGGGATGGCGGCGTAGATGTAGATGCTGTCGCCGGTGGCGAGGTGGATCAGCTCGTCGCCGTATCCCAGCGTCAATTCCCCTTCGAGCACCAGGATGAACCGCTGGCCGTCGTGGTTGTCCGGATGGTGGCGGTTGCCCATCCCCGACAGCTCGATGATCGCCGGGTTCATGGCGCGGTTGCGCCACTGGGTGGCGAGGCTCTCGACCACGTAGCTGCTGCGGCTGCCGTCCCTGCGGCCCTCGCCCCGCTTCACGACCACGTACCGCGGCGGGACCGAGAGCCCCTCGACGAGCGTGTCGACGCCGCACTCGAGGACGTCGGCGAGCTTGACGAGCCCTTCGAGCGAGGGCGTGAGCTGGCCGTTCTCGAGCTTCGAGAGCCAGCTGATCGTGAACTCGGCCCGCGTCACGACCTCTTCGAGCGTGAGGCGGCGGGCGAGCCTGGCTGCCCGCACGCGGCGGCCGAGGTCGGCGAGGTTGACGAAGTTCGGCATGGCTGCGGAGCGAGTGTGCGAAGGGGCGTTAGTATGCCCCGTCGCCCACTCACCCGCAATGGGGGTGCCGCCGCGAACGAACCCGTCAGGCGCCGGGCCGGCGAAAGTGCCGGTAGGCCTGCAGAACGTCGTGCAGATCGGACGAAATCGAGATTTCGTCGTCCTTGAAATCCGTCAGCCATGTGCGGTTGCTGACGAATGCGTCCGCCAGCAGCGGCAGCACGTCGCCGAGCGCGACGCGGACGCTGTTGTCGGCCGGCTGATCCAGCACCGCGGAACCGCTGTGCTGCTCCTGTTCGGGACCCGTGTAAACACGCAGACGACGCATGGCCATGTGGCACACTCCCTTGATCGCGTGAATGCCGCTTGCTTCGCGGGTGGTGCGTCGGCCGGAAGCCCGCGTCATCCTGACGCTCGCGCCACCTACACCGGATATCGGCACGGGGAGCCGGCAAGGTTTGGCCGAAATCCCCGACCTGTGCGGAATGTGCCGGTTCCAGCGGCGGTTTCGGCACCCTGGGAGGACGGCGTCAGCCCCGGCCGTTGTCCTGGCCGGGAATTCGCAGCCGGCCGGCCCGGAACGCGTCGCCGATCGACTGCGGCACGAGGGCCTCGGCCTGGAAGAGCCGGGCCCTGTTTTCCGACGTGGCGGCCTTCATCTCCTGCTCGCGGGCGATCGCCACGCTCCGCCGCTCCTCGGCCTTCGCCCGGGCGACGCGGGTGTCGGCCTCGGCCTGGTCGGCCTGCAGCCGGGCGCCGATGTTCTCGCCGACCTCGATGTCGGCGATGTCGATGGAGACGATCTGGAACGCCGTCTGGGCGTCGAGCCCGCGCTGCAGCACGGCCTTGGAGATCTTGTCGGGGTGCTCCATGACGTCGAAGTGGCTCTCGGCGGAGCCGATCGACGTGATGATCCCCTCGCCCACCCGCGCGATGATCGTCTCCTCGGTGGCACCGCCGATGAGTTGCTGCAGGTTCGTCCGCACCGTGACGCGGGCCCGGATCTTCAACTCCACGCCGTTCTTCGCCACGGCCGACAGGGTGCTCTTGCCGCTGAGGGTGTCGGGGCAGTCGATCACCTTCGGATTCACGCTCGTCTGCACCGCGTCGAGCACGTCGCGTCCCGCGAGGTCGATGGCGCAGGCGCGGTCGAAATCGAGGTCGAGATCGGCACGGTGGGCGACGATCAGCGCGCGGATCACGCGGGGCACGTCGCCGCCGGCGAGGTAGTGGGCCTCGAGACGCCGCGCCGTGATGTCGCGGCCGAGCCCGGCCTGCGTCGCCATGATCCGCGCCTGGACGATCGTCCGCGCGTTGACCTTCCGCAGGCTCATGCCGAGGAGTTCCATGAATCCGATCGGAGCCTTCGACCAGAAGGCCTGGAACCAGATCTGGCCGTAATTGAAGATCAGCAGCAGCATCGCCAGGGCGGCGAGCGCGAGCACGAGGCCGGCCGCGAGGACGACGGGAACTGGAATCGCAGAGGGCAGGTCGTTCACGGAGGGGCTCGCCGGGGGTCGGGAAATCTCGCGCCGCGACGACGGCGCCGAGGCCCGGCGGAGCGTCGCCGCCGGCTGATCCAAGCCTAGTTCGGGAATCGGGCGGCCGCCACCGGCGTCGCGCGAGGCTGGTTTTCCAAGGCCGGCGGGCGTCGCGGCTTCACGACTCGATCCAGCCCCCCCCGAGCACACGGTCGCCGTCGTAGCAGACGGCCGGCTGTCCCGGCGAGATCGGGCCCGGTCCGTCGCCGGCGGGGGCGACGAATCGTGCGGCGAACCGGCGGCCCTCTCGGCGCGTGACCACCGCCGGTGCCGCGGCACGCTGGGCGCGGCATTGCACGAGGCACTCGAACGGCCCGTCGGGCACGGGCTCCAGCCACGTCGCCTCGCCCGCCACCAGTTCCGACTGTGGCACATCCTCCCGATCACCCACCACGACGCGGCAGGTGGCGGCCTCGATCCGCACCACGTAGAGCGGCCTGCCCACCGCGAGGCCCAGGCCCTGCCGTTGGCCCACGGTGAAATGCTCGATGCCCGCATGGTCGCCGAGCACCCGGCCGTCGCCCGTCACGATCTGCCCGGCGCGCGAGCCGCCCAGACGGTGGCCCACCAGCCGGGCGTGGTCGCCCGGCGCGACGAAGCAGATCTCCTGGCTGTCGGGCTTGTCCGCCGTGACGAGCCCCAGCGCCGCGGCACGGCTGCGCACGGCGGACTTCGGCATCCCGCCCACCGGCAGGAGCATCCGCGCCAGCCGTTCCGAGGGGATGTCGAAGAGCACGTACGACTGGTCGCGGGCGGAGTCGAGGCCGCGGCAGAGCCGGGGGCGACCGGCGGCGTCTCGCTCGAGCCGGGCGTAGTGTCCCGTGGCGACGTGCGTGGCCCCGATGGCGGCGGCGTGGTCGAAGAGCCTGCCGAACTTGATCCAGGAATTGCAGCGCACGCAGGGGTTGGGGGTGCGGCCGCGGCCGTACTCGGCGGCGAAATACTCGATGATCCGCGCGAAGTCGTCGGTCAGGTCGAGGGCGAAGAGCGGGATGCCGAGCCTGTCGGCGACCCGCCGGGCATCGAGCGCGTCGCGGGCGCTGCAGCAGCCCTGGTGTCCCTCGGGGGCGAGCACCGGGAGCCGCCCGCCCGGCGCCGGCGGCACCGCCGGCTGTCCGTGCCTCATGAACACGCCCACGCACTCGTGGCCGGCCTCCACCAGCAGGGCCGCCGCCACGCTGGAGTCGACGCCTCCCGACATGGCGACGACGATGCGGGACATGGAAACCTCCTCTGCCTCGAGGGCGTCGCTGCGGAAGCGGCCGGCCACCGGCGGCGAAAGACTCTCTCGAAAGCCGCGGCCGGCAGGCCGGCCCGGGAGGTCGGCTCGGTTCAGTAGACAAGCACCGCTTCCACACGGTGCGGGGACAGTCGACCGCGGCCTCCCAGCGGGCTGATCTCCACCAGGAACGAGCTGCCCGCCACGCGACCGCCCCCCGCCTCGATCAGCCGCATGCAGGCCGCTGCGGTGCCGCCGGTCGCCAGCACGTCGTCGACGACGAGCACGCGGGCGCCGGGGGACAGGATGCCGCGGTGCATCTGCAGGCGGTCACGGCCGTATTCCAGGTCGTACTCGTGCTCGATGGTGTCGGCGGGCAGCTTGCCGGGCTTCCGCACCGGGATCACGCCCACGCCGAGTTTCAGCGCCAGCGGCGCGGCGAAGAGGAAGCCCCGGGCCTCGACCGCCGCGATCGCGTCGAGCTTCTCGCCGCGCCACGGCGCAGCTATCCGCTCCACGGCCTCGGCGAGGGCGGCCGGCTCCGCCAAGAGCGGCGTGATGTCGCGAAACAGGATCCCCGGCTTGGGGAAGTCGGGGATGGCGCGGATGTGGGCGGCGAGATCCATGGAACCGGCAGACTACCGCACGGGGCCGCCGCGGCAAACGCCCCCCGGGCGGCCGCGAGCGCCGGCGCCGGCGCAGAAGGGCCCGCTCACGCGCCCTGCCGCAGCCGGATCGTCGCCCGCGGGACGCCGTCGATGGCCAT
>Ga0315909_10004319_pt1 | contig 16860 bp, 16 predicted proteins | sample LakEriMetagenome_11_FD_203527 | JGI IMG/M metagenome (GOLD analysis project Ga0315909, IMG submission 203527) | Freshwater fungal communities from buoy surface, Lake Erie, Ohio, United States - Buoy 2 MA125 | ecosystem: Environmental > Aquatic > Freshwater > Lake | place: USA: Lake Erie, Ohio...
TCCTATAAATGATTTAGAATATGGAAATGGCGGAGTAAAGTTATTACCTAGAAGTATGACAATTAATATGGATGTTACAAAGCCAGATATGACAACTAGTATTAGTGAAAAGTTTAAACCAGTACTGGAAGTTAGTAATATTACAGCGTTTAACAGTGACCCTTTTAACACTTGGAAATCAGCGTTTAGAGAATGTTGCAAACTATCTAGCAAAATTATTGATAGACAAAAGTCAGATGAAACTCAGCAAAGATTAACTTCATGGTGTACTAAAGGTACAGATAGAATTTACGGAGACTATGCATTAGCAGGTGCTAAAGCAGGCGCATTATATGGAACTAAAAATACAAATAATATTGATGCATTAAAAATGATCAATGATTTTAGTTGGTTAAAGTTACAGTTTGAGGAAACGTATGACTGAAGGTACACCTAGTGTAAGAGAAATATTATTTGGTTTAGAAGAATATTCTGTGTTTAAACAACAAGACGAACATGCAGTATTCCTAAGAGAATTTATAAAAATTCTCGACAGTGAAAATATAGAAACTGCAATCTTAGAATATTGTATTAAACACCTAAATAAAAAAGATCAGTTAGATAAATTATTTAGAAGTATTATTGATTATAAGAAAAAAGTAGATGGTAACGCAATATATGATGCATTCAGTAGAAGTCAAATTAAGAGTAAAATCTGGTTGACTAACGAGCTAGCTAAGATTAGTCCTACTTATAATAATGTTGTTATACTAGCAGCATGGTTTGGACAACTTAAACACATATATGATAATAGAATTACATATAAAAAAATAAGAGTAGTTGAGTTAGATAAATCTGCTTGCGAAACAAGCGATTACATTTTTAATATCAGTGATCTTGAAAGTTATAAAGTAAAAAGTGTCTGTGCAGATATTAACAATTTAACATTACATAAAAATGGATACGAATGGAAAATTGAAAATTTTAAAGACGGGTCGTCGTATAATGAAAAATTTTCTCCAGATTTGATCATTAATACAAGTGCAGAGCACATGTCAGAAGAATGGTTTCATAAAATTAGATTTAAAGAACTAGAATCTAATCCTATTGTGGCAATCCAAAGCAATAATATGTTTGACGGAGAAGGTCACATTAATTGTGTTTATAGTGTTGATCATATGAAAAAGAAGTTCCCCATGAAAGAAATTTTATTTGAAGGTGAGCTTCAACTTAAAGGATATAAGCGAGTAATGCTTATAGGTAGACCATGATAGACAATTTGGAATTAAGAGATCTACAAAAAGAAGCAGCTAGAGCATTGACAGTGATGGAAGCTACAAACAATAATATCTATAAGTATAATGTTCAAGCCTACCATAACAGTCAAAATTGGTATAAGGCTGTAATTAAAGATTACGTAGAAAAATACGGAGATCTTCCTAGTCGTGTTGGCCCCGCAAAAGATATTAAACTAGTATTGGAATAAGATGTTAAATTTTACCAGCAATTTAAAAATGTATTTGTTTAAAGAAAAAAACAAAGTTAGTTTTAGTGTAAAAGTTAGTGATACTTGTGTTAGCGAGTATTCTTTTACCGTTGAAGAGTTTAACGAATTTATCGAGCAATGGGACAAACCCAGAGGTGTTGATAAACAATATTCTGGGGTACACTGGAATGTTATGCATAAAAAATCAACACCTCGTCCCGAATCGTCATCTGCTAGTTACATAAGATTATCTGCTTATAAGAATGGGATAGGAATGCATCATAGGGTAGATTATGTGGACATGCTTAATATTAGAAAAGATTACTTTTATCAACAGAATAATAAAATGTACTGGGATCAATGATGCTGTACACATACAACGAAATTAAAACAATTCATTTAGAAATTACAGATAACTGTAATGCTGCCTGTCCTATGTGTGCTCGTAATATTAACGGCGGTCAAGAAAATCCTCAGTTACCTGGGACTGAACTTTTTATAGAAGATATTAAACGTATATTTGAGCCTAGTTTTGTTGCACAGCTAGATCGTATGTACATGTGCGGAAACTATGGTGATCCTATTGCCGCTAGAGACACCCTTGAAGCCTTTGCGTATTTTAGAGAACATAATCCTAAAATGAATCTTAGCATGATGACAAACGGTTCTGCTAAAAAGCCTGAGTGGTGGCAAAATCTTGCTAAAGTATTAGGACCTAAAGGCTACGTTACTTTTAGTATAGACGGATTAGAAGATACAAATCACTTGTATAGACAAAACACTATTTGGTCTAAGATAATGGAAAATGCATCTGCATTTATTGCCGCCGGCGGCAGAGCTCGTTGGGACTACATTGTCTTTGCTCATAACGAACATCAGGTAGATGAAGCAGAACAATTGAGCAAAGATATGGGATTTGAGCGTTTTCAATTTAAGAAATCGGCTAGATTTTTTAGCAATGCCAGCGGGGTTACTAAAGAAATGCATCAAGCTGCTAATCGTAAAGGTATGGCAACTACATTATTGCAGGCCCCTAAGAATCCTAAATATAGAAATTCTGCCCTAGAAGAACTTAGTAAGATAGCTAAGTCAGAAGAATCAACTATTAAATTTTTACCCAGTAAACAAGAAGATTTAGTAGGGTATGTTTTCCCACAAGTTTTTCATACAGACACTGAAAAGAAAAAACCTATGGAAAAGTATTGGGATGAAGTTCCTATCAAATGTAAAGTAGCAGAAGAAAAAAGCCTTTATATAAGTGCAGAGGGTATTGTTCAACCCTGTTGTTGGACCGCCGGGCAAATGTATGTTTGGTACTGGACCCCAAAAGGCGGCCAGATATGGAATCTAATTGACCAAATAGGAAAAGATAATCTTAATGCTACTAAACTTAGTTTAGAAAATATTGTTAACGGATTATTTTTTCAAGATCTTGTTCCAAACAGTTGGAAAAAATCTAGTTGCGCAGATGGCAAACTTGCTGTGTGTGCAAAGACCTGTGGTACTAAACACGATGCGTTTGCGGAACAATTTAAATGAAACAAGTAGCTATACACTATGTTGATCCTAAACGATATGATGCTGTCTACATAGACTGGACTCTAGGCAATTTTTGTAATTTTAAATGTAGCTATTGCCCGGACTATCTGCACAACGGATCTAACCCTATGTCAGACATTGAAACTGCTAAAACATTTGTTAAAAAATTGTTCAATCATTATAAACTCAATGTTAGTAAGAAATACTTTGTGTTTAATTTCTTTGGAGGAGAACCTACGTTATGGAAATCTCTAGGAGAGTTTGTACAATGGGTTCACGAATACAGTCAAGAACTAGGTGTAAGCTCTATAATTGAAATTCTTACAAATGGAAGTAGAACAATTCGATGGTGGGGCGAATACGTTAAATATTTTGACATTGTTAAGATAACACATCATACAGAGTTTGCAGATCCTCAACACACATTAGAAGTAGCTGACTTAATAGTAAGTAACGGGAAAATAGCAAATGTACAATTAACTATGATTCCTGCATTATGGAATTCTTGCATAGAACATTTAAATATAATTTCAAAAAGTAAACATCAATTTCAAATAGATGTTAAACCTTTGCGTATAGATTTTGGATCTAAATTATACGACTACTCATTTGAACAGTTAGAAATTTTTAAACAACCTTATAGGAAGTCATCAAACATGCCACATGTTGAAAACGTTGGCATGGGCAGTAAATTCTTGTTATCTGACAATACAGAAGTTGCTATCCGATATCAAGATTTAATTACTAAAAAAGAAAATTCTTGGCTAGGATGGAAATGTTGGGCAGGTGTTGATATTATCAGCATTAAACAAGATGGTAGTATTCAAATAGGCGGTGCATGTGCAGTAGTGCAAAAAGGATTGTCTAATAAATTAATAACAGATGCTGATATAGTTTTCCCAACTGATCCAGTAATCTGTAATCAAGAATGGTGTAGCTGTGGTCCAGATATGGAAACAAGAAAAGAATATGTCAAATAATAATACGCATTGCATGGTTCCTCTTAGAGAACTGCATATTAATCCTAACGGAAGATACAGAAATTGTTGTATACAACTCGACACAGTCGGCAAAATTGACCTAACTGTAGATAACCCTAACGACTGGTTTGCTAACGATCCAGGAATAAAGGTAGTTAGAAATGCCCTACAACTTGGAGTAAAACATCCCACTTGCAGGAAATGTTGGAACTTAGAAGAAAATAATATGTCTTCTTATAGAGTCAATTGGAATAGACAATATGAACAAGAGGGAAATACTGACTTAACTAGTCGAATTGAAATAATTGACCTAAGACTTGGAAATCGGTGTAATCTTAAATGTAGGATGTGTAACTCAACATGGAGTAATCAAATATCTGATCAAATTGTAGAGTTAAAATCTATGGGGGTTAATAACAGTTATACTAACATGCCAGTTCTAGGAACAGTCAAACAAGATGACGAATTCATGTCAAACTTGTTTTACTTTATAGAAAAAACCCCAACTATCAAAGAAATTAAATTTGCAGGTGGCGAACCTTTTGCAATGGAAGAAGTTGAAGAGTTTTTATATAAACTAGTAGAACATAAAATTACAAATGTTAAAATATCTTTGTTAACAAATACAACTCTAGTAAAAGATAGGATTGTTGAAACTCTTGAAAAATTTAAAAGCACACATATACAATGTAGTATTGACGGTCTGGGAGAAATGTTAGAGTATCAGAGGCATCCTAGTAAATGGGAAGTAATAGAGCGTAATTTTATTAAATTATATAATGCTAATCTAACAGTAAATCTTACTCCTTGCTGGAGCAATCTTAATGTACTATCTATGGCAGATTTTTTAGAGTGGACGGCACAATTTCCAAAGTCTCACGTTGCTTATAATGAAGTTAATGAACCTAGTTATCTAAACTGGAGACATGTGCCTTTAGATGCAAGAAGCAATGAGTTATCTAAATTGAAATCAATGATATTTCACCCAAAAGTGCATAAAGATTATAAAAAGTTTGTGGAAAAATTTGAAGTTGAATATATTGAGTTTTCCAACGACGATCTAATAAAATTTAAAGATGCAATTACTGCATGGGATTTAACCAGCAAGACAAAGTACCAGGATCTATATTCTTGGAACAAATTAATACTTAAATAACAGATGACAGAAAAATATCCATCTAAAACCTGGTGCATCTTGCCCTGGGTACATTTAAGCACAAGACCAGACGGTAGTATGCGTGTATGTTGTACAGCTAATGCTAGTGGCGTCGGCCCCACAAACGATCAAAAAATTGGCGGACCACAAGTTGGAGTTCTAAAAGACGATGAGGGACTTCCTAGTAATCTTAATAACACAGATTTCCAAACAGCATGGAACAGTAACTACATGAAAAATGTACGCAAACAGATGCTAGCCGGAGAGCAACCTCCTAGTTGTACTAAGTGTTATAAAGAAGAAGCATCGGGTCATAACAGTAAACGTATGTGGGAAACAGAGTACTGGAGCCAACGTGTTAGTGTAGATAAGTTAATTAATGAAACTAACGAAGATGGCAGTGTCCCTCCACACCTAGCTTATATTGATTTGCGATTTGGAACTAAGTGTCAGCTAGCTTGTATCATGTGTAGTCCGCATGATAGTAGTGGATGGATTAAAGACTGGCAACAAATTTATCCAACACTTGAAAATCAAGGCGTTAAAAAGATTTGGCAGTGGGACAATAAAGGTAGTATTAACGGTAGTAGTTATAACTGGCACAAGCAAAATCCTGTGTTTTGGGAACAGTTCTATGAACAAATCCCACATATGCAACAGGTATACTTTGCCGGGGGTGAGCCCTTAATCATTGACGAGCACTACGAAATACTAGAAGAAATTATTCGTCAGGGCCGCGCCAAAGACATCGAAATTCGTTACAACAGTAATGGTGTTGAGTGGCGGGAAGACCTATTTGAATTGTGGAGTCATTTTAAAATTGTACGTTTCCACTACAGTGTAGACAGTATAGGTGCAATGAATGAATACATTCGCTATCCTAGTAAGTGGGAGCGCACACAAGAAGTGTTCCGTATACTTGACGAACAGACTACAGACAATGTAGAAGTTACTATTGCCTGTGCAGTAAATGCCTTAAACATCTATTACATACCAGACTTCTTAAAATGGAAACTAGCACAGAACTTCAAGAAGGTTAACATGTGGCCATTAGGTGCCGGCGGCATTAACTATCATTTTGTCTACTGGCCTGCGTTCTTAAATGTAAAAGTATTACCACAATGGTTCAAGGACGAGTGTGAACGCAAGTACGAAGAATTTATTCCTTGGTTTGAAGAAAATTGGGAACTATGCTTATCTGAAAAAGATCGAGGCAAGGTAAGCAAAGAACGGTGGCAGGCAAATAGCTACGGTATTAAACGACTTCGCGGGATGATCAGTTTTATGAAATCAGAAGACTGGTCCGGTAGACTGCCAGAAATGAAAGATTATCTAGAAAAAATAGATGCTTACAGAAATATTAGCTTTTATGATACATTTCCAGAAATGGCTGATATTTTTAATAACAAGGATTAACAATGTACGAATCAATTCATGGCAACCCAGTTGTCTTTAAACATATTGCAAAAGACGTTGCAAAGATTACTTCGAGATGGGATAACGATGATCCTTACAAAACACCACACGAGTCTTGGATGACAAATCTTAAAGATCCTAATGTTGTACAAAATATTGCTGAACATTTAGAACCTCCTAAAGTTTTCTACGAAGGCGATGATGTAACTTTTACTCCTGATGAATTAAAATGGATGTATGGCTACGCATTTTCGCAGTGTTTAAATGTTAGACATAACGCTAACGGAACTGTTTTTATTTCCGGAAATTTGCATAAAATTGCAGAAAAGTTTATTGATAAACTAGAGAAAATCTTACCAGGTTGTGGAAATAGTCCTAGTGTAGCCGGTAATTTTTTAATTACTCCTAGTCAGTACGGATTGCATACTGACAGTACACGAGAAACAGATTGGATTAATAGTTTTCAAAAGGTTCCAGAAAACAGCGACGATAGAAAGTATGTACCTTGGAGGAACATTTTAATTCCTATGTGGATAGGTAATTTACCAGATACTGTTAGTCACGGTGTATTTTTTAATCAACGACATATCGATTTTGCACATGTGTATCTACACGGAAATCCATATAATAAACCAACTGCTACTACCTATCCCGTAGTAACAGATCACGGAGAAATTCAGTTTCACGACGGTAACGGTAATGCAATCTCCAGAGATAAAAATTATGCAGCATACGATAAAACCCACTGGAGAGAATATTTAGAATATACTCCTTACAGTAGACTAACAGGCCTTACTCCGGAATTAACCTGCGAATGGGTTCCTGGCAAGCCTTTTGTGTTTGATGCGTTTCAATTACATGCTACTAATAAAGGAACCAAAGTATCTCATGGTTATAAACATATTTCTATTGATAAAGAAGGCAACGACATTTCAGCGCCAAGAATAGAAATGGTAAGAGAAACCTGGGACGTTAAGATGGGATTATTACTAACATTTTTAAGAGAAGTAAAATGACATCTAAGACGTTCTGTGTAATGCCCTGGAACAGTCTTGCTACTAATGCATCTGGAGTATATAGAGTCTGCTGTAATAGTACCCCTGGTAAAAACACTATTAAAACACAAAACGGCGAGTCAATGAAGATCCACACTCACAAACCTAGTGAAGTTTGGAATAGTCCAGTGTATACTAAAATTAGACAAGAAATGCTCGACGGTAAAAGACCTGAAATGTGCGAAAGATGTTTTAAGGAAGAAGATTCCGGAATCGAGTCTGCACGAGTAAATTGGAATCGTCGATGGCATGATCCTAATAAAGAATACAAAGTAGAAGAAACTCCGAGTATTCAGTATGTAGATTTAAGATTAGGCAACTTGTGCAATTTAAAATGTAGGATGTGTAATCCCTACAGCAGTAATCAATGGATTGAAGAATGGAACGAAGTTGTTTCAAAAGCAGAACTTGTTCCTAATTTTCCTATTAGTCAAGAAGAGTCAACGCGATTAGCTAATATGTCTTGGCCGACTAAATCTACGACCTGGGATAGTCTTATTGAAATTGCAGATACTATTGAAGAAATATATCTAACGGGTGGAGAACCTACGCTAGCAATTGAACAGTATAAATTATTTGATATTTTAATTGAAAAAAATCTAGCTAAGAATATTAAATTAAAATACAATACAAATTTAACTAACATTCCTAAAAAAATGTTAGAGTATTGGGATCATTTTAAACGTATACAAATCAATGCTAGTATTGATGCTCACGGAGAATTAAACAGATACATTCGTTATCCTACAGCATGGTCTAGTGTTGAAAAAAATATGTATAAATTTGTTAGCATGAAAAATGTTGAGGTGCAATTACATTGCACGGTTCAAACTTATAATATTTTAAACTTAAATGAATTATTTGAATGGATGAAACAATACACTAATGTTAAATTGTATCTTAATATATTGAATCATCCTAGATCTATGAATATACGTGTATTACCTAGAGAGTTAAAAGAACTAGCAGAAAGTAGACTACATCCGTATTTAAATCTTCCTAAAGTGAAAGATGTAATTAATTACATGATGGCGCAAGACGACAGTCAATATTTGCAAGAGTTTTTTGAATATAATAATACATTAGATAAACTTAGAGATCAAGACTTTTTTGTACTAGTTCCAGAATTTAAAAAGTATTTTACGGTGACACATGCAGTGGAATGATTTTATTTTAAATAGAAAAACAACCTATAGCTGGGATAACAGAGTTCCGGATAAAACATTAATAGACGAAATTATTAAAGAAATTCATAATTTTTGTCCCAGTAAACAGCGTAAGGTTCCTTTTTATATTGATCTAATAGATAACACAGAACACAATTATAGACCTATTGCATATAGAATATTATTAGATAACAAGACTAACATACAAAATGCCGTAACAGAATTTATTAAAGAAAAAGTCAAACAAGGTATTCCGCCGTTTAACGGATATCAGTATGACGAGGCAAAGTGTGTTAGGGATGTTGGTTACGTAATTTCTGGATATGCTAACGATCTAAAATATGAATCAAACAAGAATACTTGTTACATGGCGTCTAGTTATTGGAAAAATGATGTTCCGCAAGTTAGACAAAGTGTTGAAGTTGTAGTTCATGCTTACATAAAAGATTTATTAGTATTGTTATTACAAAATAATAATGCAGAATCTCAGGCAATTACCGAAATTAAAGACCTAGCCGATACTGTAATACTTGTTATTAAAAATGGAAAATTTGCACTACCTGAGATTATACAAGGCAAAGGAAATTTAAGATATGATATATTCCATGGTACTGATAGAAAAGGCAATGGAGTAGGCAACGATATTAGAAATCCGCAAGTATTAGCTCCATGGCTACTAGCTTTTTCTGTTAGACATTTAGATGATACGGCAATAGGGCTCAATGATGAAATGAAAGATCCTATTAAAGCTAGAAATATAAGTGAAAATGAAATAGGTCTAGTCAGTATGTTTACTGTACTAAGTGCATTGGCAAAAGGATTAGATACAGGATTTTGTGCCTGTATTAGAAATGGTTCTGAGATTGCGCAGCGATTAGGACATAAGAAAGAAGAACAAGTAATATTATATCTAGGAATCGGTTACGGATCAACTGCGGTGTCTTATTATAATCCAGTAATACACGAACATCTAGGGATACCAAATAGAGATTATGATATCAAACCTCCTCTAGATGTTTATTTTAAAGAAATAAAAACATGAAACACTTAGTATGCAGTAAAATGTGGACAGATATTAATTTAAATATTCCCACTAAAGAAATTAAAAACTGCTGTAAACGTCAGTCTGCAAAGTTATCTGTTGAAGAGTTAAAATTTCTGAGCAAAGATACTTTTACAAAACACAAACTGTTAGTTGACGACAAGCAGTTTATGATTGAAAACAATCAACTCCCGGGAGCATGTCATGGATGTAAAATAACATGGCCTGATTCGTTATGGAATAATTGGAATGCATGGAAAGACAAAGAATGGAGTCAAGAACAATTAACTGAGCTAACGGATAAAGATTATGTTCGACAAATAGAAATAATGTTAGGTATTACCTGCAATCAAACTTGTATGTATTGTACAGAATTTGTTAGCAGTAAATGGGCTGATATAAAAGGAATACCTATTGTTAACGACTCCGAATGGGAAGATACAGCATTAAATAATTTGTTTAATTATATTGAAACTGAAAGATATAATGATGATCAATCTATATGGTATAATTTTCTCGGAGGTGAACCCCTTTTAGAACCTAGAATTTTTGAAGTAGTTGAAAAAATAATCAATATTCATAGACTAAAAAATGTACCAAATAAAATAATTACAATCAACATGACAACAAATCTCAATGTAAAACCTAAAACTATTGATCGTTACATTGAAATTATAGAAAAGAATACAGATATTATTTGGACCATGAGTGCTAGTATTGATGCAACGGGCAGTCAAGGTGAAGAGATACGTGACGGATTAATCTTTGAAAGATTTGAACAAAATTTAGATAAAATATACGCTTCTAAAAAATTTAAACATGTAAACATACTTCCATCCGTTAGTGCATTGAGTATTCCTAACAAAGTAGAATTGTTAAAATGGTTTATTAACATATCGACAAAGTATAAAAACCTTAATGATTTTGGACATACCTGGTCGATAGGCACAAATATTGTAACCTGGCCTGATGCAATGCATCCTGGAATATTAACTGACTCATATAAATCTGAATTAGATTCTTGTATAGAAGTTATTAGTAATTTAAAAAATGCAAATCCTTCAGTTGTTAAAAATTATATAAGACACTTGGAAAATATAAAATCTTTAATTGGCAGTAAAAGACAATCTGACTATTTAGAGCAAGCAAAAACTTGGTATCAAGAACAAGGCAAAATAAAAAACAAAGATTATTTTGAAATCTTTCCGTTTCTAAAAGATATACTATGAACGAAAATTATCTATCAATTAATTTTGTTACTCCTAGACAATCTAGAAGTAAAAAAATAATCTACATTTTTTGGAATGATTATTTCTACAAAAAACAAAAGTATAACTACGATTTTGAGTATTCTAACGAATTGATGCATATGACTAGTATGCTGTCTAATAGCATGTTGTATCACAATTACAATAGGATAGTATGTCACGATATAGAACAAGCTCTTGAAATTGCCAAAGCCGCAGGTTTTGTACACGCATTTGTACAAACTCCCGGAAATGTTGTTAGAAAAAATATTGATACTGCTTTATTAAATTTTATTGATCAACACAGTAGTTATTTCCTAGCAGGGCATATATTAGATGGAAAACCTAAAAATAGATACCTGTGGATGCACGAGCAATGTTTTCTTTTCAATTTAACGCATTTAGATAATTTTGATTACACTATTGATACATTGTGTACTAGTTTAAAAGTATTAAATGAATACGAAAGAAGTGCAGAAAATTTTCACGACGATTACACACCATTATGGGTTAAAGGAGTACGGTCAACATTTGAATCTAGGTCATACGATTGGTCTGCTTCTTGGTTAAGCTACGGACTGTCAATTAATTCTTTAGAAGTATTTCCTGAATCTATTAGAACTGCAAAATTTCACATGTATCCAGAAAATCCTGGACACATAGAAACATGGAAACAACAGTCAACTAATGACAATCAACTTGCTAAAATTCTAAGAGAATCATGTAAAATTGATACTCAACAACATGTGTTTAACAATGAGAATTTTAGCAATCAAGTAGCACAAAGTGTCAAAGATAAAATTGACACGTTAGTAATTCCTGCCAGCGGATTCTTTGCAGTACACGCAGCTAAATTTTTTAATCCAACAAAGATAATTTTCTACGATATTGACGAAAAGACTTTAAATTTTAGAAAAGCAATTAATGAGACATGGGACGGAAAATCCCCTATTAAAGATTTAATTGTAGACGGGCTAACGCCCTTTTCTGATTCAGATGTTGCAAAGATACCTTTAGTAGACGGGCACTGGTTTAAGACTCAAGAAGAAGTGGACAAGTACTGGCCTTTGTATCAATCTATAAAGAAAGAATATATTAAGATAGATATAATTGACGACTATAACAAGTTTATTAAACTAATACCAAATACTGATAATGTTTATATATGGCTAAACAGCATTTACACGTATTCTATTAACATATGGAATCATAGACCAAAAAAGATATTTGAATCTTATTTTGGATTAATTTACGGGTTAAAATCGTACTCTAATAAAATATGGATAGATTGCAAAGAGCCGACTGGTCAATATAGAAGCTATGAAGTTCATGAATATTCTCCCGACGCTACAGCATTTGCATATTCAAATTATAGGAAGTATCTATGAAAATTTTAGTAGCAGGCAACAGTAGTTATGGTCTAGCAAAAGAAATTTTTAAACTATATCCTGATGCATTTTTTGCAAGCAGAACCAACGGGTTTGACCTAACGTCAAAAGATGGACAAGACAAACTAGCAAATATAATCACTGATTATGATGTGTTTATAAATTGTAGTGCATTGTGGAAATTTAATCAAACAGTATTGTTAGATACAATTTATAAAAAATGTATGTCTGAAAATCATCATCCTTATATTATCTGTATAGGGTCAACAACTGATCGTGTAAAGAAAGGTGGAGCTTGGTTGTATAATGCAGAGAAGAAAGCCCTAAGAGATTATTGTAATACTTTAGGTATGAACGGTGTATGGGGAGCAGCACCAAAATTGACTTTGATCAGTTTTGGAAGTTTAAGTAACGTTCAGGATAAACATCCTGACAGAAAGTGTTTAGATATTAATCGTGCAGCAGAATACATTAAATGGTTACTAGATCAACCTAGTGATATTTGTATTAATGAAATTAGTATTGATCCCTTACAGGTGTTAAAATGAAGTGTGCAATTTATTTAGAAGATAAAAATCCTATTAATGTGTTTTCTGCAAATGCAATTCGTGCAGGGCAGGGTAATCATAATTACGAAATTATCTACGATACTAATCTATTTTCGTCATTTGATGATGTTATCAAATTCCGTAAAGAGTTTGTAGTCACTGATGCTAGATCATTTTTAAACATTATTGAACCTATGTTAGGAGTTAACTCTATACATACAGAGTTTTTAGAAAACATTAAATCTGGACCTAGTGCTGAATTAGATTTCAATAATTCAATTATGCCCTACGAATCATATACTATCTGGTCTAAGAATCAGTTAACGCAGAGAGGATTCTGGGGATACAACTCGGAAGATTTAAATTTACCTAATGTTGCATTTAGCGGAATAATCTGCGTTGCTAGTGGATTAATTCCTTTAATGCTGATTAATAAAATGCAAACTGCTGACAATGTTGTCATTACAGACATTAATGAGCACTGTCTTAGTTTTCAAGAACATCTTATAAAAAATATTGATAGAATTAAAACTGTAGATCAATATATTGAGTTTGTTAATACTTTTAGCAAAGATAATAATTTAGACATATATGGTACATTGTCTGACAAAGATACTGTACAAAATTTGTTAGACAGCATCCAGACTAAATTACCTTTTTTAAAAAATTTACCTATTACATACTACAAGGGAGATCTAAGATTACCTGATCAATTTATTAGAGATACGCTAAACTCAAGCAATATACCTTTGGTATACTTCAGTAATATTTTTTCATTTGTTCCAACATTAGAAAATAATAATTCGGAAAAGGATTTTATTTTATTTCTTAACATTTTGTTAGGATCAAATTTAAACACTATATGGTATGGTGACACCTATGAACGATATAAAACTTCAAATTTTATCAACCAGTCATCTGACTTTTATCACAAAAAGTTAGATATTACACTGCCCTATCAAGACTTCCTAAATGAAATTTCTGCCTTAGAAGAACGCAATTTGTTTACTATACATAGAGACAAAGACGGACATAAAGGTACATATTTTAATCACGGATGGAGTAGTTTTGTACTACACGGGCTGGGTTATAATAAAACTCATGGCTACGAACAATATGGTTATAAGACTGATGAAGAAGCACCCTACGATTGGACTCTGGAAGCATTAGAGCATTGTCCAAAGATGGTTGCGTGGTTTAAAGAAATGAAATTTAAAAATAGATATCATAGAGTGCGGGTAATGAAACTAGCCCCAGGCGGCATGGTAGGCCTGCACAGCGACAACCCAAATCCTACAGCATCTGCAACTAACATGGCTGTTAACAATCCGGTTAACTGTGAAATGCATTTTTTAAACAAGAAATATCAGTATCTGGGTATTGTCCCCTGGCAACCCGGAGATGTTTATAAGATTTTAATTGGCCTAAACCACTACGTTATAAATAGAAGCAATGAAAACAGATACCACTTTATTATACACGGGTCTGGGGGATATATTTAATGCACGTAGATGAAGAAGAATTAAACAGTATTGTAACTACCGATCTAGAATCAAAATTTGGAATAGTACTTAAAGAAGATTTATATCAGTTAGCTTACATTGTTAGCAGACTAGACGAAGGTCCTATAATTGAAATTGGATCGTGGCTAGGAAAAACAGCCTATACAATGTCACGCTATAAAACTCCGAATAGTGTTTTACATCTTATTGATCCTTTTGAATCTGACTTTAATTCAGGTAAACCATATCCCCAAGCTGATATAACAACTTTTTATAGAGCAGATAATTTAGCAACTTCGGATCAAGAAGTTGCTAAATTACAAGGAATGATATACGAGCACCAAGGAGATAATTTACCCGCTGTAAAATATGTGTTAAAAGATTTTTTAGATACTACTGTATTCCATAAAATGCTCAGTGAAAATTTTGAACTAACTTTTGAACCTAAATTTGCATTTATTGATGGCGGACATACCTATGAAGAATGTTACGGCGATCTTAAAAAAGTTATACAGCATAACAACACTCTAATAGCAGTTCACGACTACGATCAAGATGATGTAAAAAAAGCCTGCGACGATATTGTTCAAGAATATAACAGAAAATCTTTTGCAGCACGTAATATGTTTTATATTTTAGATAGTAACAACTATTATGAATCTCTAATCACTGATTTATTAAAAAATTTACATTTATAATTATGGGGTATTTTGATACAAGCATTTTAGCAAGTCATACGCTTGAAGAATTTAAATCTGCTGTAAATAGAAAGCATTGGAATTTATTTCACACTGCTCCCATTCCTGATGAATATAAAAGTAAAATTAGTTATATTCCAAATAGTTTTGGTTTTAGAGATACTGAAATATTAGAAGATGTTGATATTTGTTATTATGGGTGCAGTATTACCTATGGGGTAGGAGTACCCTTAGAATCTCGATATACAAATTTAATAGATAACGAATTAAATTATGCCAGTAACAACTTTGCAGTTGGCGGCTCTAGTTTAGAAGATGCCGCACATCTTTTTATTACAACTAGTAAATTTGTAAAAATGAAAACTGCATTTTTTTTATTACCGGAATATCTTAGAACAACTTTTCCGGTACAAGTAGATACAGATTATCGATATTTTTATATTTTTCCAAACTATGTAGAGTCTATATCAAAAACTAGCCCTCATTATGATCTAGCTAAAATTTATTACCAACAGCCTGAAAGTGTATATATAGAAAAAGCTAGAAATAATTTAGAGATGATATGTAACTGGGCTAAAACTAAAAACATTAAACTTATATTTGCATCATGGGCATTTGATGTGTATGCTAATTTATTAGATGCTGTAAAGTTCCCAGATGTTAAAATTATTAGACGTATGGAATTAGATACTAAAGGATGTGACAATAGCCATCCAGGTGAAGAAGCACACCAACTTTTTTCACAGAATGCTATAGAGGCAATTAAAGAAATACAATGAGCAATGATTTAAGTTGGTCGGCCTACGACTTTACACAAATACCATACAATGACATTGTGCGTGTAGGACAGCGTACAATGTTGTACAAAGACCTATTTACAGTCAGTTGGCTGTTGGGCAGATACTGCAATTATCGTTGTAGTTACTGCTGGCCGTATGCACGAAGCGACAGCAAGGACCATAGGCCAACTGAACTGTGTTTAAAGACAATAGACGAAATCAAACGTCAAGCTAGAGAACGAAATTTTAATAGTTTCCATTTTAGCCTTAGTGGCGGCGAGCCTACCTTTCATCCTGGTTACATCGATATCCTCAATTACTTAAACGATGATGTAGATAACACAAACTACACTAGTGTGCATATGACCAGTAATATGAGTCGCCCACTTAAATGGTTTGAAGAAAAATATTGCCCTGCAGTCAGCAAGTTTCATCGTGCTAGTATTACAGCAAGTCTACATACCGAACACGTAGATACACCCGAGAAGATGCAAGACTTTGCAGATAAATTAATCTTATGTCAACAGCATGATGTGCAGGTAACTATTAATATGGTTATGGTTCCTGAGTGGTTTGAACGTGATTTTGATAACGCATTATTCTTCCACAATCAAGGCATTAACGTAACACTTAAGCCACAAAGCGATCCTACTGCAAGCCGTGTAGTTGATGGATATACTGAAGAAATGTTAAAGCGTCTGCACAACGGTATGCCACAACGTGCATTTACTGAGACAAAATCCGCACTCGCAAAAAAGGTAAAAAGACCCGAACCTAAGTTCTTTAAAACTCCTGATCCTATATACCAAGAAGCACAGTCTAAAGTACCGCAACACTTTCAAGTAGAGTTTAGAGACAGTGAACACAAAATTTGGTATA
>Ga0315909_10004321_pt1 | contig 16855 bp, 12 predicted proteins | sample LakEriMetagenome_11_FD_203527 | JGI IMG/M metagenome (GOLD analysis project Ga0315909, IMG submission 203527) | Freshwater fungal communities from buoy surface, Lake Erie, Ohio, United States - Buoy 2 MA125 | ecosystem: Environmental > Aquatic > Freshwater > Lake | place: USA: Lake Erie, Ohio...
CCGAGCTTTTTCACGGCTTCGAGCGTCTTGATCCAGTCGCCGATGTTGCCGTCGCCGGTGTAGTTGTAGGGGCCGTTCACGCAGGCGTCGCCGGTGAAGAGGATTTTTTCATTCGGTAGCCACGCCCACCCGTCCAAGCTCGACAAATATCTCACCAGCGTGCGCGAAATCGAACAGCGCATGGTCAACGACGAAAGCTGGGCGAAGAAGCGGAAACCAAAAGTCAGCGTGAAGCCGCCCACAGACACCGCGGGCACCGCCGACCATATCGGCCGCACGACCTCCGGCGCGAGCACGGGAATCGTCAGCGAAGTGTAGAGGGCGCGTTCACCGACGAAGAAGGCGCTGGCAAATTACGCGTTTTCAACCTCGCACGAGCAAGCGAAGCGAGGCGGCATGAAGCACGTGGTGAAACCCTCCGTAGCCGCCGACGCCAGGAGGCGGGCTGATCGAAAATGACGAAAATTCAATCGTCTTGCGCAAGCGTCATCGAGTTGGTCTGTTGCCTCAATCATGCGTCATTTTCTCCCGCTGCTGCTCAGCACCGTCATCGCCTTTTCTGCTGACGAGGTGGACACGCCGACGGCTCCGAAGAAAAACGACGACCGCACTCCGAAAGCCAATGCGGCAAAGGACACGGCGGAAAATGCGATGAAGAATTTTGCCGTCGCGCCGGGGCTGCGCGTGGACGTGTGGGCCGCGGAGCCGCTGCTGGAAAATCCCATCGCGTTTTCATTTGACGCACAGGGTCGCGCATTCGTCGCCGTGACGCAGCGCCGCCGGACTTCCGTGCCGGATGTCCGCAAATTTGAGTCTTGGCAGATCGAGAATCTTTCGTTGCGCACGGTGGAGGAGCGCATCGCTTTTCTGAAAGCGAAGATGCCCGAATCGCCTGCGAAGAATCCAAAGGAGCCCGCGGAGGACATCAACAAAGACGGGCAGGTCGATTGGCGCGATTGGGCGGTGGAGTCGGAGGAGATCCGCATCGTCGAGGACAGCACCGGCTCGGGTCGCGCAGACAAGTCACGCGTGCTCGCGGGCGGGTTTAATTCACTCGAAACCGGCCTTGGTGCAGGCGTGCTCGCGATGCCGGATGGCGGCGCGGTTTACACCTGCGTGCCCGACCTCTGGCGCATCGCACCCGACGGCACGAAGACGAAGCTCGCGACGGGCTTCGGCGTCCACGTCGCATTCGGCGGGCACGACATGCACGGCGTGAAGATGGGGCCGGACGGGCGAATCTATTTCACCATCGCCGACTGCGGAGCGGACGCGAAGCGAGTTGAGAGTGGAGAGTTGAATGTTGAGAGGAAAAACAGCGCGAGCGGCGCGCCTCCCGCCTCTCAACCCTCAACCGTCAACCCTCAGCTTTCCAACCCCGATAGCGGCGCGGTCTATCGCGTCTGGCCCGACGGCAGCGGCCTGGAACTCTTCGCCAAGGGCCTGCGCAATCCGCAGTCGCTCGCATTCAACGACGTGGGCGATCTTTTCACATGCGACAACAACGGCGACGGCGGCGACAAGGCGCGGTGGATTCACGTCGTCGAGGGCGCGGACTACGGCTGGCGCATCGGCTGGCAATTCCTGCCGAAGCTCGGCGCATGGAACAGCGAGGGCATGTGGCACCTCGACGTTGCGGAGACGAACGCCGCCATCCTCCCTCCCGTCGCGCACATCACGCACGGCCCAGCGGGCATCTCGTTTTATCCCGGCACCGGACTGCCGGAAAAATATCGCGGACACTTTTTCGTCGCCGATTTCCCCGGCGGCGTGCGCCATTTCGCGCTGAAGCAAAAGAGCGCGAGCTACGAGGTGGATGGCATGGCCGGCGACGATCCGATTTTGCAAAACAACTCGCCGGGCGAGATGCGCGGCAAGCTGCTGTGGAACCTGTATCCGAGCGACGTGCAGTTCCCTCCCGGCGGCGGCGTGTGCGTGCTCGACTGGGTCTATGGCTGGGAAAAGACCGGGAAGGGCCGCATCTACCGCGTGCATGATCCGCTCGTGGATGCGAGTGCCGCCGTGCACGAGACGAAGAAGCTGCTCGCCGAAGGAATGGCAAAGCGCACGCCGGAGGAACTCGCGAGGCTGCTCGGGCATGCGGATCAGCGAGTGAGGATCGCATCGCAGTTTGAACTCGTGCTGCGCGGCGATCCCATTCCGCTCGCGCGGGCCACGGTCGCCACGAATCCACGGCTGATGCGCCTCCACGGCATCTGGGCTCTCGCACAACTCGCTCGCACAAAGGCCGGGGCCGCCGACACAATCATGCCGCTCGGAACTTCCGACGATGCCGAGGTGCGCGCACAGTGGGCGAAGTTTGTCGGCGAAGCGCATCTCGCAGGCAAAACCGATTTACTCGTCAGTCTGCTTGGCGACAAGGAGCCGCGCGTGCGGCTCTTTGCGGCGCAGGCTCTTGGTGAGCTGAAGGCACGCGTTGCAGTGCCTGAATTGTTCGCCGCACTGAAGACTAATGCGGATCGCGATCCGATACTGCGCCATGCGCTCGTCACCGCGATCGCTCAGTGCGCGGATGCATCTGAACTTTCCGCGAAGCAGTCGGATGCCTCGGAGTCCGTCCGTCTCGGAGTGCTGCTTGCGATGCGTCATACCGGTTGCCTGGACGTGGTGAATTTCCTGAACGACAAGAGCCCGCGTCTCCGGCTGGAAGCCGTACGCGCGATCCACGATGCGCCAATCCCCGGAGTGCTGCCCGCACTCGCCGCGATGGATATGGCAAAGCTGAAGCTCAAGCCGGTCGTTTCACCGATACCGAAAAAAGCGTCAAAGCTCGCCGATGCGCGAACTGCTAAGGATGCCAGCCCTTCAGAAAAATCGAAGGCTGCAACTACACATCCGAGCGACGAGGCGTTTGCGCGCCGCGTCATCAACGCGAACCACCGCATCGGCACCGTCGAGACGGCGAAACGTCTCGCGACCATCGCTGCGAACAGCGCGACTGCGGAAGCCGTGCGCCTCGATGCACTCGAAGCACTCGCGCAGTGGCCGGTGAAACTCGGACGCGACCGCGTGCTCGGCATCGTTGTCGCCGGTGACGGACAGCGAAATGCGACCGACGCAGCCGCAGCGCTTGCACCCGTTGCAGTCACATTGCTCGCTGAAAACAACGACGCCATCCGCATCGCCGCGCTGAAAGCAGCGGGCGCGAACAAGCTCACTGCGGCGGCGGAGACGATCTCAATGCTGGCGACGAACTCGAACGCCCCAAGCGTAGTCCGCACCGCTTCACTCGATGCTCTCGCGGCGATGGATTCACCGAAACTCGGCCCGCTCGTCGCCATGCTCCTGGAATCCAAAGATAACGCGCTCGCCGGAGCCGCGCGGAAACTGGCGAGAAGGATATCCCCGGCGCAGGCGGTGAAGGCGAATGCGATGATTCTCGGCAAAGGTGCCGTCCGCGAGCAGCAGGATGCGCTCGCGACCATCGCTGCGGAGAGCGGTCCGGAGGCAGACGCAGTCATCGCACAGCAACTCGATCTGTTGCTCGCGGGAAAAGTGAAAGCCGGCCTCGTGCTCGACCTGCTCGAAGCCGCCGCCGCGAGAAAGGACGCTGCGATTCGGAAGCAACTCGCCGCATTTGAAACCACACGGAAGGCGACCGATCCGCTCGCCCGCTGGCGTGAATGCCTCGAAGGTGGCGATGAAAATGTAGGGAAGGAGATTTTTGCCGAGAAGGCCGAGGCCGCTTGCATGCGATGCCACAAGGTGAAGGGCGAAGGCGGCGATGTCGGCCCGGACCTCGCGGAAGTCGGCAAAAAGATGGGCCGCGAGTTTGTGCTGCAAAGCATCGTCGATCCGAACGCAGTGATCGCGAAAGGCTACGACAACGTGATGGTGACGTTTAAGGACGGAAATATCGTCGCCGGCCTGCTGAACGCCGAGACCGCTGACGAGCTTGCGCTGAAAAATCCGGCCGATGGCAAACTTCAGCGCGTAAAAAAATCTATCGTGAAAGAGCGCGCCTCGCTTCCGAGCGCGATGCCGCCGGGCATGGGCGAGGTGCTCACAAAGCGCGAACTGCGCGACCTCGTGCAGTATCTCTCGACGCTGAAGTGAACAGGGGATTCACCCCGTTCAACGCGGCGGCGGCGCTTCGAATTCCACACGCAAGCCGAGCTTTTTAACGAACGCTGAAAAATCCGCGGTGAGCTTTTCGTCGCTGCGTCCACGTCGAATGAAATCGGACGTGGCCTTTTTTACGAATTCGGACATCGGCTGGCCTGAGACCATCCGGAACCCGGAGGTCGCAATGACGGCGCGAGGACGATTGCGTTCGCGCCGGAGCGCGTCGAGGAAGCCAGGGATTGCGCTGGCGTCGCCGTCGTGCAGGAGGAGGAAATACACGAAGAGCGCGGCCGAATTGTAGAGTTCGTAAGCGGACTGTCCGGCGACGCGCTTTTCCCACGACGACATGGTGAACTCCATGAGTTGCGCGGGCGGGATGAGGTGGAGCGGTTTGGTGTCGCCGGGGCTCCGCCATTTCTGCACGTAGGCGGCGATGGCGGCATCCATGCCGGAGAAAGTGTAGCGTCCGCGCGCGTAGGGCGTGGCGGCGATGACCTCGGCGATCCCTTCGGCAAACCACACGGGGAACGCGTTGCCCCACCGCATGAGGAGCTGGTGCGTGACCTCGTGCTTCACGATGAAGAGATTTTTCTGATGGTCATACGTCCTCGCAAACCCCGTCGCGCGGATGCCAAGATTCGGCAGCAGCAGCAGCATCCGCCCGGTGCTGCCTTGGAAATGTCCGCCGCTCGCGGTCATGCCGCCGGCGGCGGTGTACTGCTCGGGCGTGGAGAAAAAGTGGACGGCGTATTTCTCCTTTTCGCCTCCACGATGCAGGCCGAGCGGCAGCGCCATCAGCGCGGCGCGAGTGGCTTCGAAGACGCCGTTCAGATCGCGCACCACGTCGAGCGGGAGACTCACGTCCGACTGCATGGTGAAGTGCGCGCCCTCGTACACGAATGCGGCGGCCTTCGGATCTTCGGTCTTCAGCTTCACCCCGATGTCCGCAGGAGCGGCCTCGCCGGGCCACGGCGCGAGGCGTTGCGGGTCCACGAGCGGCACGGTCGGATTTGCCGCGCGCCATTTCGCCACGAAATCAACATCGGCGGGACTCAGTTGCGCGAGGCCGAGCACGGCCTTGCCCTGATCGGGAAGCACGAATGTCGCACGCCATGCGTCGATCGCGATGATCTCGGCGGTGAATTTCCGGCCTGCTTGATCCGTCCATTCGCGCATCTCCGCGCACGCTGCGCCGCGGAAGAAAATCAACGAGAGCAGGAGGGATGCGGCGCGGCTCACAGGTGCGGATAGTAGGCCATGTAGGATGTGCCCTCCATCTCCTCGATGCGCATCCTGCGGTTCCGTACACGCTCGCCCCAGCTCTCGGTGAAGATGACTTCGCGCCGCGCGAGATTGTACCCGGTGATGAGCGAGGAATGCGAAAAGCTTTCCTTCGTCGGCCACGATTTCCGGTCGTTGAGATCGGGCTTCGGCAATGTTGCGGCAGGATCTTTTTGAAAACGCTCGGCGAATGCGCCGTGCAGGAAATCACGCTCCTGGCTCCAGTGCCGGAAGACGATGACGGGGATGCCCGCATCAATGGCCGCGCGCGCCTTCTCAAATTCAAACTGCGTGGTGCGCGCGAGCTTCAGCTTCGCAACATCCGCGGCGGCATCGAAGACTGCGCGGATGTCCGAGTGGTAGGTGCTGCCGAACTTGATGCCCGCCGCGCCCGCGTAGTCCTCCGTGTCGAGCCGCAGCCCGAGGAATTGCATCTCCATCGCGAGCGTCGCCACGCCGCAATACGCGCGATCACCCTGCGTGAAAATGGGCACGCCAGCGAGCAGGCGGTCGCCGTTCGGCGTGTTGCTCACGCGCGATGCGAATGCGCGCGCCTGATCCTCCTTTTTCGCTGCGCGTCGCTGCGGACTGAGCGGGCTCACCGCATCCGGCTCGGTGCGCGTGACGGTGAATTTCACGAGCTGGTTGTCGCGCAATGTGAGGCGCGTCCAGAGATCGCCGGTGTGAAAAATGAGCACGTCCTGCTTCAGCAAGCCCTTGTCCACGAGCGCCGCCTTCCGTCCCGCGCTGCCCGCGAGTGCAGCGAGTCCGTGCTCCACGTCCGCGGCGGCCTGTTTGTAGAGCGCGGTGAACTGCGGCCCCTTCGTCGCGGCCACGCGCTTTGCATCGGCATCCGGCACGAAGCCGAACCACGCGCCCGAATCGAGCATGACGACCGTGATGCCGGTGAGTTTTCCGCGCTCGAACACGCCGCGCACCGAGTATGCCTTGTGGCCGAACACGTCGCACGGCCCGGAGAAATTTCGGTGTTCCTCGGGCGCGGTCGCGGAGACCGCACCCCAGCCGGAGAGAAAATCGGGGGAGTCCCACAGCGCGGAATTTTTCAGCGCATCGGGCACCGGAAAAGTGCGCGTCGCCGGGCGGAGGGGGCGTTGGAGCTGCGCGCACGCGGGATGCGCCATTGCGCACAGGAGGACGGCGGCGCAGAGAAGGCGGGCAAGGCGCGCGTTCACTTCGCGGGAGTGAAATCCACGCTCACTTCCTTGCCGCCCGACTTGCGCGCGGTGATGAGCGAGGATTCGTAGCGGAATGATTTTTCACCATCGGGAGAAGTCTGCTTCGGCTCACCCGCGAGCGCCGTGATGTTTGCGATCACCTGCGCATAAAGTCCGCCTGGATTCGTCTTCGCGCTTTTCATTTTCCCCTCGTCGAACCGCACCGTGATCCGCCGCACGATGCCCGCCGAGCGTTCGGCGGAAATCTGCGACGCGGGAATTCCAAACACGACCGCCTCGGCGGCAAGATCGAGATTCTCGATGTCGCCCTTTTTTTCGGCGCGCACCTTCCACGGCCCTTTGAGTTCCGCGCCTTGCGCCCACGGGCCGGCGGATGCGGCGTACTTTTCAAAGGCCACGCCGGCTGCACCGAAGATGCCGTTGCCGAGGGTCTGTGGGACGGCCTGTGCGAGATTCGTGACGAGGAGCGCGGCGAAAAGGGCGGGGAGGATTGCTTTCATGCAGGGGAGAGGGCTTCACGAATGCTGTGCCCTCTGTGAGGGAAGTTCAAGGGCGAAGGCTGGACGCCCGGACGGGCCTACTTCGTCACGATCCAGACGTTCTGGTAGAAGACCGGATTGCCGTGCCCCTGGAGCTGGATTGCGCCGCCGCTCGGGTCTTCCTTTTTGCCGCCCCCGGTCGGGCCGGCGATTTCGGTCTTGTCGTGGATGAGCACGCCGTTGTGCTTCACGGTGATCACGGCGTTCTTCGTTTTCTTGCCGTCGCTGTCGAATTTTGCCGCGGTGAAATCAATGTCGTACGTCTGCCATGCGAGCGGCGGGAAGCACATGTTCACGTCCGGTTTGGTCTTCGAGTAGATGCCGCCGCACTCGTTGTTTTCGCCTTTGAGCCCGAAGGAATCCAGCACCTGCACCTCGTAGCGATCCTGCATGTACACTCCGCTGTTCGCGCGATCCTGCCCTCGTCCGATCGGCTTGAAGGGCAGCAGGAATTCGACGTGCAGCGTGTAGTCTTGGAAATCGGCGCGCTTCGTCTTGCTGCCGGATGCGAGGATCTTCCGGCCGAGTTCATCGAGGTGTCCGCCGGCCCATGCGTCCACATTTGATCCGTCGAAAAGCACGACCGCATCCGCCGGCGGTTTTGCGCCGAGCGTCGGGCTCTGGCGATGCACTTTTTTCAAAGTGGACTTTTCGTTCACGCCCGTGAGCGTGTCCTTCGTGAGCATGGCTTTCGCTCCGCCCGGCAGCGTGAACTCCACCTTCTCGCCGTCACGTTTGCCCTCGACTTCGATCTTCGCGGACTTGTCCCAACCGTGGCCCGGCAGGCCGCCGTGATGCACGACTGCGCGGAATGTGTCGTTGCCGAGTGCGATCACCTGCACGCCGATCTTTGCGTTGTCGCCTTCGCCTGCAAACTCGCCTTGCAGATCAAAATCCGGCCCGGCGGCGCGTGATTCCTCGGGGGTGAGATACGTGGAGGGCTTCGGTTTTGCATCAGCCGCAAACAATGCGGGCGCGAGTGTGAGAGCGAGCAGGGCGGGGAACAGGTGTCGTTTTTTCATGGGATGGGAGGGAAGTCTGCGCCGGGGGTTTCGCTGAGGGCGAGGATGAATGTCGCGCTGCTGATCCACTTGCTTGGAAACCGATGGGAATCGAAGCGCGGAGCGCAACTCTGTGCTCCCGAATTCGTGTCGCCTACTTTTCTGCGACGAGATCCGACACCGGACACGCTCGATGGCAGTGACGTGAGGATGACACAGAACGTGTCCGATTCCGGCTCGGCCCACGCGAGCATCCCGGTCGATCCGCTGTGCCCGAAGGAACGCTCCGAGCATCCTTTTTCAAGTCCATCCGGCCCGAGCGCAAAGCCGATGCCGCGCCGTGCGCCGAGGCATTCCGTGTGGTTGCGGAGCATCGGGCGAGCAGTCTCCTCGCGGAGCGCCTTGCCAGCCAGGTGCATGAAGCTGTGGAGAAATGTGGCGACATCCTCCGCGCTGCAATGCGCGCCGCCCCACGGTGCGCCGAGCGCGCTGCGCGTCATGCCGAGCGCCTTGAAAATTTGCGCCGCGAGAAAATCCGCCAGCGGCGCGTGGCGCGATCGCAGCGCGTTGTTTTCGTCAAGCTGGTCCGGAAGGCCCGGTCGGGCTTCGGCGAGGGGGCGCTTTATGCCTGCGTTTTGATCGGATCAACTGCGCGCGTCGATCCGGATTCCGCGGACGTTCAGCCGCTACCGCGGCACGTCGCACTTGGTGAGCTTCACCATCTCATCCCATCCGGCGCAGTCGCCGAGGATGTCGATCTGCGCGCCCTTTGCCATGCGGACTTCGGTGCCGTCCTTCGGGATGAGGACGAGGATATTTCCCGCACCGACGCGATCCTCGCGGTAGCGCCATTGCGTGAGATTGAACGAGCACATCACCCAGCCCGGCGAGTTGGTGCCGCCTAGATAGATGAGCAGGCTCTTTCCATTTTCCGGATCGACCTTGTAGCCGGCCATCACGCCGCGCACGGCGATGCGCACGCCCTTGTAGGTCTTGTCGGCGCGCGAGCGGTCGGCGCCGTATGCGCGCAGCAATGTCTCGCTCGGGACGATGCTGCCGGACTCGGCACGCGTGATGGGCACGTTGGCGTTTTGCAGGCGCTCGATGGATTGCTTCACGGCGACCGCGTCGTCGAGCCGGCCATCCACCGTGAGCTGTTTCTTCAGCTCGATGAGCTTCGGCAACGCCTCCGAGACGGTCCCGGAGACGAGGTCGTTCATTTTTGTGAGCGTCGTCTGCTGGAGTGTGCGGAGCGTCTTCGGCTCCTTTGCAAAATTCTGCTCGGAGAGAGCCTGCTCGGAACGGAGGCGCGTGCGCTCATCGCGCACCGTGATCGCGCCTTCAAGATCCGTGGCCTTCTGGAACTGGATCTGCAATTCGCCGAGCTGGTTTTCGTATTTGGAAAGGATGTCGCGGCGGACGTTAGCGATCCTTTCCTCGATCTTCTGCACCTCGCCTTCCGCAAGGCTTGGGCCGCTGGGAACGGCCACGCGCTGGGCATGGACATGCGCGGTGAGGGCAATGAGCAGGAGGAGGCGTTTCATGTGGGGCGAGAAATAGAGTGCGGGGGGTGCGTGATGGCAAGCATCGGCGTGAGAATGACTCGGAGCACGTCTGTGGGTAGGGCGGGAATCCTGCCCGGCCCTTCAGACGCGGAGCGGTGCTCGCATCGCGTAGCCTGCCGTGCCAAGCGAAGGTCTCCCGCGTGCAGGGATGCACACCGGTGCCCGGCAGGATGCCGGACTCTGCGGGCTGGAAGCCCGCGCTCCCCATTCTGCAGAGCGTGTCGCGTGAATGGGGCGTCAACCATGCCCGCCGTGCCGGGCAGGATACCCGGCACGGCGGGTTGGAAACTCGCCCTACCCGATGGCACGCGCATGACGCGCAGGTTCTGCAGATGGGTGCGCCTGCGAACTTTTTTTGCGCGCGGGAAGTTTTTTGCCGAACGTCAGCTCAGACGATCTTCAGCTCCGCGCCGGTGTTCGCGTCGTGGAGGCTGAATTTTTCGTGGTGATACGTGGGGTCGGGGCGGAAGGTGAGCTTGCCGGCGTACTTGCGCTCGATCTCGACGAGCAGTTCCTCGTCCTCCTTGCGGAGACGCTCGAGGACGTGCGGGTGGACCTGGATGCGGATCTCGTGGATGTCCACGTAGTACTTCATCACACGGTGGAGGCCGCGCTGGATTTCTACGCTCAGGCTCATGGGGCTCTTCACTTTTCCGCGGCCATTGCAATACGGGCACGGCTGGAAGACGGAGCCGCTGATGCTCTCCTGCGCGCGCTGGCGTGTCATCTCCATGAGGCCGAGCGGCGAGATGGGCAGCACGTGCGTCTTCGCCTTGTCGCGGCGCAGGCAGTCGCGCATCCGCTGATAGACGGTCTGCTGATCCTTGCGGCTTTTCATGTCAATGAAGTCGCCGATGACGAGGCCGCCGATGTTGCGCAGGCGGAGCTGGCGCGCGATCTCGTCCACTGCCTCCATGTTCGTCTGGAAGATTGTTTTCTCCACGTCGCGCGCGCCCTTGTTGCGGCCCGTGTTCACGTCAATGGCGACGAGCGCCTCGGTCTCATCAATCACGATGTAGCCGCCGCACTTCAGCCACACCTGGCGGTGGAATGCGTCCTCGATCTGCTTCTGGATGCCGTAGCGCTCGAAGATCGGCACGGGCTCCTTGTAGTGCGTGATGCGCGAGACGCTGCGCTTGCTCACCTGGCCGACCATCTCCTGCATGCGCTTCACGCTGTGCTCGTCGTCACACACGACCTCCTCGATTTCGTCGGTGAGAAAATCGCGCACGGTGCGCTCGACGAGATCGGGCTCCTGGAAGACGCAGGCGGTCCCGCGCTTTTCCTTCATCTGCTGCGCGATGCTGTTCCACTGCTCGACGAGGTAGGCGATGTCGCGGATGAAATAGCGCGCCTTCTGGCCTTCGCCGACGGTGCGGATGATGACGCCCATGCCCTCGGGCACGCTGAGTTCGCGGAGGATTTTTCGGAGGCGTTCGCGCTCTTTCGGGTTCTCGATTTTGCGCGAGATGCCGCACTGTTCGCTGAACGGCATGAGCACAAGGAAGCGTCCCGCGAGGCTGATGTTCGTCGTGATGCGCGGGCCTTTCGTGCTGATGGGCCCCTTGGTCACCTGCACCAGCACTTCGCTGCCGACGGGGTAGATGCTCGGGATGTCCTTCGAGGTGATGCGCTGCTTCTGCTTTTTGTTCGTGCGCTCGACTTCCTCCACTCCGGCATCGAGCGCCGCGGGAAGCGCGTCCCAGAAATGCAGGAACGCATTTTTTTCATAGCCGATGTCCACGAACATCGCCTTGAGGCCCTGCTCGATGTTGCGCACGCGGCCTTTGAAAATGCTGCCGACGATGTTCCGTTCGTTGGCGCGCTCGACGTTGTATTCTTCGAGGATGCCGTTCTCGAGGAGCGCGACGCGCTTCTCCAGTTTTTCGACGGTGATGATGAGTTTGTTGCCAGTCTGGCGGGGTCCGAGTCCGATGAGTCGTTTCACTTTGTTGATTAGGGAAAAGGTTTTGTTGACGAGTTTGGTGAGCACTGGAGATGAGATTTAACGGTGGCCTGGGGTGGGTGGAGTCGTGGGATTGTTCTTGGATTTTCCCGCGCCGAGGATGCGCTGGAAAAAATTGGGTTTCGTCACGCGTCCGCGTGCGTCTGCGGCGGCGCGGACATCGGGGCGCGCGGCGTCGCGTCCGCCGGTGCCGGAGGATCGGTCGGGGCCGACAGTGTGATCGGAAGTCTCCTCATCCACGGATGCGACGCGGATGCCGGGCTTTTGGTCCATGCCCTTGAAGGTCGTGGCGACGAGCGTGCCGATGCCGCCCTCCTCCTTCAGGCTGATCTCGGAAATCTGCGAGAGGTTGCCGTGGAGGGGATCCAGCCATGCGATTTTCGGCGCGTAGCCGCCTTCGAGCGCGAGGCTTTCGCTGAGGATCTTGTGCGCGACCGGCGCGGCGACACCGCCGCCGGATTTCGCGCCCTGGATCATCACGCAGATTGCGTATTTCGGATTTTTGTAGGGAGCGAAGCACAGGAACCAGACGTGATTGTCCTTGATGCGCTCGCTGCCCTGCTTCCGCCAAAATTGCGCAGTGCCTGTCTTGCCGGCGACTTCGATGCCCTTGATGCGCGCCTTCGCGCCAGTGCCGCCGGCTTCGTTCACGACCTTCCACATTCCGAGGCGCACCGCCTCGATCTCCGCAGCGCTGAAGCCCATGCTTGGAAGGCTCGCACGCACCGTGGGCTCGACGGGAACGACGAGGTTGCCCTGCTCGTCGCGCACATCCTCGCCGGCGGAATCCACGAGCCGTGAGATGAGGCGCGGGCTGTATGAAGTGCCGCCATTTGCAGCCGTCGCGCAGACCATCGCCATCTGCAGCGGCGACGCGAGCACGGAGCCCTGGCCGATCGCGGTGTTCGCGATGTGGCCCCACGATTTCTCCTGGATGGACTGGCCGTGCGCGGCGAGCCAGCGCGGACCGGGCAGTATGCCCGGGCTCTCGCCGCTGAGCGGGAGGCCGGACTTCATGCCGAGGCCGAGCGCGTCGCCGATCTTCTCGTAGTTGATGAGCTTCGCGTCGCGGCCCCACTGGTAAAAGTAGGCGTTGCACGAGTTCTTGATCGCGCCGACGAGATTCAGGGGGCCGTGCGCGCCGCCTTTCTCCGCGATCCAGCACTTCATGAACTTGTTCCCGATCGTGACGCCGCCCGCGCAACTGTAGCTGCGGCTCGGCGCGAGTCCGCCGAGGAGCCCGGCGAATGCGGAGACGATCTTGTAAGTCGAGCCGGGCGCGAACGGCTGCACGGCGCGGTTCACAAGCGGGTCGGTCGCGTCGTCATCGAGGCGCTCGTAGTCCTCCGCGCTGATTTTCGGGATGAAGATGTTCGGGTCGTAGTTCGGCACGCTGGCCATCGCGAGCACGTCGCCATTCTGCGGATCCACGACGACGACCGCCGCACGGCCCACGCCGGCCTGTTTGAGCGTGCGCTCGACGATGGTCTGGATGCGCGCGTCAACCGTGAGATACACGTTGCTGCCGGGCGTCGGCTCGTCGCGCGAAAGCTCCGCGCCGATCTTGTTTTTTGCGCTGCGCTCGAGAACGCGCCGGCCGGGCTTGCCGCGCAGGTATTGGTCGAATGCCAGCTCGACATTCGAGCGCCCTTGCACGTCGGGCTGGTAGAAATTGAAATCCTTGATGTCGCGCATCTTGTTGATGTCCTCGGGCGCGCCGACGTAGCCGAGGATGTGCGATGCGAGCGAGCCGTAGAGGTATTGCCGCACGGGGCGCAGCGAGACTTCCACGCCTGGCAGGCCCATGTCCTGTTCGGAGATTTTCGCGATGGTGCTGAAGTCCACGTCCTCGAGGTAGCTGTACGGGACGTGCTCATTTGTGCGGAAATGGCGTTCGAGCTGGCCGGCGTTGTAGTCGTGCCCGAGCTTCAATTCTTGAAACTGCGGCAAGACTGCCTCGTTCACGATCTCAACGATGTCCGCGGTGTCCACGTCCGCGAGCATCCCGTCACGCGTTGTGCGGTAGCTCGCGAGCGGCATCTTGCCGTCGTGCATCTCCTTGTAGCCTGCGACCATCTGCGGGAGGTAGAAATCCACGCCGTAGCTCGATCGGTTTGCGACGAGCGTGATGCCGTTGCGGTCGCGGATTTCGCCGCGCACGCTCGGGATGCGGACGGTGACCGAGGAGCTTTTTCGCACGCGGTCGGACCATTTTTTGGAATTCGTGACCTGCTCATGCCACAGCTTCGCGGAGAGCACGCCGAGCATCCCGAGCATGAATGTGCCGAGCACGTACACGCGGATCGCCGTTCTCGACAGAGCGCGCATTTTCAGGATTCGGCGGAGCATGCTCATGGGATCAGATCGCAGCGCGCCTCGATGTGAAGAGCCCGGCGCGGCGGCCGGCCCAGTTCAGGAAAAGGAAAAGCGGCGCGGCAAGGAATGCCGTGACGAGGGCGGTGCCGCCGATGCGCGTCCAGACTTCGCGCGGCCAGACGAGTGCGAACGGCTCGCGGCGGAAGGTGATGATGACGTATTCCACGAGCACGAGTGTCGCGGTGAGCACGCCCGCGGCCGCCGCGTGGATGAACCACAGGCCGCGCAGGTAGAGCGGGCGCAGTCCATTCATCATCCCGCCGATTCCCGCGTAGAGCAGGATGGTGCCGCCGAATGGAAAATCCACGCGCCCCTCGACGGGCATGAAGTGCATGCAGTCCCACATGAGCCCGGCGGTGAATGCGAGCACGAGCATGTTCCACACGGGCAGCGCCGCCGCGCCGCAGAGAAAAATGACCGGCATCAGCATGATCTGGCTGCCAAATCCGGGCACCGCGCCGACGAAATGCTGGAGCACGAGGCCGAGGAACATCGCTGCGATGAAGGCGATCGTGATCATTTTCAGGGAGACTTGGCGGCCCCTTTCATTCCGGTGATCACAAAGACATCCGAGAGCCCCGCGATGTCAACGGAGGGCTCGATGACGGCCTGTCCGTCGAGTTCGCGCGACTTTAACTCGACGATCTGCCCGATGAGGATTCCCGGCGGATACACGCTGCCCGCGCCGCTCGTGAGGATCTTCTGGCCTGCGCGCAGCGGTGCGAAGCGCGAGAGAAAATTCAGCGTCATCGTGGGCTGGATGCTGTTAGAGGTGCGCTGGCCACGCACTTCCACGCGCACGATTCCCTGTTCCTTCGATCCCGCGACAGAGCCGGCGACCTTGCAGTTTTCGTCCGAGATCAGGAGCACCGTGGCGGAGTGCTCGCTGAGGGTCATCACTTTTCCGACGAGCCCGTCGGGCGTGACGACGGCGAGCCCGGACTCGACGTGGTCGAGCGAGCCCTTGTCTATCACGATGGTGCTCCACCAGTTCGACGGGCTGCGTCCGATCACGCGCGCGGGCACGACTGCGAACGGCGAGCTGCCCAGGTAGCCGAGCGCGGACTTCATGCGGATGCTCTCAGCCTCGAAGCCGCGCAGGGCGAGGTTTGTGGCGCGGAACTCGTCGTTGCTGATTTTCAGACGCTTGTTTTCGGCCTCGAGCTCGTCGAGTTTCTTCAGGCCCGCGCGGTATTCCTTCCAGCGCGAATCCACCTGCGATCCCTTTTTCAAAAATGGGGACATGATCCCGAGAAATGCGCTCTGGAGCCGCTGGCGGTTGTGCGGGCTTAGGATGAAGACAAGCAGCAGCGCGAGGAGGAAGACGCCGATGGCGATGAGGTTTGCGCGGCGGTTCATCGTGCGGCCCTCCGCAATGACGGATGACGGATGACGGATGACGAAGCGCGACAGTGCATCGCAGCGTCGCGGTACCGCGGCTTTCTTTGCGCGGGTGCCTGTTGGCTCTGGGTCATCGGGGCGTGCGGCGGATTACCGCCACTGCCGATCCGTCGCGGTGACCTGCCGGAGGAATTTCATCTCGCTCAATGCGCGGCCGGTTCCTTCGGCCACTGCGCTGAGCGGATCCTCGGCCACATGCACGGGCAGGCCGGTCTCCTCGGAGAGGAGGCGGTCCAGACCGCGCAGGAGGGCGCCGCCGCCGGCGAGCACGAGGCCTCGGTCCACGAGGTCGGCGCTCAATTCGGGCGGGCAGCGTTCCAGGGTCACGCGAACATTGTCCACAATGGTGGAAATCGGCTCCAGCAGCGCCTCGCGGATCTCCTGCGAGGTGACGCTCAGGGTCTTGGGCAGGCCGGCCACGAGGTCGCGTCCCTTGACTTCCATGGTCGTCTCCTTCTCGATCGGATAGGCGCTCCCGATCTTGATCTTGATGTCCTCGGCAGTGCGTTCGCCGATCATCAGGTTATAGGCCCGCTTCATGTACTGGATGATCGCCTCGTCGAGCTCATCGCCCGCGACGCGCACACTCCGGCTGAAGACAATGCCGGAGAGCGAGATCAAGGCCACCTCGGTGGTGCCACCGCCGATGTCTATGATCATGTTGCCTGCCGCATCCTGCACGGGGAGTCCGCAGCCGATGGCCGCGGCCATCGGCTCCTCGATGAGGAAGACTTCCCGCGCACCCGCGTGCAGTGCCGATTCTTTCACCGCGCGTTTTTCGACCTCCGTGATGCCCGAGGGCACCGCGATGACAACGCGTGGACGTGGTTTGAAAAGAGTGCGCTTGCCGTGGACCTTCTGGATGAAGTGCCGCAGCATCGCCTCTGTGACTTCGAAATCCGCGATCACGCCGTCCTTCAAGGGGCGAATCGCGACAATGTTTCCCGGCGTGCGCCCGAGCATCCGCTTCGCCTCGTCGCCGACGGCGAGCACCTTGCTCGTGCCCGCCTGCACGGCCACGACGGACGGCTCGCGTAGCACGATGCCGTGATCTTTGACGTAAACGAGCGTGTTCGCCGTTCCGAGGTCTATTCCGATGTCGTTGGAGAAAAGTCCAAGTAGGCCATTAAGCATCGCGCTTCCGAGAGTTGAGAAGGGGCGCGGTCAGCGCCCCTGCGAGTGGAGAAATCCGCGCGCCACCACCCGCGAACGGGGGAGAGGTGCGAAACTGGCGCGGAAGATTTCATGTTTCGTGAAAATAAGGGGCGGCCTTTTAGGTTCCACGCGGAGGGGCGTCAAAGAAAATTCCCATAAATATCGGCGACGGTACAAAAGCGGAATTGTTGCCGGAACAAAAGCGGACAGTGGATTACAGAGAAAAAGCGGCGAGAATGGGGGGCCAAATGTCGGTGGGAGGATGTTCGACGACCCAGAACCTGAGTTG